>Ga0115011_10001813_pt1 | contig 15157 bp, 24 predicted proteins | sample TroAtlMetagenome_2_FD_88705 | JGI IMG/M metagenome (GOLD analysis project Ga0115011, IMG submission 88705) | Marine eukaryotic phytoplankton communities from Atlantic Ocean - Tropical Atlantic ANT8 Metagenome | ecosystem: Environmental > Aquatic > Marine > Oceanic | place: Tropical Atlantic...
ATTATAAATCAAATCGTCAGCAACAGGACGAGGTTTCACACCCTGATCCAACTTATACTTATCTCCACGACAATGAAGTCTTACAAGTTTCTCTGCATGATGTCTATTGATTACATAACAAGCAGTAGAAAAATCATTTACAAACCTCTTATGAAGTTTAACATGAATATCTCCGGTACAAATGATTGCAATCTGAACAACATCCCAGTCATAAGGAATCTGAGAATAAAAATCAACCCAAGTAAAATTCCAAAACCGAACTAAATCCAGACTACAATCATCCTCCATGATGATTGCATAGGGACTATCAGAGGTTTCTAGATAGTGCTTGAGTGCCTTCAGGTGGGATGTAGTACAACCAATCTCTCCAGAGGTCATCATAGGCGGATAAATTCCCTTTAAGATGTCGCTCAGATCATCATCTCTTCCATCATATGCAGAGATACGTTCATAATTTTCAATCTCCCAGTATTTAAACTGCCCTTCCATATACTCACGTCTTTCTGGTTGCCCATCAAGATTGAGATAGTAGATTGGACCAATACCTTTAAGTTTAGATGTAGATTTATTCCTGTCCATTCTCTCTACTAAATCCAAAAGTTTCCCGTTCTATATCATTATGATTAAACTCTGCCCAGTAAAGCTCAAATGCTAAACCATCTTCCAATGCTTCAAACTGATGATAATATCCTGGTTCTACAGCATTAAAATCACCAGCTCCTAAAATAATTTCATCAACCAATCCCTGATTATGTCTCCAGTTTCTAATCAACAATTTACCACTAACAACATAAAATCCATTCCATTTAAATTTATGCAAGTGTTTTGAGCAAACACCTCCCATTTTAAAATCAATCCTATGAAATTCTAAAGCATGATTAGCACATACCAATTCAGTTTTACCCCAAACCTTTCCTTGTTTCATTGTAATAATAACTCACATATTTCGGCAGTTTTATTAACCCCCTGTAAGGAGTCTTCTAATAAAATATCTACATTAGAATTATAATCCACAAAAATCTCATAGTCAACCCCATTCAAGTAACAATCAATCCAACATGATGAAGGGTATGTCACATAATATTTTGACCCCAGCGAATAAACCATGGACCTACTTACACCATGCTCCTGAAAATACTTGCTATCAAGAACAACTTTATTAGGCCTTTCTAGAATCTTCTGAAAGGTGGGGTGAAGTGGTTCTTTTTCGCAGCATGGATGCCTAACAAAGAAACATATATCATCGTTATCGCAGAGTTTATCTATCTTATCCCAAGTCTCCTCCTTCCACTTCTTAGTGTATATACCTGACCATTCTCCTTCTCTGGTTTCTAGTTTGATATCCTGTTCATTAGATAAGTCAAAGAAAGATGTGAATAAAAATACTTTACTGCCCTCGAACTTATCTACCTTATCATAATAATGATTAGGAATTCCCACTGAAATAAACTTATCCTTATCCAAGGCAGCAGATTCTGTAATATGTTCTGGTTTAACCCATGTCAAGACATGATCTGCACTGAAATGTCTTGCAGGATGCCTAGTAATACCATCCTGTGACAATCCATGTTGAATAGCAAAAGTCTTACACTTGGCGTTTTTTGCTAGATTAAACTCAAGGCCATGCCACTTACTATCACTACCAGTAGTAACAAGAAGAGAGTTTATATTCTTATAGAAATCAGCAAAACTCTGTTGATCTGACAAGTCAATAACTCTAAGATTTGAATTATTCTGTACTATCTCAACTAATTTGTAATTGTAAGAATCTTGCTGCATTTCAGAAATCCAACAAAACAATAATACAAAAGATCTTTTAGTGAGATCTTCAATTAATGGTATCAGGAATCTTAGATGATTCCTAGAGGTACAACATATTATAACTCTTTTCACTTAACAATACCCCAGAAATACAAGTCTGCTGCAAACTTATAGGGGTGGCCATTGATAAAATTTTGGTCTTTATATTTGTCAATTAAATTTTCTACAAAAGGTGTCTTATTATCTTCTACAGTACTATGAAATTCATGAGTTTCAAATACTTCATCAAAAGATTCTTCAAATATATTTCTAAAATCTTCTTCTTCTAAGTTCAAGTAATAGTCCCATTGCATATTTTTAATAGTCAATGGAGAATCTTGTGGAGTAGTTCTGGTAGTTCCATGTTCTGGTCGGCCAGTTGTGGCACAAGTCATAAACACCAGCCCACCACTTTTAACCATACGAATCATATTGGCAAAGGTTTCTGCCCAATATGGATTATGTTCAAAACACTCCAATGAACACACGACATCAAAAGTTTCGTCTGGAGCATCATACTCCTGACCAGGACATACAATATCTACACATTTTCCCTCACCTACATCGATTCCTGTGTAATCACAATTCTCAAATAAATCCCTAACTGTTCCATTAATGTTCAGACTTCCAACTTCAAGAACTTTCTTGTTGGAGAAAAAATCTTCATTATTACTTTTGACATATTTTACAAATTCATTTTGATAATCGTGAGCCATGATGTTATAATAAATAAGTTTTAATTAAATGATTCTACTGTGATACCAATTTTTATTGGATACGATAAAAGAGAACGGGCAGCAACATCTTTATTGATAGATTCCCTGAACAAGTATTCATCATCATCCCTATCTATATCACTAATAAAGAGGGAGCATCTGAAAGGAATTTTGACGAGACCAAGAGGTCCACTAGATTCAACAGACTTCTCTACATCTAGATTCTTGACACCATACCTTTCTGAATATAAAGGATGGTCAATATTCATGGATTGTGATATGCTACTTCAAGATGATATCACAAAATTATGGAATCTACAAGATGATTCATATGATGTCATGGTGGTCAAACACCAATACATTCCTAAGTCAGAAAGAAAGTTTGATGGAGAGAAGCAAACTCCATACACCATGAAGAACTGGTCATCACTGATGATGTTCAATAACAGTAAGTGTCAAAACCTTACACTTGATTATGTGAATACTGCTCATGGGTTAGACTTACACCAGTTCAAATGGACAGACAAAGTTGGCGAACTCCCTAAGACATGGAATTGGTTAGCAGATGAATATGAATACAAAGAAGATGTATCAAACATTCATTTCACACTAGGCGGTCCTTGGTTCCATGACGGAATAGGATCCTACAACAAATCAGATTACGAACAAACTTGGATTGAATATCATGAAGAATGTACTAGTTATTCCAGTCAGACTTGAAAGCACAAGATTGCCATATAAGGCTCTTAGAACTATCAAAGGTCCATCAATTATTCAGAGAGTTGTCAATCAATGTATGAAGACAGGTCTTGAGACTTATGTGATTACAGACAATGAATATATTGCTAAGACTGTAAACTTTAACAGTAAGCATAATCAAGATGTAATTGTAATCTATGATGAAAGAGATGCTGAAAGTGGCACTCATAGAATTTCAAACATAGTCAAAACTCTACCTGGAGATAACTTCATTAATGTTCAGGGAGATCAACCCTTCATCTCACCTGAAGCAATCTTGGAGATGTCAGATTTCATGACAAACAATCCTGACTGCGATGTAGTTACTCCTGTCAGTAAGCATCATCCTGACAAGTATGATGATCCATCTAAATGTAAGGTTGTACGCAGTCTTTCTGGTAGAGCAGTTTATTTCAGCAGAAATCCCATTCCATATGGTTCCGATGAACTGTGGGGTCATTTGGGGATTTATGGATACAAGAGAGAAGTTCTTGAAAACTACCACAAACTAAAAGTCTCCCCACTTGAAGAAGCGGAGAGACTTGAGCAACTAAGATTTATTGATAATGATATTCCTATTCATACTTATGAAACAAAGCATTCAATCTTTTCCGTTGACACAATGGACGACTTTAAGTATGCGACTGAGCATTGCGGGGAATTCATCTAGAGGTATCTGACATTCCTTATCAGACAATGCCTCTGATGGGTTTGGATGCACCTCCATGAAGAGAGCATCTGCACCCCACAGAAGGGCACTGGTGGCAAGAGGTTCAACATACTGTCTCTCTCCACCAGTTGTCTCTCCACATCCACCAGGCAGTTGTGTAGAGTGTGTGGCATCAAAGCATACCTTTCCATACTGCTTCATGATGGGAATAGATCTAAAATCTACAACCAGATTGTTGTATCCAAAGGATGTTCCTCTCTCACACAGGTAAAAGTCAGAGCAACCAAAGTCTTTTAATTTATCAGCAATATTCTTAGTATCATTGGGGGCAAGGAATTGTCCCTTTTTTACGTTTACGAGTAATCCAGATTCAGCAGCTGCACGCAAAAGTGGTGTCTGTCTGCATAGGAATGCAGGAATTTGTAATGCATCAACATAAGGTGCTATTTCATCTACCTGCCAAGTCTCATGGACATCTGTTATTATTTTAAACCCATCCTTTCTCAAATTAGTAAAGGCTTGTTTGGCATAATCAATTCCATGTCCCATGAAACTGGTAGAACTCGATCTATTCTCCTTAGCAAATGAGGTTTTAAAGTAGTAATCAATTCCACTAGGAAGATTATCTCTAATAGTTTCTGCTACTTCAAAGCAAAGTTCTTTAGATTCAAGCGAACATGGTCCTCCAAATAATTTCATACTGTCATCCTTTGTTTCATTGCAACATATCTTGGGTTATCAGTCTTGCTATTACCCTTTCCAGTCCAGATTGCTGTGCCTTCAAAGAAGTTCCAATCCATAAAGTTACCATTGAAAACAATTAAATCTTCAGATTTGATGTGTTCTTTGAGGAGTAAATACAATGCTACCTGGTCAACTAACCACACTCTTGGAAGAGAATTGATAATCTCGACTAACTTCTTAGCCTTGTCAATGTATGACCTATCAAAATATACGGAACTAGCATTAATCACAGTACCTTTTTCAGTCCATTCATCAAGATAAGTCACTGGTTCTCTGACAAATAATCCACAAGGTTTATTTGGAAATCCAAAACTTTTTAGTATCACACAATCAATATCAAGTATCATAACTTTCTCAACTCTCTCTAAAAGATAAGGTAGAATGAAAAATCTTAGACATGCATAGATACACTTCATTTGATCTGGATCATTTGGCATATCCAGATCATTATATGTATAGGTAACAGGCGAAGATGCTAACTTCTTCAACCTATTTGCCTCTGCTATACATTCATCAGTTGGATTAACAACATGAATATGAACTGCCTTACCCGATAATGTTGATGAATTTATAAATGGGGATGCATGTTCTATAAAGTATTTGCTATCACATGCAGCAAATATACATGATTCAGAAGGAAAATCTCCAGTTATATCTTTTAATTCAATATTCATTTTTGATTGGTATCGATCAGGTATTGATCAAAGTAAGCGACTGTCTTCTCCATACCCGCTCTGAGGGAAACCAGATCTTGAGGATCCATCTCTACAAGTGCGAGAGTTGAGTTATCTGCTGTGACTCTATCACCAACATTCTCACCTGGCCTCATGGGTAAGTTGACAATCTCAGATTTACCACCAGCAATTTCATTAATCAGATGAGCAATCTCGCCAACAGACATATTCTCTGAAGGGCCAACTTCTACAGCGTGAGGAAACACAACACCTGCTACTGCCTTCTCTGTTGCTTTTACAAGTGCCTTGGCAACATCACCAACATAGACCATATCGCTGACTTGTTTACCATCACCATAGACCTCAATGGGTTGTCCCAGGAGTGCTCTACAAGCAAATGCAGGAGTGATCTTTCTTACTTTACCACAACCATATGGTTCAGCAGCAAGTTGTCTGGGACCATATGCATTAACTACTCTAACAATATTAATCTTTGTACCTCTATTCCTATTATACATGTCAATAAATCTTTCAATCATTGTTTTTGTAATAGAATAAGTATTATTCATCCAATGATTACCCACAGCAATATATGTGCCAGGGAGATTATATTGAGCCGCTGCCTCAAGGATGTTAAGACCACCAATCAAGTTGGACTTTGCTGCTGGTCTTGGATTTTTAATTGTTTCTTGTGTTCCTAAAACAGCAGCTAAGTGAATCCAAGAATCACAGTGCGCCATTGCTTCAGTGACAGCAACATCATCCATAATATCACCTTGGAAAATCTCCACATCATTAGGATATTCCTTTGAAAGTCTTCTATGATGATCAAAAATGATAGGAGTATGATTATTTGCTAGAAGTTCCTCAATAACATATCTGCCAATGAATCCCATTCCGCCAGTCACTAGAACTTTCATAAAACTTTTCCTTCAAGATAATTTTGTTTCCAATAGTTTATGTATGCAAGGTTTGTTTCCCCGTATTCCCAGGGTTTGGTCCACCTCCTACCACCAATGTAATGCACTATTCTAACACCCATGTTAAGAAAAGGCACGTCACTACTAAGAAATTTGTTAAATTCTTTTCCTAGATAATCAAACTTACCCTCCAAAATAATTGAGAGATATCCCTGAACAACAAACTTTGAGGAGATCCTTTCATCTTTAACAACTTCAATAAATTTAGAAGTCATATCATTATCAATCCATTTCTTGTTGTCAAAGAGAATGACTCCAGAGTTGACACTGAAGTGACTAAGCAAGTCTCTATCAGGTCGATCCCATTTTTCAAATTGATAATCATTTCTTGCTTTAAACTGTGCTTGCTGAGCAAAAGTAGGTACACAGGCAACTGTATGATTCATCTCCATATCTTCCAGACTTGAGATATCATCAATGATTAAAGTATCGGCATCAAGACAGAGACTTCTATCATACTTATCATTGAATAAACTAGGAGCTAAGATCCTAGAATACATGCAAGGCAACTCTTCTTCCCACTCACCACCTTTTGGATTGTACTCCAAGGATTGATTGAAAAGAACATTTACACCAGTTCCTTCAAATACCTTAAAGTCTTCTGGGTCACCATCTGCTAAGAGATAAAAATCATATTTTGACCCGTGAACTTTCTGAAGAGAGTTATATAGAGAAATGACTCCAGGAATATAATTTTTATCAGCGAAAGTTACGATATTCATTTTTATAAATTACTGTCGTGAAACATTAATGCTATCGAATGGAAGAAGAAATGCCGTAACCGAACGAGATTCAATATTCCAGCAACGAAAAAGGTCTTTCTCAAAAGGTGATACAAATGCGTGGTTTTCAATCAATCCACTACGCCTCAATATGTCAAGATTGAAGTGACCTTTCTCATCACCTTCACAATCATCCAAGGCAATAAGAGTATCTGGTTTTAGCAACTGACTCAAGAGTTGTAAATCCTCTCCTCTCAGACGACCATCAATATGTAGCATGTCTATTTTAGACCCTTGTGAGATAAGGTATTGAAACATTTCTGTGCTACCCTTTTGCATAACATTTTCTGTACTGCCATCAGGTAACTCTAGACCTACAAATGGTTCTTTTGTACAGGGGTTTATATCACATGTAACTAGTTCTACTGGATTACCACTCATTGCTGATCCAAAACCCATACAAGCAGCACTGGTTCCAATATATGTACCAACCTCTACTATAAGTTTCGGTTTACGTTTTGCTGATGCTAAGAAAAGACTCAAAGCACTGCCAACACCAATGCTACCTGAGTCTTCTCTTTGGAGTGTAAAATTATTTAATCTATCACAAATTACAGGTAGCAATTCATTTTCAAAAGATGGTTTCAAATATGCACCTTCATCAATAAGTTGCTGTCCAAAAGCTCTACTGAGTGTTGTTGGATTTAATCGCAGCATAGACATTTTTTTAATATATCTCCTTTATATCTTAATACACTTTAAAATATTTGTCAATGATTTTCATTTAGATCTCTTGTCTATAAAGTTATGAATTATCTGTTTTGATATAATTAGTAATCTTTCCAATAAACGATGGATGAAGATAATGCGTCTCATCTTTAGATAATTATATTTTATGTTTTTCAAAACAATATTTTATTTCTTCATCCATAATTTCTACATAATCATCAGATCTATATTCTTGCATTGATAGTTGTCCTTCATGAACTCTATTAGTAACTAAATCATCATGTAAATAAACAGGTTGTCCATATTTTTTATCCATTCTATAATACATCTCACAATCCATCATCATCTTAACATTGGTATCAAATCTTTCTTTAACCAAACTATTCTTAAAAGCAACAACAGAAGGACTACTAATTGTATTCACTCCATTTATAATTTGATCACTCCACTTTGGATACAAATCCCAATAAAAACTGTTACCATCATCTCTAGTATGATTAGATCCACATACCAACCAAGTATTTTCAGAATTGGATAGTGAATCATAAATCTTCCCCAATGCCTCATCATCATAAAAGAAGTCATCTTGGAACATAATTTTTACAATCTCACCATCACACAAATCCAATGCATTGTTAGTGTTTGCTGGACCATTTCCACGATCCTCAATATTCCTTATATGATTAACATTAATCTTATCATGATAGGCAATACACAACTTCTTTACTTCATTATCTTTACTATGATCTGATACCCAGACATTATAATCAGTAAACTGTTGAATCTCAATAGTCCTAAAAAGATCATGTAAAAATTCTGTGCCCCTTCCTTCACATTCCCAAGTAGGAATTGCAATAGAAATTTTAGTCATTTCACTCTCCTATTTTTTTAAATAAACCATATTGGTATCATCAAATAATCTCCCAACCATCACAATAAATGTCTTTAGTATCTAAATGACTATTCATGGGACCAAACCACTCTGATGGTGCAATTACTCTCTTACCTTTATTCTTAGACAACCAAGCACCCCACCAAGAGAATGTTGAGTTAGCAATAATAAAATGCTTACACATACTCATCAAGCATAGATCAATATATCCATTTTTATTTTCAGAAACTAAGAATCTATCACCAGAAAAAAGATCTTGTTGCCTACACCATTCAGGATCATCAGAAAAAATAATTACTAGATTATCCTCAGGTAACTTTGATAATGCTTGCTCATAGTAATCAAGAGTAAGATTATTGTGATTTGATGCATTTTGAAGGTAATCAGTTCTACGGATGTGTAGAGCAATATAATCTCCACCATCAATCATTTCTTCACAAGGAATACGATAATCTTCTTTAAAAGTAAAGTCTTTACGAATAACTTTTTCTATATTAGTAAAATATTTTTCTGTTTGAAAATATCCACTCAAATTTATCCAATCAGAACAATCATTAAAAATACTTTCATTAAATTGAAAACCATTCTCTTGTAGAGTTGGTTTATCAGCATCAATAAACTGTATGTTTAGTGGATTGATACTAGACATCTCAAAGCAGTCAAATAGTTCTGTCTTGATCATATTCCCAACGCCATCATTTACAGCATCCTTGAATAATGGAAAGCAAAAATCATATTCATTATTCTTTGCAATTCCTCTCAGGGCAGCATATTGGAACATTTGATTTCCAAGTCTACCCATCCTTCCAATGCAGTTAAATCCAATCATAATTTTTACAGTACCATTTATATGTTTGTTTAATACCTCTTCTAACACCTATAGTTGGATACCATCCAAGAGAATTAATCTTACTAGTATCAAGAAGTTTCCTTGGTGTTCCATTTGGTTTATCAGTATTCCAAACAAATTCACCCTCAAATCCAACAACATCAGCAATTGTCTCAGCAAGTTCCTTAATGGTTAAGTCTTCTCCTGTACCAACATTAATATGATCTGCCTGATTATAATTTTGCATCAAGAATACACATGCATCAGCAAGATCATTAACATGAAGAAACTCTCTCTTAGGTGATCCATCACCCCACATTGTTATACTTGGAACACTTGCGTTCTTACCTTCATGAAACTTACGAATTAATGCAGGAAGAACATGAGATGTCTCTAGGTCAAAGTTATCATTAGGACCATAAAGATTAGTAGGCATTGCTGAAATAGCATTGAATCCATACTGCTCACGATAAGCCCGACACATTTTAATGCCAGCAATCTTAGCAATAGCATATGAATCATTACTAGGTTCCAGTGGACCAGTCATTAACTGATCTTCTGTGATAGGAATATTAGGAAACTTTGGATAAATGCAAGATGATCCTAAGAATAAAAGTTTCTTAACACCATAACGATACGCTGCATCAATTATATTTGTCTGAATGAGAAGATTATCTCTAATAAACTCTGCTGTATACTTCTGATTTGCTACGATACCACCTACCTTAGCAGCTGAAAGAAACACATACTCTGGTTCATTTGCACGGAAATACCTTTCAACATCCTCTTGCTTTGTTAGATCCAAATGAGATCTAGAAGTAGAATAGATATTTTCATATCCTTTGGATTTTAGATTTCTTATAATTGCAGACCCTACCATACCAGTAGATCCAGCAACATATATTTTTGAATCAAGATTCATTACGACACATATCCTCAACTAATTCCATAAAAGAAATTTTTGCTTCCCACTTTAAGTTTTCTTTTGCTTTTGTAGGGTCACCCAAAAGAGTTTCAACCTCTGCTGGGCGAAAATATTTATCACTTATTTTAATAATTTCGTTTCCAGTAAAAACATCATATCCAACTTCACTCAGACCTTCACCTCTCCATGTAATTTGCATATTAAAGTATGGTGCTGCTTCTTCAACAAACTGACGAACAGAATATTGATTACCAGTAGCAATCACATAGTCATCAGGTTCATCCTGCTGAAGCATTATCCACATTGCTTCAACATAATCTTTTGCATGTCCCCAATCACGTTTTGCATCAAGATTACCAAGATATAAACACTCTTGATTGCCTTCAGAAATTGCCTTTAAAGCACGGGTAATCTTTCTAGTTACAAAAGTTTCACCACGACGGGGAGATTCGTGATTGAAAAGAATACCTGAACTTGCATGAATACCATACGACTCACGATAGTTCTTAACAATCCAGTACCCATATAGTTTTGCTACACCATATGGGGAACGGGGATAGAATGGTGTTGTTTCTCTCTGCGGAGTCTCCTGAACAAGTCCATACAACTCACTAGTAGATGCTTGATAGATACGAACCTTCTTCTCCATACCCAAAAGTCTAACTGCTTCTAGGATTCGTAGAGTGCCCACTCCATCAACTTGACCAGTATACTCTGGCATTTCAAAAGAAACTTTTACATGACTTTGAGCACCAAGATTATAAATCTCATCAGGATTAATTGATTGTATAATTCCTATCAAACTTGTAGCATCAGTAAGGTCCCCATAATGCAATTTAATCTTATCAAAGATATGATCAATCCTATGGGTATTAATTAAAGAAGAACGACGAACTATACCATGAACTTCATAACCTTTCTCAAGAAGAAGTTCGGCCAGGTACGATCCATCCTGTCCGGTAATCCCCGTAACTAAAGCAACTTTCATAACAAATATTTTTCAAATTAGTTTACTTTAAAGACCAGCAAACTTACCAGGCCATGCAGTTTTAAGTGCCGAAACAACTTTATTACAATCACCACCACCAGATGGTTGTGCTTGAAGTGCTGCTACTGCTGCTTCCAATGCCTTAAGTCTTCCTTCAACTTCAACATCATACTTTGACATAGATGCGCCAGTGGCAGACTTTGCGGATGTTCCTTTTCCTAATGCCATAATTCCAAAATTAACTTCTGGTTTATTTAGGACCCTTATCACCGATATAACAAGGTTTGTCAGTCAACCATTTTGCATAATCAATATCTTCCATAGCAGTAAGACATTGCATCTGATTATCAAAGAGATAGGTATCATACCATCTACGATTGTAATAATCCTGCTCTTGCAATCGATAATCTGGGTTACCATTTAGTTCAATAGTTCCCCTTTCAACAAAACGGAATGGTCCTCTTTCAAGAAGAACTTTCATTGTGCCTCAACAGATTCAAGATCCTGATTAATACAATCCATCAAAATATCATAATCATCAAGAGGGTCGCCAGAAAATACGACACCCTCATTCTGATAAAACCTACGAACTTTCTTTAGAAGTTTCGGATTCTTTACATCAAGAAAGAACTCTCCACTCGCTGCACCCCTCAGGGTCTGAACATCCTTCTTGAATTTTGTTGTAAGCGTCATTGCCTTGAATTGACTATACACTAATTATAAGGGAAAGAAGAACCTTTTGTCAAGACCCTTCTTCATGATTTCTATATTGAGAAAGAATCTCAGTAGAAGGAGGAACAGAACTAACAACAGGATTTTTAGTCCTGTTTAATAGAGTAATAAACTTATCTCCTGCAAAGGTTCCTGCAATACACACCTCAATATTATCACCATCTTCCCAAATCTCATCACCATTCTTCTTTCGCATATCTAATGCTTTCTCTAGATTAGTAATAATTTCCTTAGTCAATTTCATTTCAATACCTCAGTCTTTTTCATCAGGAATTTCATACTCGCATGGAGCTAAATCTGGTCTCTCAAGATCTTCTAAATCGTTCTTGATTTTGTTTATTCTTTTTTGTAGTTCACTATAGTATTCTATGTCGCAACTATTTTTTTGGTCTACAACGATTACCTCTTCAACTTCCCGAATGTTAATCCTTACTAACAAAAATATAACACCAAGAATAGTAAAGACAACTAAACCATAAGAAATTAAATTTATACTATCCACTATATTTTAGGTAGGTTATTAGTTATATATGGAACTCGTTACTCTTTCCACAACCAAATCAACAATGCTTACATCCAGATCCATAAAGGGTGGTACAATACCAAGTATCCTAAGCAATCCATCAACAAATAATGATAAAGCAATGAACCCCAAAATCATACTAATGATAGTAGCGTCCCAATTATGCTTTGCCATAGATGCTCTATCAATCTCTCTTGCTTCCTCAATGGCTTCCCATTTTGCATCTGCAATAAGACGATCAACTTCGGTCTTGGTATAGACTATTTCTTTGTCCATCTGAATGGGCACTAGCGAATTTCAAAATCAAGTTTACGGACTTTACGCTTACGCCGCTCCTCTTGAAATGTTAAATCATGAGGAGAAAGTACTTCCGTATTTTTATTTGACTTCCCTGAGTTTATCATAACAATCCTACCTAAGTCAACAGCAGTCACGCTATCGCCTTTGATAGTCATCATATTAGGACATCCGCATGATTGACTCTTACCAGCCTTACTATGCAATTCTTTATTGCAATCTTTACATCTAACTACTAACATTTTCTTAATTTTAATAATGGAGATATGAACTCATAATATACTTAGTATTACTGATGGGTGGTTCTCCATAATGAGGATATTCCCATCCAGGATAGAAAATAAAAACATTTCCTTTTATCGGTTTAATTGATATATCCTGATACTGAAAAACTGTATGTCCTCCCTCTTCAACAGCATTTAAATAAAATATCATAGAGAGGCAACGTTTTGCTGATGCCCTATCAGTTATATCAACATGCTCATCAAAACGATCCTTCCCACCTATCTCATACTTTTTAATTCTAAACTCTTCAAGACATTTAGCATGAGGAAGAAACTTTGCTGTCGGAACATCCTTAGCATAAAGTTCTAAGGCATCAGTAAAATAATCACAAAGAGAAGGAATTATTTTGGAATGATATTGATTTAAATTTAATTGAGTAAAATTTGGAAGTCCTTTATTATCAATACGTTCATGATGTTGAGTATCATTATCAAAAAGTTCTATCAACAAATCACAAAGTTTATCAGGCAATACAGAGTATTGACGCAAACTACAAATCATTTACCAGTTTTGTCGTATTCTATTACAATTTTTTTACTACAATTGCCAGCATGGTCTAAGGTTGTGAGATAAGTTATTTCTCCACCAAGTTCCTTAGTAATAGATTCTAATTCTTGATTCAATTTAGGGTCTTCCATCAAATTCCTATTTATTAACAAGCGGAGTATCGGAATCGAACCGACGACATCTAACTTGGAAGGATAGCGTTCTACCGCTGAACTAACTCCGCATAAAAATGATGGGCCTTACACGAAGAGGAAGTGGTGGTGGTCTCCCCGATGCCCAATATACAGAGTATAATATAGACATATTTATATGTCAAGTTTTTTTAAATTCTGCATTGAATCTTTTAATATATTCTTCACGTATATACTCACCATAAGAAAAATTATCATCCACTCTTCTTTTGCAACTACCAACTCCACAAAATCCACAATTCTTACCAGTAATAAGATAATTATAAACTATACTTTTATAAGTTTCTATTGGAGTACTTTTATATAAATGACTTACATCAACATCATTAGATACAAGTAATACAAGAGCATTAAAAATAAGTCCCATCTTATTTTTATAGGGAAGATTATTAACCCCACAAAAATCAAGATATAAATTAATATTGGATTGATATAAACTATGAAGAACAGAATATATACTTCCTATCTTATGAGATAATTCTTTAGACTTAAAAATATCTCCAACATCAGTAACCTTAGATTCAAAAGTAATATCAGAAATTGAATTTTTATCCCAGGGAAAATTCCAATCACTCCTAATCATATAATCCAAAAGTGTTCTTAATTTTATAGGGTTAGAATCATTAATATAATTAACTCTTCCATGTGGATAATCAACCTTCAAATAATACTGCTGATTGGTAGCATCTATTTCTTCCCATCCAAAAACTTCAATAGCAGACATCTCAAAAGATCCTTCATCATATAGATTCTCTGAAATATTCAATTCCTTTACACCACAAGCACCAATCCAATCTGTAAAATGAGTTTGATGCTTCTCTTGAAATATCCCAGTCTTTCCTGAGAAAACTTTTTTAGAAACTACATTACCAATATAAAAAACATCACATACATCTATCAAATCATATTCATCTGTCATATCTTCTGGTTGGATATGATGTTGCTCATAAGGAACCCCAAGTCCCTTATAATAATACTTGTCTCCTTTACTAACCCTACCATCAACATACTCAATCGTATCATTTACACTAATACAATTAACTACATTTCCATTCTTATCGTAAACAGGTATATCCATATGTTTATTTACCAACAGGCTCACTAGGAATCGAACCTAGAATAACTCTTTAGAAGAGAGTAGTTATATCCGTTTAACTATGAGCCCTTCCATTTCCATAAGATACGCCCAATCCTGTTATAGGATCAGGTTGTACA
>Ga0115011_10001815_pt1 | contig 15150 bp, 8 predicted proteins | sample TroAtlMetagenome_2_FD_88705 | JGI IMG/M metagenome (GOLD analysis project Ga0115011, IMG submission 88705) | Marine eukaryotic phytoplankton communities from Atlantic Ocean - Tropical Atlantic ANT8 Metagenome | ecosystem: Environmental > Aquatic > Marine > Oceanic | place: Tropical Atlantic...
CGCAATTGGTCGGACCGCTTTTTCCGGAAGGTGAAATACCACAAGGACTTTGCCATTGCCCCCATTCCAAAGGGAGTATTGGGCAAAGCTTTCCTTAATCGGATGCGCTCCCAGTTGCTTGCCCTGGAAAACACCCAGTTGACCACTCTCCGCGGCTTCGCCGACTCCATTGCAAAGGAAACCAAAGCCGGCAGACGCACCGTGGTGGCATCCAGCGGCCACATGGTGATGCATTACGTTGGGAAGTACTCCGATTCGGCATGGGCGGATAATATTGAAGTGCATGAGAACGTGGAGTCGCAACTAAACAGCTTCAAGACCAAGGCACCTCAAGGCGGGCTCGTCCTACGCCTCGGTTATTTTGGGCTCAGCCCCAAGGTCGACGATCTGTTCAAGCTGAAGAAGAGCCGGGTGCTCTTGATGACCGCGGAAAACCCGAGGGCTGATTTTGCTTCTCATTTCAACTATCCAGATCGCCTGGATCTCGGTATGTCCTTTGGTGATGCCTGCGTTCCGATCGAGGGCTATCCCATAGCCCTGTTCCCGCCAAGCGGCATCATCAAGGCCGCGGCCTATGAATCCCTCAATGTCGAGATCCTGCACCGCTTGAAGTGAGATGAGAGAGATTCTCCCCTGCCTCCTCTCGCTACCGTAAATGCTGACAAGGGGTAAGAGTTCATGAAGCTCGCGTAATTTTTGAGTGCTACCATTGGCTCTCTGGGCGGTTATATCTCCAATGAAATCGTTCGTCCTTGTCGTAGTCGCCGCTTTCCTTGTCCTTCCTGTCCACGCTGACCGGTTCAAGGAGTGGGACCGGAACAAGGATGGAAAGCTTCAGAAGGAAGAGTTGCCGCCAAACGCGCGACGAAATTTCGAGAGGGTTGACACCGACAAGGACGGGGTCATTTCCCTGGCCGAGCATAAGGCATTCCTTAATCGGCGTAGTGGGGGAGGGCAGAGGCAACAGGCTCATCCGGATTATCAAACGGTCCGTAATCAGTATTATGCCGGTTCCGGGAACCAGCGCCAGACGCTCGACTTGTTCCTTCCCAAGGAGCAATCTGAGAAGCCCAGACCGCTCCTGGTCTATATCCATGGCGGGGGCTGGAGGGGCGGAAGCAAGGAGGGAGCCTTCAGGCGTTTGCAGCCATTACTTGAGGAGTCAGGTTTTGCGGGGGCAGCCATCAATTACCGGTTGACCAACGAAGCGAGCTGGCCTGCCCAGATCCACGATTGCAAGGCGGCGATCCGGTGGTTGAAAGCTCATGCCGGGAAGTATGGGTATGATCCCGAGCGGATTGCGGTCTGGGGGACGAGTGCGGGAGGTCACCTGGTATCCATGCTTGGAGTCACGGGTGATGTTCCGGAGTTGGAAGGAAAACTGGGCAAGCATCTTGATGAAAAATCCAGCATCACATGTGTGGTGAACTATTTTGGCCCATCCAATCTCCTCACCATGGACGACTACCCCAGTAACATTAAACACAGTGCTGCGGATTCGCCAGAGGGCAAGTTGGTGGGGGGTGCTCTGTTGGAGAAAAAGGAGGTTGCCGTGAATGCGTCCCCGGTCAGTCATGTGAGCTCCAAGGATGTGCCCATGCTTCTGGCACATGGCACCAAGGATATGCTGGTTCCCTATCAGCAATCGGTGGAACTTTGTAAGGGTCTCGCAAAACACGAGGTGGACTACATCTTCCTTACCATGAAGGACTCCGGCCACGGATTTCGTAGTAAGAAACTTACCGAGAAGGTCAGAGAGTTTCTTGCCGAGCACCTCATGGGGCAGGGGGGTAATTTAGCCAATGAGACTATCCTTTTGGGTCAATAGGGTTTCCTTGTCCTAGAGAGCTAGAGATGTCGGAGAAGCGCGTCTATCATGGACTGCGCCTGATTGCCGTAGCTTCCTCCAAAGAGGATAGTGTGATTGAGAACGTGGTAGAGGTTATAGAGGTCCGTTCGGAATTCGTGGCCTGGCGGTAGTGGCCAGACCTCCTCGTAGGATCGGTAAAAAGAGGCATCAAAGCCTCCGAAAAGCCGAGTCATGGCAAGATCTACTTCCCGGTCGCCGAAATAGATAGCAGGGTCGAAGATTACAGGTTCACCAGTATTCAGGACGCCAGCGTTTCCGGCCCAGAGGTCCCCGTGCAGCAGGGAGGGAAAAGGAGAGCTTTCGAAGAAGCGGTCAAGGTTGTCGAGGAGAGTAATCGCCCCGCGAAAGGAGAACCCCGAAGCTTCACACAGCCGGAGCATATGGCCGAGTCGATGCTCCCTGAGAAAATCCACCCACGATTCCACGTGGGAATTTGGTTGTCTGGTAGTGCCGATATAGTTGTCCTGGGTCCACCCGAAGTCGGCCGCGGTTACGCGATGAAGACTGGCGAGTTGCCGGCCAAGGCGGTCGTAGGTGAAGTCGTTGGAGTTTCCCAGAGGGAGTAATTCCAGAACGAGAAAGGATCTCTTCTGGTTGGCCCCGCAACAGAGAGGTGTGGGAACGCGGACCGTGCTGGTTTCTGCCAGCGTAGCTAAGCCCAGTTTCTCAACCTCGAAGATGTTAACCCGGTCAGGGGTGTTGGTTTTGATAAAGTAATCCCCGAGGCGATATGTCTCGTTAATGCATCCTCCCCCGATGGCTTGTGGATCTCCTATTGGATCCTGACCGGTTTCGCCTGCAATGATCCCGCGAATAGTATCGAGATCGGTCATTTCAGGAGAGTTGCTTCTCAATATGATCAAGCACTCCCTGGCAGCCGTCCTCGATCAGGTCAGCAACAAGGGTAAACCCTGACGATCCACCGTAGTAGGGATCGGGGACTTCGCTCGCTTCGTGATTCTCACAGAAGCTGGTGAAGGGTTGGACCTTTGCGCGGGCCTCCACATCGGGAGCAATGGACAAGACTTCCTTTCGGTTGAAGTCGTCCATGGTGAGAATCAGGTCAAATTTTCTGAAATCATCGATGGAGATTTTTCTGGCAGAACCACTTACCGAGATGCCCCGTTTTTCCAAGGTGTCACGCATACGCTTGTCTGGGGCTTTGCCTGTGTGAGCATCGATAGTGCCGGCAGAGTCGCAGGTGATCCTGTTCACCATATGGTGGTCCTGCAGCAAATGTTGAAACACGTTTTCACCAGCAGGAGAGCGGCAGATATTGCCCCAGCAGACAAAGAGGACGCTGAAACTGGACGGACTATGCATGCCGATCAGAATGATAGGCGGAGGAGGGGCTGGCAAGCGGCCTTCGAGATCTTCCTGTAGGTAGGATCCTGAAATCTTACTCTTTGAAGTGATTCTTGCTCAACTTTGCAACTTTATGGTCGTCATTGACTTAGATTGAGCGCATCAAAGGGACATGAAAACGAGTATGCTCATCGCAGTAGGGGCCCTTCTCTTTGGCGGAGTTGGTGGATATCTGGTTGGCAGCGGCAGTAACGAAGCGAGCCCGGAGGGAGATGGAAGAGTAGAGGTGCGCACTAAGAAGTCTGCTAGTAACAGGGGGACTGTAGCGGCTGTAGCTTCAGGGAATGATACTTCACGTGCGGCTCGGTCATCAGGAGGTCTGCGCGAAATTTTGGCTGAGCCAGGTCAGACAAGCAGGATTATGAGTCTGCTCGAATATTACTCAGATCTCGATCCGAGTGAGTTCGAGGGAGAGGTTCAGAAGCTTCAGGGCCTGCCCATGTCCCAGCGGATGCTGGCGATGAATCTCCTGTTCTCACGCTGGGCGGAGAATGACCCCAAGGGGTCCTGGGAGCGCAGCCAGCAGATGGGCTTCCCGGAGATGTTCATGGCGCGAGCCGGAGCAGTCTCAGGATGGGCGGCTTCCAATCCCGAGGCCCTGGCCCGCGAGTATTCCAACGACCCGAATGAATTCGGCATGGGCCCCGGCGGCAGAGGTAAGGGCGATACTGCGGCGATGATTGCCGGTGAGTGGGCCAAGCAGAATCCCGACGCAGCCCTCAAGTGGGCGCAAACCCTTGAGGAGGGAGAGGCGGCAGATGCTATTGGAGGAATTTTCAATGAGCTGTCACAGAAGGACCCTCAGGAAGCGCTGAGAATGGCGGCAACCCTCGACGACAATGCCAGAGGTGATGCGTATGAATCAATTGCAGCTTCGTGGGCTATTAGTGATTATGCGGCCGCAGACCAGTGGATCAACAGCTTAGGTGAAGGGCAGTCAAAGGCCCGCTTCGCGGCCATTGAATCTCTGGCGAACGCCAGTCCTTCTCAGGCGGCTCGGGAGACCGCGAAACTTCCAGCAAGCGAGGAGCGAGATGAACTCGTAGCCGAAGTGAGCAGGGAGTGGGCCCGTCAGGATGCCCCCTCGGCCTTTGAGTGGTTGACAGAGTCGGGAAGTGAAGGTGCGGTGGAAGAGGGTATCGGACGCGTCGTTGGTGCTCTTGCGCGAGAGGATCCTGAGCGAGTTCTTGATTACATTGACTCTCAGGATGCCGGAGAGGTAAGAGACAATGCGGTGCAGGGATACGTTTACGGAAACCGGGACGCTCCCCCAGCGGAGACAATCAGGTTGGCCGAAACCATCTCAGGCGAGGACGACCGCCAGCGAGCAGTGACAAGGGTTGCGTATGAGTGGGCGAGGGAAGATCCTGAAGCAACTCTACAATATCTTGAGACCACGGATGCAATTGGTGAGGACTCACGCGAGCGAATCTCTGAGATGGCTGAGCGGGCTGCTGCTGGGGAAGAGGTGGGCCGTGGGTTCCGTGGCCCTCCAGGGCGGAGGTAAGTAGATTGAAGCGGTGATGCTGGGTCTTCGTATGGAGATCCTTCAATCTAGCAGTCCTGAGGACAAGATATGATTAGTAGCAGCGACCTTTCCGAGGAACAAAAAGCAGCCATGGCGCAATGGGCGGAAGAGGGCGCAGACCTGTCTGACATTCAGAAGCGTCTCAAGGGTGAGCTTGGCTTGAATGTTACTTATATGGATGCCCGTCTTCTGGTGCTGGATCTGGGCATCGAGATTAAGGTGGAGGAGGAAGAGGAAACTGATTCTCCCGATGAAGCACAGGAGGTTCAGAAGCAGGAAGAAGTGGCGTTCAGTGGGCCTCCAGAAGCTCTTGGAGGGGATGCCCCTCTAGGCGAGCCCTCAGCAAATTCCGTGGAATTTACAACCGATGAGGTTGCGCGGCCTGGTGCCATGGCCAGTGGAGGCATTACTTTCAGCGATGGAGTGAAGGCGGTCTGGTTAATCGATGAGTATGGCAGACCTGGCCTTGAGCCTGAGACACCAGGATATCAGCCGACCGAGGCAGATTTAGGTGAATTCGAAAAGCATCTGAGAGCCCTCCTCCAAGGGTAGGAGAAGCTGGGTTGGTCGGAGCTCCTTGAGCCAGTGGCTCTGCGGCAGACTGTTTCAGGTATTAGCTGTAGATTTGCCCGCCGGTGTCCACGAATTCCTGAGACTTCTCTCGCATTCCCTCCTCAACAGCAGATTCCGGGGTGATCCCGTGTTCCTCTGCGTATTTCCTGACGTCTTCGGTGATCTTCATGGAGCAGAAAGTAGGGCCACACATCGAGCAGAAATGAGCGGTCTTGGCCCCGTCCTGGGGAAGGGTTTCATCATGGAATGACCGCGCCTTGTCAGGATCAAGTGAGAGGTTGAACTGGTCGTTCCAACGAAACTCGAAGCGAGCCTTCGAAAGAGCGTTGTCGCGCTCCTGAGCAGCAGGATGCCCCTTGGCGAGGTCTGCTGCGTGAGCAGCGATCTTGTAAGTGATGACGCCTTCTCGGACATCATCCCGGTTAGGCAGGCCAAGGTGTTCCTTTGGGGTGACATAACAGAGCATCGCGCATCCATACCAGCCAATCATTGCAGCCCCGATGCCACTGGTCAGATGATCATATCCGGGGGCCACGTCGGTGGTCAGGGGGCCAAGAGTGTAGAAAGGAGCCCCATGGCACCACTCGATCTGCTTTTGCATGTTTTCCTGGATCAGATGCATGGGAACGTGTCCGGGTCCTTCGTTCATGACCTGACATCCCTTTTCCCAGGCGCGTGTAGTAAGTTCTCCCTGCACCTCCAGTTCGGCCAACTGGGCGTAATCATTGGCATCTGCAATCGACCCGGGACGGAGCCCGTCCCCGATTGAAAAGCTGACATCGTAGGTGGCACAGATGTCGCAGATGTCGTCCCAATGGGTATAGAGGAAATTCTCCTTGTGATGATGAAGACACCACTTGGCCATAATAGATCCACCCCGTGAGACGATTCCAGTCATCCGGCGAGCGGTATGCGGAACGAAGCGCAGGAGGACTCCTGCATGAATGGTAAAGTAGTCTACTCCCTGTTCTGCCTGCTCAATGAGAGTATCTCGGAAGAGTTCCCACGTAAGATCCTCAATCCGCCCATTGGTCTTCTCAAGAGCCTGATAGATGGGGACTGTTCCAATCGGAACAGGGGAATTTCGGATGATCCATTCCCGCGTGGCATGGATGTTCTTGCCAGTAGAAAGGTCCATCACCGTGTCAGCGCCCCACTTTGTGGACCACTTCATTTTCTCGACCTCCTCATCGATCGTTGATGCCACCGCAGAATTTCCGATGTTGGCGTTGATCTTTACTAGAAAGTTTCTGCCGATAATCATCGGCTCGTTCTCCGGGTGATTGATATTACAGGGAATGATGGCCCGGCCGGCAGCAACCTCCTCCCGGACGAACTCGGGAGTGATCATCTCGGGAAGCTTCTCTCCCCAATTCTGGCCGGGGTGCTGGTGGCTAAGGGAGTTTCTCGGCACCTGCTTCAAGGGATCGATTTCGGACGGGCGCGGCATGTTGTAGCCGTCTGGGGTGGTATTCATGCCGTCAGGACCGCCGGGGTAGCTGTCGTGCGAGGCTTCATAGGCGGCTGTCCTGCCAAGGTTTTCACGGATGGCAATGAATTCCATCTCGGGGGTAACGATGCCCTGACGTGCATACCAGAGCTGAGTCACCGGATGATCCACGCCCCTGAGAGGCTGTCGTTTCAAGCCAGGATACTCCTTCAGCTTATTCCTTGCCTTCTTGCTTTCGTTAAATCTGCGTGCGTGCTCGTCGGAGATGTAACCGTTGTCCTCTGGGCGGTCGCATCGACCATTGTATTCTTCGACGTCACCACGTTTACGGATCCACTCTTGGCGAAGAGCGGGGAGGCCTTCGGTAACCTCTCCGCTGAAGGCAGGGTCTCCCCATGGTCCTGAGCAGTCATAGACCCGGATAGGGTTGTTCTGCTCGACCCTGCCATTGGGATGATTCGTTTCTTCCAAGGCGATTTCTCTGAGAGGGACTTGCACTTCAGGATGAATATTTCCACGGACGTAAATCCGCTTGGATGCCGGGAAGAGGCTTTCCCTTGGCTCGCTTGTTCCGTTTTCTTCGGGGCTGATCATGACCGTATTGCTGTAAAATAAGAATCGCCACGCGGACCACGTGACGATGAGAGTCGTTTCAGGGTAGAACAGACTCCCTGCGTCGGTATGACCCGCATCAGGTTCGGAGGGTTCATTCCACGCGTTGGAAACTCTCAGCCCTGCGTGCGTAGGGCTCCCCTGTCTGCTTCCAGTGTCCTGTTGATTACTATCCGTGTCAAGGGGCAGCCTTCAATAGAGGCCGGCGATTCCCTAGCTCTAGGGTGGCGTTGAGTGCTTGAGCCCTAAAACGGGCTCGATAGTAACTTCCAGCTTATTTACTGAGCTCCAAGTAACGATTCTGGAGGTCCTTGGATTCGCGTTCTGCGTCCTCCAAGAGGGGCTTGCGGGCAGCGATCGATTGCTTCAAGGAGGCTAGGTCGACACTCAACTCCTCAAGTTGAGCCTGCAAAGTGGCCTTGCGGGCCTCCAGAGAGCTCAGGTCGGACCGGGAGGTCCCGAGTTCGCGGGTCTTTGATTCCAGTGCGCTGGTCTCCTGCTCCTGTTGGGCTTTCAGGGTGTCGCGCTTGCTTGTGACCACTAAAGCCTTGGCGTTGACCTGAGCCGCCCGCCAAAATTTCAGGTTCTCCTTGAGCTTCTCCTCGAAGTTATGCGCTCTCTGTAGCTCAGCAGCTGGGGCAGTGAGAGCTTTCTGCTGAGAAGAAAGATGCTCCTCGGCTTTTTTTAACGCGGCTTGGCGGATGACCAGTTGCTTGTTGGCAGACGCGAGAGAGGACTTCGCCGCTGCCATATTCCTCGTAATGTCGCTTCGTGAGGAGGAGAGGATCTGTAGTTGCTCGTTACTTTGCTGGAGTTGCGAGCGGGCTTCCGACTCGCTTGAGGCGATTGCCGCGGTAAGTTTTTGCAGAGTAGTGAGCTTTGACTCTGCCTGTGTCATCTTCAGGCGCATTTTAGCGAGAACGGATTGATGATCTGCGAGCTTCATGGCTGCCTCTGTTACTTTTTGTTTCAGCGCCGCGTCTCCCTGTTGTGCTTCTGCGGCCTCTCTGAGTTGCTGCAGTTCCCGGATGAGTCTCTGCTCCCTCTCTTCGAGAGGCGTTATCGCAATCGCCTGAACTTCCACGGTTGCGGAAGCGATTAATGCGTTGTGTTCTTCAGACCTGCGTTGAGCCTGTGTGAGAGCGGAGGACAGTTCTTCCCGGATAGTTTTCCCGAGGGTGTCCAGCGAGGTGTTGGTCTCGGAGAGGGCGAGAGCGAATTGCGCAGTTTCTTTTTCTAATGCGGAGACTTGTTTCTTTTGTTCAGCGACCGAGGTGGTGACTTCGGCTAGAGCGCTCTCAGCGGTTCTCACTCCCTTTTCAGCTGTCTCTAGAGCTTTTCTGGCGGCCGCGGTAGCCCCGGGAGCTGCTTCGAGGTCCTGCTGAAGGACGGAAATCCGGTCAGCGATTCGGGGAGGATTGCCGCTAAGCTGTCCAAGTGTTTCAAAAGTATTGGCGTCCCACGCTTCGATGACGCCATTCCAGTCTGCGGTAAAAATCCGTTTCCCATCGTGAGTGATCGCGGTCTCGACGACCATCTCGCTGAAGCCTGTCAGGCTTTTCTTAAGGGTGAAATCAGACTTCCAAATCTTGACTTCCCGGTTGCGTCCAGAGGTGACGAATTCACCCGTCCTCGCATAGTCAAGAGAGAGGGCACCGCCCCCATGAGCTGTGAATTTCTTCACCTGACCGCCGTTGTTCATTTCCCAGAAAATCACCTGGCCGTCCTCCGAGGCAGTTCCGACAATATTCGAATCGGCCCGCCATGCGACGGCAGTAATTCCACCGGTGTGTCCTCGGAGGCTATGAAATTCATTTCCGGTGCCGGCCTCCCAAACCCATGCCCCCCCATTGCGGTCGCCGGTGGTCAGGAGTACTCCGTCCGGCGAGTAGGAGAGCGCAGTGACCCAGTCCGTATGTTTCTTGATTGCCTTGATTTCTTCTCCAGTTTGGGTGTCCCAGAGCTTGATGAGCCTGGATGGTCCGCCGAGGGCAACTCCTCCGAGGTCGAGGCGTAAGCTAGCCGCCAGAACGGAATCAAATTCCCGCCCATTCGACATAAGCATTTTTCCCGACGTGATGTCCCACGTGTAGGTCGCCCCCGACTTGCCCGGAACACCTCCTCCAGCAGTGAGATACTTCCCGGTGGGGTGGAACGAGAGGGTCTCAGGAAAGCCTTCGGGGAAGGGGAGGATAGCGGCAAGTTGCAGGGTGTCGGTGTTATAGAGGAGGATCTGCTTCTGTCCGGTGATAGCGAGAAGAGGAGCCCACGGACTACAGGCCATGTCATTGACAACCGTATTACGAGTTGAGGTAACCGCAGGTTCGAGGTTGAGGTGTTCGGGCATGGGCGGGGGTCCCTCTGGTTTTGCGGAGGGGTCGACATCGAGCTTGGCGATCTTGGGGCCGCTTGGCTTCTTCGCCTTAGAGCTCTTGTTTTCCAGCATGCCGCCGTTGATCCAGTCCCGGATGAGATCAGCGTCTTTTTTGGAGAGCTTGTCTCCACGCGGAGGCATGAATGGTTCCAAGGTATGCGTGATCGTTCCGTAGAGGATCGAGGCGGCGCCTTCACCGGGATCGGCGACTTCTCCTCCGGCTCCTCCGGCCATAATTCCTGAGAAATTTGAGAGATCGAGGTCCCCCTTTTTCTTGTCAGCGTTATGACAGTTCAGGCAGGCAGACTCAAAGATGGGGAGAATGTCATCTTCGTAGGTAATTTTCTTCTGAGCATACCCTCCGGATACCATGAGGAAGAGCGCAGTCGCCATGGTTGCGATGCTGCGAAACGCGCAAGGTCGATCTGTTGCTCCCTTCATCAATGATTGAAGATAAATTCCTTGGAGTTGAGAATGGCCCAGAAAATGTCCTCCAAAACCTCTTCCTGAGGACTATCTCCCTCAAGAGATTCCAGCAGTTTGGTCTTCTCGGCGTCCGTGGGGACGCGGCTGAGACACCGAAGGTAGAGAGATTCAATCACTGCGCCGGGGTCCTTCAGTTCCTTCAGTAATTTCCGAGCGACCCCGCCATTGCGGACGCGATTGTGAACTGCATCGCCGTTGAGTAGATGAAGCGCCTGAGACAGATTGGGTTCCATCTTCACCTCGCACGAACAGACGGTCTGGCGGGTTGCCCGTCCGAAAGTGGTCAGGAAGTAGGTTGAGGTGTTGCCGTCTGCAATCTGAACGGCTCGTGCGCCGAGAGGCAGGCCCTGAAACTTGTTCGGGGTTTCGGTTACCTGAGCCAGGGTATCGAGGAGTACTTCGGCGCGAAGGCGCCGGATAAGAGAGTGGGAGAAGTTGGTGAGGTCCTGTTCGTTTGTCTCGTTGGTCCGGCTGGATAATTGGTAAGTGCGCGAACTGCAGATATCGCGGACAAGCTTTTTAAAGTCATAGTTATATTCGACAAACTTTGCGGACAGCGCAGCAAGGAGTTCGGGGTTACTGGCGGGATTTGAGATCCGCACATCGTCCACCGGGTCTGTGATCCCAACCCCGAAGAAGTGGGACCAGACGATGTTGACGACATTTCTAGCAAACCATGGGTTTTCTCTGGAAGTGAGCCATCCTGCCACCGCTTCCCGTCGGGTAAGGCCCTTCAGTTCTGCTGGTTCATCGGCCCCCAGAAATCTGGGGATCGCGTTGGCCTTGGTCACCGGGTGGGCAATTTGTCCGCCACCGTCAAAAATGATCTGCTCGTGAGGATCCTCTGCAGGCTTTTTGCGGACTTGGGCAAAGAGAGCCGCAAAACCGTAATAGTCGTCCATCGTCCATCGATCAAATGGGTGGTTATGACACTGTGCGCACTGGATGCGGGTCCCCATGAAAACCTGGGCCACATTCTCCGTGCGTTTCATCACGTCATTTTCCAATTTGAAGTAGTTCGTGGCGGGATTCTTGAAGGTGCCGCCTCGGGCTGCCAGCAAGTCGAATATAATCCGGTTAAAGGGCTCATTATTTGCGACTTTATCGCGGAGCCATTCATACCAGAGCAGGGCAGACTTATAGCTGACCTGATTCGCATTGTTTCCAGTGGATCGAATCTGAAGCAGTTCGGCCCACTTCATGACCCACATTTCGGTGAACTCCTTCCGTTCAAGAAGCTTGTTGATGAGGGCCTCACGTTTGTCAGGGCTTGTGCTTTCAACAAATTGGGTTCTTTCTTGCTCGGTTGGAAGGACTCCTGCGATGTCGAGGAACACCCTCCGCACGAATACTTCATCACTGCATGGTTCCGAGGGGTAGATTCTCAGTTTGTGTAGCTTGGTGTGGACATGAGTGTCGATGTAGTTGGATTCCTGAAGCGTGGGTTTCTGGTATTCGAGGTCTTCTGGAACAACAATCGTCTGCGTCCCTTCGGTAAAGGTGTGGAAGCGTGCCAGAAGGAATGCTTCGCCACGATTCTTGGTAGTAGCCCTGCCAGAAGTTTCCGCGATGCTGACACTATTGTCGTTTGATGAGCTGAAGCTGGAAAGGCTGGTGACATCGCGATCTGTCCCGTCGGAATATCGGGCGCGTACTGTCAGCGGCACCTCTGTACCCGTGCCCTTGAGGACATATTGTTTTGGTTCAACGTCGATGCCGATGGGGGAGGCTATATCCTCCTTGTCGTAGGGTGCTCCTGCCTTGATCCATGCAATCAGTGTCTTCGCATTTGCGGAATCGCGAGAGAAAAGCTTGCCTCCGGTGTGAGGCACTTCGCCGATGGCCTTAGTGACTAGTAGCGATTCCTCCGGCAGGGCGAGATTGACACGTCGTCCGGAGAGTTGACGGGTAATGCGCTGGTGGTCTCCCTTCGGGTCGTAGCCGAAAAGGGAGAGCATGAAGCCGTCCTGTCCTCGCGCGGATCCATGACAGGATCCTGTGTTGCACCCGGCTGAGGTAAGAACCGGCATGACGTCGAGCTGGAAGCTGATTGGTCTCGGCAAGGAGGCGTCCTTCACCCTGATCGGAATGGTTGCAGAGTGATTTTCGAGGGAGATATTGAGAGTTGTTTCTCCGTCAGACAGCGGGGTCAGAAGGTTTTTCTCCAGTTTTACTATTGAGGGATGCTGGAGAGAAAGCCGGGATGATCCGGTGACGTCGCGAGAGGTGGCGTCTTCATATATGCCGATGATGACCACGCGGTGAAAGTCTGCGGCGGTCTCCAGAGAGACAGCCTTAGGGTATACCTCAAGGCCGATGAGGCCGGTGCCCAGAGGTTCAGTGTTCTGAATTGCCGTGTCCGTCGAGGGGTCGCGAACCACCGTCTCTGCGCTCACCATGAAGGTGAGGAGGAAAAAGCAGAAAGGCTGCGCGATATGTCGTAAACCGAGCTTCATGTTGAACCTGTCAATTTGAATTCTTACTCTGCTGGCGGAGCTGCTCCAGACGTGAAAGCCGTTTCTTGACGGGCTTCGCCGCGGGAGCTTTTTCTGGCTCCTTCTTTGCTGCCACCGGCTTCTTTGGTGCCGGAGGCGGGGGGTCAATTCGAAGAACTCCTCCACCCATGGCGGTGCCGCTGATAGGGTGCCCATTCTGGGTGATGACTACGCTGCAGAAAATGTTTGAGGTCTTACCTTTCTTGGCTTCCTCGCTCACGGTGAGAGGGAAGGTCACCTCCTTGGTGTCCTTTGTTATCGTCAGGGTCTCGGTGGTAACCCCATGAGGAAGTCCATTCAAATTGATTCGCGCATCTCCTTCGAATGGCTTTTGAACAGATATGCTGCAGATGAGACCGGTGTCCTGCCCAAGCTCTGTTGCGGCGAGTTCGATTTTCCCTCCGACATAAGGGTCAGCGATTTCGATGGATTGCAGCTTGGAAGAAACGATCAGCGGCCCCTTGCTGCAAGAGGCCTCCCCGGTGACGAAAATCCGCCATTTGGCAATGGAAGCACTGCCGTTGGCGTTGATTCCCATGGCGACTTCATTTTTGCCCTTCGGGATCGTCACGCTGGAGGGAGCGCTGACGCCTGGTGGTCGCCAGGGGAGGGTGATCTTGATTTCCTCCTCAAAGCCGGGTTGGCGTTTGGCCTGGATCTTCAAGGTCATTACTCCGTTTTTCACGAGAGGAACGGGGGGGACCGAGAGGCTTAACTCGAACGGGGCTTCTTCGATTACCGCGATCGAGACCCTTTCATCATGATAGCTGTGGAATGTCCCGGCATTGTTGATCTCGATATGGTGAATGCTTTCGTTGAAAGGTCCGGTCAGCCCGCTCTTTGGATCCTTGACCCGAAGTTTATGGAGTCCGCCTGCGATTTCTGCGGTGGCGGTCGCTTCAAAGATCACAGGCATGGTGTTGATGCTGCGGGGGGCGATGTCCCGATCGATAGTAATGCCGGAAGGGAGACTGCTCGCTTCCAGAGACAGGTCGCAACCTATGTTGCTGCGACTGAGGTTTACCACGCGCCCCACACGATTTCCGCGCGGAACACAGATCATCTTCCATTTCTGGCTGTTGTTACGGCTCCCATAGGGAAGGGTTGCTGAAAGGGTGGGACTTCGTTCGGTAATTTCGATTCGGTAGGTGTAGTCCGGGCCGCTGTTGTAGAGCTGGTCCCTGATGTTCAGGTTGTAGACACCGTCTTCGGCAATCTCGAAGTCCAGACGGCTGTCTGGATCTCCGTTTCCGGCATCGTCGTTATTCCCGATCTGCTTGGAGTCGCCTTCCTTGCGGACAATGATGTAAGGGTCGAGAGGAGAGCGGAGTTGGCGAGCAAAGACCTGGGCCCGCAGTTTCTGCCCCTTCTTTCCCGCAAAGCGAAACCAGTCCTTATCCTCCTTCTTCGAAAGAATTCCATGAAAAGCGACAGGGACGGAGGGGGCCTCCGTCGGAGAGGCCTCCGTGCTACCCTCGTTTGGTTCAACCTCGTTGTGGAAGGCCAGAGAGCTGATCCTTACAGGCATCCCGGAGGGGGAATGCCATCCGTTGTTTTTGATGAATGCTCGGAAGTCCTGCGTGGTATCCGGTATCTCTATTGTGCTGACCAGGTTGCCAGTGGGATCTCCGACAAAAGTAAACTCGTGCGGTTTCCCTGGTTGAGCCCCCGGAGGGTAGATTGCGGTAGGGCGGGGAAACTCGCCTACGTGTAGACGATACTGGCAGGCACCTGTCCCCTGGTAAGAAGATTCACGGACCAGGACAGTATAGGAGCCGTCCTCAGGAATGATGATCGATGCGGCACAATCACGGAAAAGAAGGGCGGTATCGTCGCTCGAAGCGAGTTCGAAGCGATCGCTGTTCAGAATAGCGACGTAGGGGTCGAAAAGGGTCCTGCCGAGGCGCATCCCCTCTACTTCTACGGAAAGTTGTTGCCCCTTCCGGCACTGAAGCACGTAGTAGTCTGCGTCCTCCTTATCGGCTACTCCCTGAATGGTCTGGTTAATCTCAATCTTCTGAGGACTGTCAAAATTGCTGTTAAGGTCCGCGGTGCGCTCTTCGTTGCGCGCTTCCATCACGGTGGGATATTCGCCCACCCAGAAACTTCTCTGGTAGCTCAGGCCTCCCTTGCAGCGTAGACGCATGAGATGTTCTCCAAGAGGAGCGTCAGGGGCAATTGAAATGGTAGCTTTGACAGCATTGTTCTTGTCTCCGACTGTCTCAAGCTTGGAGACCGAAATGCCCGGCTGGTAGAAAAGAATTTCCTCCGGGTGATAGAGGCGATCTCCGCTAAGGCGGATTGTCATCTCGGTGCCTCGTTGTCCTCCACGTGGTTGAACGCTGCTGACTACAGGAGTGAAGGCCAGAGCAGGGAGCGCGAACTGCAGGCAGACCA
>Ga0115011_10001816_pt1 | contig 15149 bp, 22 predicted proteins | sample TroAtlMetagenome_2_FD_88705 | JGI IMG/M metagenome (GOLD analysis project Ga0115011, IMG submission 88705) | Marine eukaryotic phytoplankton communities from Atlantic Ocean - Tropical Atlantic ANT8 Metagenome | ecosystem: Environmental > Aquatic > Marine > Oceanic | place: Tropical Atlantic...
ACACCACCAGCAGTTGCATTATAACCATTATGTGGATTAAATATTGCATTGTTAAATGATATTGTATATTTTTGACTTGAAGTTGCGGATGTTAATGGAGTAAAATACTGATACGCTTTAACAGTTGTAATATTACTAATTATTGAAGCATCGGTATCATCTATAATACCACTTGCTACACTATGTCTAAACACACCAACAAAATTATTTAAAGTATTAGTTGAATAATTTGATAAAGAAGTTGATACTTCACTTGCCAATGTTGTAGCGTCTTTAGTTGTCATATTACTATTAAATTTAAATGTAGTATTTAAAACTATATAAGTTGTTTCAGGATCAACCAGAGAAGGTCTAACTGAAGCAACAGCATATTGACCTAATTGTGTTTCAATATCTGTTTTATCTACTGAGGTTAAATTAGAACCATCTGCTAATTTAACTGATACGAAAACTTTTCCATATTCTGGTGTAGAGTTATCTTCTCCACCCCATACTTGAATAGCGTTTGCCGCAGGATAAATTTGTTTTACTAGTGTCTTATAATCTGCAGCTGTAACCGCTCTATCTTGAGCGCTATATTGTAAAGGTGCATTTAATTTTACAGAAGCAATACTTTCTGCCTCAGCGCCACCTGTTGATTTACTATTTACTGTAATAGTTTGAGCGCCGAATCCTGCAATAGTTCCTGATAATGCAAAAGTATTTGCCCCATTTGAAGCAGATTTATTGGTGACAATATAAGTTAATTTTACTATATTACCATCTTGTATTTTTTTACCAACAGCACCATCACCAAAATAAACTTCAAATTTTCCATCTTCTACTTCTTGGCAAAAATAAACTCTAGTGTCTGACTCAACTCCTGTAATTGAGGATGCTTTTGTGTAAGTAAATGTTGTTGTGTCTGAGGAAGAGTTTTGTACCTCAACTTTAAGTGTTGAGATATCAGCATTTGAATTAGGAACAAGAAATTTTTGATCTTCATTATTACTATCAGCTGTGTATTGGAAAGTAATCCTACTTCCTTCATAAATTTTTACATTTGAAAAAGTATAAACTCCATCCTGAGGATTAATAGTTTTGTCCGAGTTGGTTACATAAGTGTATTGAGTATCACCAACTGTTGATGTAAATTTTGTTCCTGCAGGCATTGTAACCGAAGCGCCTGTGGCATTTGCTAAAACTATTGTAATATCGGCACTAGGTGCAACCGGTGAAGATGGTTCGTAACCAAGCATTTTAGATAGAGATACAACACTTGATCTTAAAGCTGCACTATCAAGGAACATTTCATTTGCTAACATATTAGCATTAAATCCTAAATAGTGTGTGTTGTAGGCAAGTAAGTCTAAAAGAACTGACATACCAGAACCTTCAAAATCATAATCTGCAAATTCTGATTGGTTCCTTAAAAAGTTTTTAAGGTTAGTTTTAATTTGGTCAAAGTCTAATTCAGTAACCTGTAATTTTTTTGTTTCTGTAGCACTAGTTGTTGTTGCCATACTATCTTAGTCTTTCTAAAAATGTTTCTACCGTAACCGGTTCAGGATGATTAACAACATAAAATTCAATCCACACTCTATATTGATTTGCGTCTGGATTTGAACTTACATTTACTCTAACCAATCTCACTCTTGGTTCGTGGTTAATTAATACCTCTTCAATCTTTTTCGATAAAAAGACTTCAGTTAGAGGTGTCATAGGTTCAAATAAGATATCTCTTACATTTGATCCTATTTCTGGGTGAAAAGGTTTCTCATAATGATTTAAATTTATAAGATTTCTAACACTTCTCTTTACAGCATTAACTCCATCTAATTTTACAATATCACTTGTCGTTGGGTGTTTAGTGAAATTTAAATTTAGATCACTCCATACTTTAGTTTTTCTTTTAGTCCCAGACGAATTAGTGTAGTTATATGCCATACTTCTATTTATATTGGAAACAACGGTCATCTTTAATATTCTATCGTAATAGCCCTCGTAATTATGTAATCTTATTGTGAATGTGTAAGTTGTGTCTGAGGTTACTGAGGGAGCAGTACCTTCTATTCTATTATTCACTAAACTTAAACCGTCAGGTAGACTACCTGATTCTAGAGTAGTGTAAATATATCTAAATGCTGTACCACCCGCCCCTATAAATTGTGCTACATAACCAGGGTGATCGTCAATTAATATCTTATTTGTTCCTCCTAAAGTTGCTTTAGTGCCGCCTGTTGCGAAATTTAAAGCTCCTGTTGGGGCAAAAGATGATAATTTAGCGTTAACCCAAGTTGTTTTTTCACCATTTGCATTAAGAGAACCAGTATCAGTCGTATATATTGAATAACTTCCGTGTATTGACTTAACTAAATCTAGAACACCCTTACTATTTGTTGTATTAATAGCTTGGGGCAATAAAGATAAATTAGTAAAAAACCCAGGTGTGTTAGCAGCAAGAGTAGTGCCTACTGAAGTTGTATCTGTATCAGCGTCTAAGAAATTATCTACGCTATATAATTCTGCTAATTTTATATTATACCCAGCAAGAGTATTGTCCATATCAACATATATGGTACTACTTGCGGTTCTATTAATATTTAACCACTCCTCTAAATCATTTGTGCTGTTTTCAGTAGATATAGGTAAATTTAAATTTACAGCTTGTTCGCTTTTTACACTTACAAAGTTATCGTTATCCTGTACTGACCAATCATTTGCCATTTTTACCCACCTGCGAATACATTACCAGACCCTGCGGCCACGGATGTACATCCTGATATGGCGTCACCAACACGACCACATCCTAAGTTATTAACTTTTACAGTTGATGAACCACTAGCGATCGGAGCTGCGTGTGCTGGACAAGGAACACCAGGTAAATTATGTGTTGTATTATTATCTGATTGCCTAGACACAGCAATACCATTACAGAATACATTGGATGACCCTTGAGCTCGAGTCATACCTGAACAATGGGTTACATCCGCATCCCCTATTCTAGTTACCGCAGGCATTATTTTGTCTCCCTTTTCATTAACTCTTTTAACTTATCATTAAAAGTACCAAGAAAATTATGTTCCTCCTCAGTATGAGGGGGTTCGGGGTAATCAGGTTTAAATACTACAACATTATCAAAAGTATCAGGAATATCATTATAATTAGAGAATTCTAAAAGATTGTTACCTACCTTTACGATAAATTGTCCGTTCACTTTTTTCCTTGGCCTCTATATGCCTTATAGGATCTTCTTTTAGATTTATTCATTGTACTCATTATAGGTTTTCTTCCTTGAGAAGTTCCTTTATATGTAGGAGTGTGTCCTGCATTTTGTCCGTATGCTTTTGATAATTTAGCCATAATAATTATTTCTTCTTTTTCTTAGTTGTTTTTTTCTTTTTAGATTTCTTTACTTTTTTTGCAGGTTTAGCTGGGCCACCTGACATAGATATAAGAAACCCATTAACTGAATCTTTAATTTTTTGCAAAATATTATTCATTAGATTTTCCTCTCCATAGGTTATTTGCATAATTAGTTCCAAAAGTCGTTCCATTCACTACAATTTGAACTGGAATTACTTCAGGAATTGATGGATTTACGATTTCTGTAATATATTCTGATCTCTCTAGAATCCATTCCCAAACTTCATTGTCTGATTCGTATAATCCGTGCATAACCACTATTTATAAGAACTTCCAAGAGTGATTTTCATTGATTTTTCTCGCTTTTTTTCGCAGTTTTCCGTCATTTTCGTCATTTTTCGCAGTTTTTAGGGGTTTTTTGCAATTTTTGGAGGGTTTTTTAAGTTATTGATTCTAAATGAAAGAAAGTCCGTTTTCCCTCATTTTTTCTCCATTTTTCGCTTGTTTTTAGTGTAAAAAAGTGTTAGGATAAGTCATAAAACAAAGAAAAAGAAGGACAAAATATGAACTTTATGAAAATATACGAAAATACACCTAAAGGGGCGGATTTTGAGTACAAATCTAAAAAAAGAGTTTTTAGAGAATTCAACGCTTGTAAGACTGTGTTTGATAAATTAACTTATGTAAAACAACTGAAAAAAGACTCTTACGATTATGTGTATAATCTAGATTTAGACGAAGTGATAAAAAGACTTCAAAACCAAATTGTAATTAATCATTAAGGAGGACTAAAATATGAATACAATAGAAAATAAAAATGATTTTGATAATGATGTCAATATCCAATCAACAATGACTGAATTAAAAGACTTAAAAAGTCAATATAATGCAATCTTAGCTGGGGCATACTACGGAGATGAAAATTCTGTTGCCGACAAAATTGAAAGAGTTGCTAATTCAATCAATTTAACAATCGAAGATGTAATGGAAATGGAGGATTACTAATGAACAGATACTTAACAGGAACAACTGATAAAGATATAATGCTTTATATGTTTGGTAAAGGAGAGAGTAAATCAAAGACTCAATTCTTAAATTATAAATCTAGTAGTGACCAAGCACACTATATGGTAGGATTCCTATCAAGTGCTTTAAAAAGTGCTCACGAGGATTTAAAAATTTTAAAAGGGGAATAATATGGAAATAATTTTACTTACTTTACCAGTAATTTTAGTTTTTATGATACTCAGTTAATAAGGAGAAAAATATGGATGTATTAATGATCGTAATTTATCTATTCATAATCTTTTGTTGTATGTACTCAATATACTTATTGGGGCAAATGAGGGATTGTGTAGATAAAATTGATATAGATTTAGGCAGAATGTCCAAGACTCTAGACAAATATAAAGATAAAGATGTAATTCTTTAGATGACTAATGAAACAAAATTAATCACATATCTAAAATGGTTAGGAACATTTGCCGTTATTCTCGGCGTGTTTTTAGCGGCAATAGATATTCACCCTTGGAGTAGTATTACTTTAATGGCCGCAAGTGCTTTGTGGTTTAGTGTAGGTATATCTTGGAAAGAATATGCAATAGTAACCACGAATATATGTACCTTCAGCTCTAGTGTTCTAGGACTGTTAATTTTTTACCTATAAATAAACAATGAACACATTTTATACAATAGTTGGTATTCTTGCAGTAGCACTTATTGTTATTGGTGGATTATATAGTATTTTTACAATGTTAATATTATGATTAGAAATATATGTTGGGTATTTGAAGGTGATAGAGGCCTCTCTCAGGAGAGGTGTGATTTTTTAGTTAAGCGTGGACTTGAAACCGAAGAGCAAGTCGCAACCCACCAAAATAAAAATCAAACAATTTCTCAGGACGATGATGTTAGATCCAGCCGTGTATCTTGGCTGCACGGTGAGGATATTTATGATTGTGTAAGACCATTTGTTAACAAAGCAAACGAAGAGGCTGGTTGGAGATACGATCTAAGACAAATTGAAAATGTGCAATTTACAAAATACGGTATTAACCAACATTACGATTGGCACATAGACGGAGATTGTGACCATTTCGCAACTAAACTTTTTAAAAAGAACGAACCAGGAGCAACCTATAGCGTCAATGAAACACCTGATGAAGCTATGGTTGGACTTTGTAGAAAACTGAGTGTATCAATACAACTATCTCATAGTGAAGATTATGAAGGTGGTGATATGTATTTTACAGAATTACCTAAAAACAATAACATAACAGAATTAGATACCTGGACTGATGATATTTTTAGAAAAAGAGGAACTGTATTAGTGTTTCCTTCTTTTATTAGACATAAAGTTATGCCGGTTACAAAAGGTACTCGATATAGTGCCGTTGCATGGTTTAACGGACCCCCTCTTAGATAAATGGATTATCAAACAAATATTATACCTAAAGCTTTATGGTTATCTGCAATAGTCCCTGATGATTTAATAAATGATCTGAATGTATATTTAGATGAAATTTCTAAAGATAGAAAATACAAAAATGACCATAGTGCAGCCGCTGATCTTGCAGCTGTTATTAAAAAGGGTTATCAAGTCTACCTAGATAATAATAACCCAACAGTACAAAGATATACAGATTTTACCCACGAAATGGCAAAAAACTACATAACGGAATTTTCAAAGTGGTCACAAAATAATTATTCAGATAAAATCTTAAGCACAGAAAGTATATGGTCTGTTCATCAATACGCCGGAGATTATAATCCTGTTCATTCACATAATATTCCAGGTGATGGTCCTGGTTTCGCTACTGTTCTTTGGACAAAGTTGCCTGAACAATTAGAAGCAATTAGTCCTGATAAGTTTTTGTATGAAACCAAAGGTCTTATTAAAGATTTTAGATTAAATGGCATTACTGATGGTCATTTATGTTTTTTAGCTGATCCTACAACCTCAATAGATGAAAACGAGAGATTTAGATTTTCAGGAACAAATTTAGTTAGACCTCAAGCAGGAGTTATGTGTATATTTCCTTTACATTTAAATCATATGGTTTATCCGTTTGAAGGTCCTGGTGAAAGAAGAACTATAGCTAGCAATATATCATGCAAAACAATTTAGAAACTTATTTTAGAGATAGTTGGAAACCAGACTATGATAAATTTAATCATACTGGTTGGGAATTATTAAAAAAAATTGATAAGAATGCTCATATTCTAGATATTGGTTGTGGTTATAATTTATTTAAACCACACTTTAAGAATTTGTATGGAATAGATCCGTACAATGATGAAGCAGATGAAGTTATTTCATTAGAAGATTTTGTACCACATAAAAACTTTGATGTCTATTTGGCATTAGGTAGTTTAAATTTTGGTACAAAGAAAACTATTGACAACCAAGTAAAAAGGTTGTATAATATAACTAAGAAAGGTGATAGAATAATCTGGCGCCAAAACCCAGGTTTACGAGATCATCCTTGGCAGGGAGTCGAGGCTGTAAAGTTCTTTCCTTGGAATCTAAAATACAACTTATATTTTACAGATAAATATAATTTTGAATTGACAACATTTATGAAAGATACTGGAGATAGACATTATGTCGAGTGGATTAGGAATTAGTGTATTACTTGTTTATGGACTTGTTGCATTATTTTTTACTTATATGTATTCGAGAGGATACGATAAATCAAAGACTAGTTTCTTACTAGCAAATAGAGAATTAAATACATTTCAAGGAAGTTTAAGTGTCGCCGCAGCTTGGTTGTGGGCACCTGGACTATTCATATCTGCCCAACAGGCATATGTGAACGGACTTGAAGGATTGTTTTGGTTCTGTTTAGGAAACTTTTTAACATTAGGTGCATTTGCCTATTTTGCTAAACAGATACGAGAGAAGGCACCTAAAGGGTTTACTTTCTCAGGTTATCTAAAAAACAAATTTTCAACCAGAGTACAAAACTTATTCGTTGGAGAAATGATGATACTTGCCGTTTGTGCATTTGCAATTAATTTACTTGCAGGTTCTCAAACAGTAAACGCATTAACTGGAATGAATTTCACATTGGTTACAATATTAATGGCTGGTATTGCTATTCTATATTCATTTAGAACAGGACTTAAAGCAACTGTTATAACTGAAATGATGAAAATTATTATTGTATGGACTGGTGTTCTTATATTAGTACCTTGGGTTATAGTTAACGCAGGTGGTTGGGATACTGTTGTAGCAGGTCTCGGAGGTAAGAACGGAACAGGTACTTCATTAACTTGGGGTGTATTCGCTGGATTCGGTGCAGCTGCATTTCTTGGTCATATGGGAGGACCTTGGGGTGATAACTCATTCTATCAAAGAGCATTTGCGATTAAGAAAGGTAGTATTATACCTTCATTTGTAATTGCGTCATTTGTCTTTATACTAGTACCTATCGGTATGGGTCTATTAGGATTCGTTGCTGCTGGTTCAGGTATGCAAATTGATAATGTTGGGGTTACCAATGCTATGGTAATTGCAAACTTCCTACCTACTATTGCTAGTGTAGCATTTATGTTTATTGTGTTCTCAGGATTGATTTCAATTCTAGATAGTCAATTCGCTTCTGTAGCAAATATGACTGGACATGATTTATATAATAAATTTAAACAAGGCGAACCAATATCGTTTGCAAGATACGGAATGATTGCTCTCGCAATTATCGGTGTGTTGATTGCAAATATACCTGGTATGCAACTTATGTACCTCTTTTTATTCTTTGCAGTATTAAGAGCTTCTGTATGGTTGCCGTCTATGATATCTCTATTACGACCTGACTGGATAACAGAAAAGGGAATGTTTTGGGGTATTTTAATATGTGCAACAATAGGTGAAATATTGTTTGTATCTGGTAAACTTGGATATTCAGATACAGCATTTACTGGAACATTAATTGCAGTATTTGGTTCACCAATTATTGCATTACTAATATCAAAGTATGAAGAAACTTCTAATAATAACAGGACCGCAAGGGTCAGGTAATCACCTTTGGTCTAAGATACTCGCTATGCACCCAGCCGTTGTTGGTTGGGTGATGGGAGATTATTGGGAAGGTCATCATCAAGAACCTTTTAATGAATTCTGGCACGATCCCACAAAATTTGAAACAACAGAATTTTCTGATAAAAATTATGTGACCTCTATATCAACACCTTATTATAGAGATAAGGAACTTCATTGGCCTGACTATAAGAAGTTTATAGAATATGCAAGTAAGATATTTGATGTTAAGACTTGTATCATTGGTAGAGATATAAACATAATTAGAAACCAACAAAAAAGAGTTAGAGGTGATATAACCTTAAATCTTGATGACTTCAAATCAATAGAAGATCCATTCTTCATATCATCTGAGTTATTATTTTTATACGGTCAAGAATATTTAAAATTTTTAGGTAAACAGTTAGATTTTCCTATCGCATGGAATCATGCCACTAGACTGATAGATATATTGAAAAATGACGCCAATACGAAATATATAAAAGAAATTGAAGATCAAGAGTTAGACGATATTGTTAGAGAAGTTAGTCTAGTTAGGTCCTAATTAGGTCTTAGCTGTATTCTCAGGGAACCTACACCTGTATATATAAGACCAACGATCCCCACCAACACTACTTACCATTATAATAATCAAACCAACGACTTACAATCTTAGGTACGATCCACTTCCTTGGATACCAAACTTTAACACCATCCAATTGTTGTTGTCTATTACAACCTTTCTTAGCCCAATACTTAAAACTTGGTATAATAGTACCATCTGGTAACATAAACTCAAAGCTTCTTTGTCTAGACTTTGGATCTAAGTAAGTAAATCCTTTCCACATTATAGAAATAGTCTTATCTTTGTATAATTCTATTTTGTGAAAGTCATCTAGTTTAGTATCACTACTAAACGACCCAGGACGCCTGTCCTTGACGGTCTTTTCACCTGTGTGTCTATTCACTATCGTTTCTTTATATCCGCCCCATAGAATAAATGTGTGCATCCTCCACGGGTGATTGTGGAAATCTGTATAGTCATTGTAGATTATATTAACAACGAAATGGTTTAGAATTGGAATCCAACCAAATGGGAATATTCTTAGTATGTAAAAGAATTTACCATTACTGCCTTCGACTGCTGGCATAGCATTGACTTCGTGGATAAATAACCAATTCTTACAAAATCGTAAGAACCATCCATCAGTCTGTTCTTGGTCTTTTATTAAATCAACATAATTCATAATTTTCTGTATAACCAGTTCTTCTAGTTACCTCTTTCTTTTCTTCTTCACTATAACTATTTAGTTTAAATGTAAACTGTCCGTGGTATTGTTTTAATGGTACACCACATAGTTCATCCATTTGAAACAAGTCCTCATAAGCGATGGTGTAATCAAACTTATGATCCTCATAACACTTATTCATTATCCAAAAATGGTTAGCGTAGTATTCTATCCAATCTTTATCAAATGGTTCTTTAGGTCTTTGGTATTGCATAAATTGACTTGTTGCATTACCTATGCCAGTTCTATGATAAGCTAAAAAAGATAAAAAGTGTTCTACTGTATTTTTTCTATACAAGAATATAGTAGTTAAAGGTTCCCACTTTTCTTTTAATTCATCTAACTTATATCCATAACCATAACCAGGACCTCTTTCTATATCTGGGTATAAATCCCACGGTGTGAATTTAGCGACACACGGACCTTTAGACTTAATAAAATCTAACTGATCTTCTCTAGATAGTTTTCTTATATCTTCACTCCACATATTTACCATATTCTGTTTATATTGTTGAGAGGCGTGATGGAAGTAATATTTGTTTTTATCATCTGTTTTAACTTCTATATCATCTGCAACAAAGGCGGAACTAATTTTGCAAAGTGTTTCACCTACATTATAAAGGTTATAGTGTGTTTCAAGTACAGTATTTAACCAACTACTACCTGCTCTAACTGGTGATACTATAAGATAACTATTCATTTAAATACCTCTTAACTTCTTTCCAGTTTATTTTTTTATTCATATTAACCATAAATCCATAATCACTCACAATTCGTTGGTCATAATTAGCTTGTAAAGATTGTTTCATATATTCAATAAATCTTTTTCTATGCCAAACATCATAATAACTATTATATTTTTCTAATGCCCAAACATCTTTATATTTTCTAAACTTACTTCTATCAGTAGGAGACACAAAAACATTCTCAACAGTTCCCATATCCTTAATTTTATAATTACCCACTATATCGGCACACCTTGTAGCACAAACATCAAGGTCTTTAATTAAATTAAATATCTTACTATTTGGATATCTTTTATATAATTCTTGCGGCAGTCTATGTGTGGGTACAACTATTGTCTTATCACCAAGTTCACTATCAAACCTCTTCCACAAATCATCATTATTATATTCTTGACCCATTATCTTTAACCAATCTTCAGAATTCCTTAAATATGTAAAGGGGGTTTCAAAATCATATTTACTTACCTTTCGTCTATCAGAAATAGGATTAGATATATTCCAAGGATGTGTACCGTTTTCTAATGATGAATACCAATGTATGTTGGGTAAGGAACATAATACTCTACTAAACTTATGACCACCAGCACCATTCACAAAAGATACAAATATTATCTTCTCCATGTTTTACTTCCTATCACCAATTGATCTAAAGTACTTTCATTAAACAGCTGTATTGCCTGATCTCTAGTACCACAAATAGGACCTCCTTGTAAATTTAATGAAGTATTTAATAACATAGGAACACCTGTAAGTTTTTCAAATTCATCTAACAATTCATAATACGCTGGGTTCATTTCAGGTGTTACCGTATTGTGTCTGCAAGTGCCATCACGGTGAGTAACCGCAGGTATGCCTGAATATTTAACTTCAGTATTATATAACATATATCTACTTTCAGTCATTTCAAAAAATCTATGTGCTTGATCTTCTTTAACACTAGCACCAAATGGTCTCCAAGGTTCTCGTTTTTTAATAGTATTAATTTTTTGTTTACCATTTTTAATTGTAGGGTCCATTAATATACTACGATTACCTAATGCTCTAGGTCCTAATTCACCATGACCTTGATACCAACCAACAATCTTTCCTCTCGCTAGTGCCTCAGCAGTAGCTTTTATTGTAGAGGAACAAACTTCATTCCAAGGCAATTCATCATCTTGACAAAAAGGAAAGTTATCAAACTCAACCTCAAAATCATACAACTCACCCAAATACGCTAATGCACCTATTGATAATCCTTCATCGCCACATTGTGGAGGTATTTTTATATTATATTGTTTTTTGATAGCTGCATTTGCAACAACATTTAAAGCAACCCCACCTGAATAACCAATAGGTTCATCTTTAGTAAAATTATCTTCAAAGAATTGTAAACTCTCTTGTACTAAGGTATCGTGGGATGTTGCTACAAAATCTAACCAGTCCTTATTATGAAAAGAAGGATTGTCTATTGTAAAAGGTGCGTTGAGTAAGTGAACATCCTTGAATCGGTGTTTCTCTTTTATATTACCATAGGCTTGCAACCCCATAATTTTACCAGGTATATCTAAAGCGTCATTTATTTCGTGACCTGTGTCCAATCCCATTGGTAATCCTACCCTAACTAGATAACTACCAAAAGGCCAACCGTCTTTTCCTATCTCTAATATTTTATCATTTACAAGTCCATAACGATTACCTACACCTTTACCGTCAAGTACACATTGTTTATATTTTCTGAGTGTGCTATAAGTGTGTAATATATGATGATCTACTGAATCGTACTTAGCTTGCCAAGTAGTTTTCATTTGACGAATACAATGGAAGTTATTAATTAGTAAAGGGTCTATTACACTATTACTAAAGATATTATGTACAGCATATTTTGTAGTAGGTGATCCGCCATAAAATATTGTATCACCATCTTGCCAGGTAGGATCTTCATAAAAAGAATCACAGGAAACAAAATGTTTTATTTCTTTATGTGGTTCTTCGATACCCCACTTCTTTAAAGTTTCTACTATCCATTCCAGATTAGCTACACCATGTTTTTTACCACTATGCCTTTCATACTTAGCATAATGACTTTTACAAGTCTTATCGTTATAGAGTGAAATGTTGGTATCGTGGATACCTATGTGCATACCTAAAAACATAATATAAAATTTAATTTAATTTTTTATTTTTGTCACCATTACATATTGATTACCGATATTACTATGTACTAAAACTTGTCTTAAAAAGAAGTGTCTAGCGTGAGCGTGTCCTCCCATTCCTTTATCTATCATAGTGTGGTGTACAAGTTCTAAACCACCATTTTCAATCATAGGTTTAAATGTATCAATATCACTAGCAAAAGCATTATGAACACTTACTAAGTATCCACCAGGTTTCAAAAACTTCCTAGCATTATTGAATAGGACATTATGACGATTAAAGTTTTCATCATAACACTTATCTTCAAATTTAGAAATGCCGTCATAGAAATCTCTTTGTTTTGTAAACGGCCAGTCTTTACCATCTTCGGCGTATCTATTACCATTATCTATTTCAGCCTTCGCTGTTCTTATTTGCTGGTTAATATGATAGATACCTGACCTTTGATTAGAAAAAGGTAATGTTGCTACAATAACATCATACTTTTTAGAAAGCATAGTTTCGTAATCAGCTGTTCTTGGTGATGGTACCTCTAATGATCTACCAACAAGTGGTAATACATTATTCACACCACGATCACTAATTGTACTTTTTTGATAATCAACTAGCTCTGAATCCTCTTCAACTGTGGTAACATTATTAAATATTCCGTTGTTGTTTTCTAATCCTGTTTTACCTAGATAGTATGCAAGAAGTCCTCTACCTGCTCCAATTACTAATAATTCATCTTTACCATAATCTAAAGGCATTTTGTATTTACCTTCTTTAAAGAATCTTCTTAATCCACCAGCAGTTTCTATATTCCAATATTCCCACTTACCAAGTTTCTCAGGTTCATTCATACTTATAGAAGTATCTCCGGTTGATTTAACCCATAGTCCGTCATTACCGAACGATCCGCCTGTAATAATAAATGGTTGTGCTACATCTTGAGCAGCTTTATCTAAATAAGGTTCAATAGGCTGTTCAGTACTCTCTAACATCATCTTAGCCATATCATAAGTTTCATTTGCAGGAATCTTATCAGGTTCACCTAGGTGGTGACCACCTTCTTCAGGATCAGGCTCTCGCCTATGTGCCGCAATATAAACTGCTTTGCCGTACTGATCTATATACTCATCTTCGTTTTTTATTACCATCCTACTATTTATAATCAGTTGGCAACTTATTCAATAAAGGGTTTTTAACAATAGAATCGCCAATTTGATATTTGATGGTAGTACTACCTCCTGAGTAGATATTGTTAATACCTACTTTTTTGAGATTCTTTGTAAGATGGATACAACGATAACAAAATTGTTCCCCTTGACAATCGCAACATTCTTGATCTCGAATAAGATAATCAAAAGATATTCCTGCTCTAGTTGTTTTATGGGGATAGGGATCTGTCCAATGTTCCGTTTTACTACTGAATATCACACAACGACCAGAAACATTGTTAACAAGATCAGGTATTTCATCTGAAGGCGTCTGTACATATAAAGGACATATATCACCTTTAGTCCATAGTATACCACTTACTGTTCTTTTCTTTGTTTGATATGTATGTGAGTGTTTGGGTACTGCAACATTTGTGTTTAATATTGACCACCAGCTTCTTAAATGTAATAGTTCTTCAGAACCTGTATGCCATTTTATTCGTTCTTCTACCCATTCTTTTAGTTCACCTTGCAGAGGACCACCTTCATCACTTGGTGCAACAACTGTATAGTCTGTTTCTTGTTGTAGGTTACCGATTTCATTTCGTACTTGATGATGGTCAGGTATAATTTGCCAACCTTCGCTTTTATGATTAGCGCTAGGGTCATCAAAGTATAGAGATTCTTGTTGAGTATATTTTTTATGTGTGTGTCTTACCTGTGCGTTAACAGCGTCATATGAATTATGCGGATCTCGTTGCTCAGGTGGATCTTCATCCGGTGATATAATGTTGGTGATAGGTGCACCATCATATACTGATATTTTGTCAAGTTCAATCATACCATAAAATATTTATTCTTATCAATGTTAAGAGAAATAGGTTTGTCTTTAAATAACCCTGCTGTCAACAATTCATTCATATTTTGTCTAAGATATCTTTCCTTTTCAGCTGGTGAGTGTGCAAGAATTTGAAGTCCTAATTTATCAAACTTATAATGAACACACCGAATACATATTTGGTCAGGTACACAAAAACAAGACCTTTGATCCTCGATTGCAAAGTCAAATCCTACACATCTTCTTAATGTGTTGCCTGAATAGACCTCGGTTGAGTGTTCAGCATTTGCAGAAAACAACAACACCTTTCCTTTACCTGTTGCATAGGTGATAGGTTCACAACACCCAACATTTTTGATAAACAAACAACACGGATCACCTTGCTCATAAACAACACCCGATACTGTTCGTTGTTGCAAAGAATAGGTATGTGTGTGAGGTTGAAGTTTCTGTCCGTGTTCTAATAACCCCCACCATGAACGGAGGTGTTTTATTTTATTTGAACCTGAATGCTTCCGAACTAAAGCTGAGATATATTGATATAAGGTCTCATTATATAATAAAGGATTACGACTCTTAGAAGTACGCTCCCATATATCACTCACAGGTGCATTTTCGTAAACAGATATTTTATTTAAT
>Ga0115011_10001817_pt1 | contig 15145 bp, 9 predicted proteins | sample TroAtlMetagenome_2_FD_88705 | JGI IMG/M metagenome (GOLD analysis project Ga0115011, IMG submission 88705) | Marine eukaryotic phytoplankton communities from Atlantic Ocean - Tropical Atlantic ANT8 Metagenome | ecosystem: Environmental > Aquatic > Marine > Oceanic | place: Tropical Atlantic...
CCTTTTTTGTATGCCCCGATGGCCCGAGCAAAAACCACTAAGTCCCTAACCTACAAAAGTATCCAAACGAGCGATAAATATATTTTGAAAATGAAAAAAAATTTCCCATAAACCCGAAAAAATTTCCGTGACAAAAAATCCCGAAAAAAGTCCATCAACGTGGACATACCAAGAGGCATTAGACAACTTTGACCAATTCTGTGATCACTTCGACCATGCAGCAAGAACAAGATACCAATCAACTCAAAACGAGGGAGGAGATTCTCCTACAAACAATACACGACCTACAACGCCGAGTGACTTCGTTGGAGAGCCCCACATTGATGTACAGACCACCTGAGTCTGAGAAACATGTAAAGGTCTCTGAGTACCTAGATAGTGTAGAAGAAAGACTTCGTAAGCTCGAAGAAAACTCCCATGCCGCCCCTCGGACAAATCATGGGATACGTCTTACAGATGTCGAAGCTCGCCTTAGCAGTCTTGAGAGAAAGACTCCTACGGTATACTTGGATGATATTAACACTCCCTCTCTATAATTCTAATGACTGCACCAACACTTTATAAAGGGATAGTCGATACAGGTGCTACCTGTCCATGCACAGGTTCTCCGTTCACGATGACTCCTAACGTACCTTTCACGAAAGTGAGGATTAATGGTATGCAACCTATCAGGGATGGAGATAAAATGCCTAACAGTCCTGGTATGACTTGTACGTCTAATCCATCACCTTGCAGTAATGACCGAACAGTTATTGCATCAGGTTCACCCAAGGTATTGGTTGGTGGTAGGAGACTTGCTAAGATGGGAGACGTGTTAAATGCAGGTACTAACATTCGTGTAGGTGCTGCTGGTGCAATCAGAGTTATTACTGGTTGACGAGTGTGCTATAATACTATTGTATATTATTGATTAATATGAGAAATAAATCATTAACTGCTGGCGATACCATAGAGGCGATTCCCAAGAAGACTAGACAGGGGATGGGGAAGCATACTAAATACAGTGCCAGCTCTCGTAATAGGGCTAAGAAACGCTACCGAGGACAAGGAAGAAAATGACTGAGTTCAACTATGTGGTTGGAAAACCTAAGAATCTCCAGTATAGAGATGACTGGGATGATAATAAGGACGGTAATGTAGATACCGATGAACGTGAGAAGTATAATCCAGAGGAAAGCGAGTAATCGCCCTACCGCCGAAAGCTCCGAATATAAACTATTATGACTACTGAAAATACGGGGTCGCCACATGACCCCGACTATAATATATCTGTGAGTTCTACTCCTGATAGTATACCCCCAACACTTGAGCAGTTAAAGGCAAATTACAATCCTCCTGCAGGGTCTACTGCTGCTCAGTCGTATAACCCAAGTCAGCATTATCCTGATTGTACTTGGGAAAGAGCAACAGATGGTCCAGATGGTGTTGATCCAGACTATATCTGGCCAGAGAGCTCTCCCGATAAGACTCAGGAGATGTTGCATAGAATTTCTGAGGGGTTCAATAGAATTCTACTTAAGCTTGATAGTGTCGAAGAGACTAGAGCAACTGTAGAAAAGCAAGAAGCGAAGATAGAAACAATTCTTGTATTATTAGAGAAGACATTGAGAGACCTTAAAGTAGATGAGATAAAACCCAAAGTTGAAGTTACCGAATCACTAGAATAATGGAAGATCTATACACAAGTCCTAGAGGAGCAGAAGAAGAGGTTAGTTCTTTACTAACTGAAGCAGATGCTGATGTATGGTTAAAGAAGACCAAGAAGAGAGATATTAACAAATATAAAACTGAAGATCTATATCCACATGGAACAGAAGGGGATTGAACATCAGGTTATACCTAATTGGTTGACTGATGCTGAATGCGATATATTATACAATCGTGTGATAGAAACAGAAGAATACGTTAAATCAACTGGAGGTGACGAAGCAGCAGCTTTGGGTCAATATTCAGCGTATAAAGATACAGATGCCCTTGGTGGTAGAGCAGGATCTTATAATCATCTAGATGATCCAGTTATTTACGATATTATGATGCCTGCTATCCGTAGAATTTTTCATGTTGGATTAAAGGTAAGAATGTGGGCAAATACTTTTAGAAAGGGTGAAGGTCTCGGTATTCATGCTCATAGAGATGCTTCAGATACTAATGGTCCAAAAGAGAGTTGGGCATCATGTGTTGTATATTGTGGTGGTCCCACAGAGGGCACATGGTTCAACTTACAAGTGAAGCCAAAGGTTTTCGAGGATGTACATTTAAGGAATAAGAAGGGAGATCTCATGATATTCTCTGCAGATGTACCACACTGGGTTCCTCCTCATGAGACAGATGGAATTCGTGTGTCTATAGCATTTGATGTGAGTCAAGGTGATGGAGTAGGAGATGTTCGCATGTTAAGACCAGTAAAGTGATATACATAATATATTACTCAAACTATGCTTGATGCCTACCGTTACAAAGTTTAAGGACTTTTCTCTTTCTTTCACAAGAAATAAGATCACGAATGATCTACTTGTGAAGAAGGAGAATGCTGCTATTAAGCAAGCGGTATTAAACATCCTTCTTACAGAGAAGGGAGAAAGATTATATGACAGTAACTTTGGATCTAGTGTCCGTAGCTATTTGTTTGAACCACTAGACTATGCTACGGCAGGTCTTGTTCAGACTGCGGTAGAAGATTGCTTAGTCGATTATGAACCTAGGATTAATATACTACAACTTAGTGTAATGCCTGATTTTGATAGTAATGGATTTGAAGTGCATCTAGCTTTCTCTATTACAGGTAGGGATGATCTTCCACCTCAAGATATTGAGTTCTTTCTTAATCGTACCCGATAATGCCTTATACTCAAGTTGCTAATTTAGACTTTGCGGATATTAAGACCGCACTTAAAGATTACATGAGAGCACAGTCAGATTTTACTGACTATGACTTTGAGGGATCTGCTATAACCACGTTTTTAGATGTTCTAGCATATAACACTTATTATACAGCATTTAACACCAACATGGTGGTAAATGAAATGTTTCTTGACTCTGCGACTTTAAGAGATAACGTTGTAAGCTTAGCAAAGCAGATTGGATACAGACCTAGATCAGCAACTGCGTCAAAAGCAACCGTAGATTTTTCGGTTACCTATCAGGGTGGTGGTACTCCTCCTGATACACTTGTACTAAAGCAAGGAACAGGATTTGTTACTAATTTCGATGATGTTCTATATCAATTTGTTGTAAATGATAATCAAGAGGCTCCACTTGTTAATAACGTTGCAACATATGAGGGAATCGACATATATCAAGGCACTCTATTAACTCAAGCTTACACAATTAACACTGCTCTCAAGAATCAGCGTTTTATTATCAATAATACTGGTACAGATGTATCAACCATTCGTGTGAAGGTGTATAAACAGCAAGGAGATACATCTTTCTTAACATTTAGTAGTGCAGATAACATTTTAAACCTTGATGGTACATCAGAGGTCTATTTCGTAGAAGAAATTGAAGATGAGAACTATGAAATCTTCTTTGGAGATGGTGTATTTGGTAAAAAGTTAGAGAATGGGACTTATGTGGAGATATCTTATCTTACTACATCTGCAGAGACTACAAATGGAGCAAAGACATTTAATTTTTCTGGTCTAATACTGGATAAGGCAGATCCTAGTAATAGCTTCCCTTATCAAACCTCTGTAACCCTCATAAATGCCGCTACAGGAGGTGCTGGTGTAGAATCCGTCTCTTCCATCAAAAAACAAGCTTCAAAGAGTTTTGCGACTCAGGACAGGGCAGTTACAGCAGATGATTATGTTTCTATCATTAAGAAGGTTTATGCTTCTATATCAGACATCATTACATTTGGTGGAGAGGAAGATAATCCTCCTGAGTTTGGAAAAGTAAAGATTGCGATTAAACCAGAGAATGCTAGTACTATCTCATCATATACTAAGAATGAAATAGTTAAAGCTTTGAAGAGTTATACAGTTGCTTCTGTTACACCTGTAATTGTTGATCCATCTATTCTTTATATTGAGCTTGCATCAACAATAAGTTTCAAGACTTCCAAGACTACTTTAACTAAAGCAGAGATTCAATCTAAGGTAATCAAAGCAGTTGAAGATTACATCTCTTCTTCTGAGACAGAGAAGTTTAATGGTAGATTCCGTCATAGTAGATTTGCATCAGTGATAGATGGTGCGGAGAACGCAATCACATCAAATATCACTAATATAACTCTCAGAAAGGATTTCTATCCAGTATTGAATTCTACTTACTATTACGAACTTTGTTTTGTAAATGAGTTTAAGGATTCTTGTGATGCATCGGTGATGAAGTCAACTGGGTTTGTTGTTAGCGAGTATCCAACATTCACAGTGTATCTGGAGGATGATACCTTCGGTAAAGTAGACCTATATAGACTGAATTCTCTTACTGGTGAGAAAGTTTATCTCAAGAAAGGTGTGGGTGATATTAATTACACGCATGGTGAGATTAAGTTATACGATCTTACAATCATTAAGGGAAGTCTTACTGATAATAAAATTGAAATCCGTGTAGAACCTGCATCAAGAGATGTAGATGCTGTACGAGAACTATATCTTGACGTTGATATCTCCAAATCCAATTTTAGTGCAGTTCCAGAATGAACGTAAAGTCTAAAAATATCTCGGCACTGATTGAAAGTCAGTTACCTGGATTCATCGTAGAGGACTATGAGTACTTTGTAAAGTTCCTCAAATCTTACTATGCTCAACAAGAGCTTAGTGGTGGTGTTTTAGATATTGTTTCAAATTTAACAAAATATCGTGATATTAACTTTTACGATAAAGAGGTTCTAACACAGTCCTCGAAAACCGTTGGTATAACTGGGATCTCAGATACTAGTATAAATGTACTATCGACTGAAGGGTTCCCTGATAGTGGACTTGCTAAGGTTGATGATGAAATCTTCTTTTATACATCAAAGACATCTAATCAGTTTAATGGTGTTGCTAGAGGTGTAAGTGGTAATACTGCACTTGGAGATCTTTACAAGCTAAGCACCTATGTTGCTACTACTGCAGACACACATGCAGCAGAGTCTAAGGTAGAGAACATTAGTAATTTGTTCTTGTATGCTCTTATAAGGAGTTTTGAGTCAGAATACCTTGCAGGTATCCCTGAAAAGTATTTGCGTGGAGAGATAGACAAGAGAACTCTTATAAAGAACATCTCATCTTTCTACAAATCTAAGGGTACTAAGCGTTCTATCCAGTTTATCTTCAATTCTCTTATAAGCAGTGAAGATAGTGATGTATATTTTCCAAAGGACAATACACTTAAAGCATCAGAGTCTGATTACATTAATGTTCATGCTTTAAAAGTAGTTGTTACAAGTGGTAATCCTAGAGATTTAATTGGTAAGGTTATTACTGAGACTGGAGATAACTATGCTTCAGCAGTAGTAGATAACATAAAGAAATTAGAACCTGTTGATGGTGCTGTTGTATGGGAATTGATTCTTGCTCCATCTACAATTAACAATCAGTTTACTATAGCAAGCAAGACTACTCTTAAGAAGGCAATTGGTTCTGGTGATCAAACAGGAGATGTTATAGATGTTGACTCTACCTTTGGATGGCCAAAGGAAGGAAAGATATTTACAGATGGTGAAGTCATTGAGTATGCTAGTAAAACTATACGTCAGTTTAAGATTAAGTATAGGTCTTTAACTAGAACTCATACTGCAGGACAGTCAATCTATAGCGATAATAGAATTAAAGGAAACAACGTTGAGGTTATAGCTCTTGGTATAGTTTATAACTTATCACCTACTACTACAACACCATATGGTATTGAGGGTGAACCCTTAGTTGTAGAGGAATCAGGATTTGATACAATTGATCCTAAAATCAAGAAGAGTGATGGTACTGTTAGGTGGTTACCTAATGATGCTGCACCTTACACTCCTTCTTCAGGAGACGCTAGAACACAAGCATCGGTAAATGATACTGTACCTGGTATACAGAGAATTTTCAGTGATGATAACAATTATTATATCTGTACTAGTGGTGTACCTGTTGATAGAACTATGTTCTATAACCAGACAATACCTGCTTCTAAGACAGTTGTTGAACAATCTTTCTTAAGGACTATTAGAAAGACCCCTATTACAACTACTGAAGTTTATAAGAGTCCAAGAAAAGATTTTGGTATCTTAGTAGATGGTTCCTTAGTATACACACATAAGCATGAAGATAGTGTATTCTATGGTGGACTTACTAAGATTGATGTTACTACACAGGGTGGTGGTTATTCAAGACCTCCTTATGTACTCGTTAACACTGAACCATATAAAGCAACTGCTGTATTGTCTGGTACTGTAGTTGAATCAATTAAGATAGATGATGCTGGTTCGTATACTGCTGCTCCTATTATTGAAATAGTATCTGGTAGGAACGCTGTATTAACACCAGTGATTACACGAGGAGCAATAACAAGCTTGTTGGTTACCGATCCAGGTGAATACTATTCTGCTCCTCCAACAATTAGAATAGTTGATGCTTTGGGAAGAGGTAGGTATGCAGAGTATACTGCTAATGTATCTGCTACTGGACAGATATCTGGATGCACTAAAGTAAATGGTGGATCTTTCTATAGTGAAGGAAATGTTGTAATCGAAGTCATACCAAGTGGTTCTGGTGCAGTTGCAAGCTCTTCCATATATGAGTGGATCAAAAATAGATTTGAAGTAGAGTCAGATATAGACACAGAGTGGGGATTCTCTCATCTCAATGATAGAGGATATCGTAATTACGGTACAATCTCATATCCACCAACACTTAGAGGAAGTGATACGGGAACTAGTCACTCTCCTATCATTGGATTTGCGTATGATGGTAATCCCATATACGGTCCTTACGGACATTCTGATCCTGTAGACTCTTCTAGTAGTATTGTGCGGATGCAATCAGGGTATAAGAGGTATGGAACTAGACCAACTGGTCCATCTCTTGTTACATATCCGATAGGAACATTCATTCAAGATTATTATTACGCAGATAGATACGGAACTGTAGATAAGAATAACGGAAGATATTGTGTAACACCAGAATATCCAGATGGAACATACGCATACTTTGCGACATTTGATTCTGTAGGTGATCCAGAATTCCCTTACCTAATCGGTGAGAATTTCTATTCTTTACCCCTTGCTGCTAACTACGATCAGAATCAGACACAGAATGATCTCCCATTGGACGCTGTACGCCTCCGTGGGGTTGATACACCTCATAATGGTCGTAAGACTAGGGGAATCATTAAAGACGTTTCTGCTGGTAGTTTAGACGCATTCCAAGTATACGAATCATCTAATAACTTTAAAGTTGGTTCATCTATAGTTTTAGATAATACTGGTACTAATGGTATAGATGCGACAGGAACCATTTCTGCTGTTAAAGGAAATACTGTAGAGGAGCTGCAAGCTACGGATGCAAAGAGAGTAGCTAAGGTTCAAGTCACGGAAAATTGTTATGTGTTTGGTGGAGATACTATAACACAAACATCAACTGGAGTAACTGGTAAGGTTGTTGGTAATGTTCTTGATGGTAAGATACTTGTTCTTGAAGATGTTACGGGAACATTTGATGATAATGGTCTATTTGACTCCACAACACTAAGTATCAATATCATTCTCAATACAAATGCTACATTTACTGCTGGTGCAACTGTAGAGTTAACTAATGGTACTGTTAACCAAACTAATCCACCATCTGTAATAGCAACAGGTGAGGTTATAGAATCAACAGATAGAAGGAATTCCGTCAAGATTAAGGTTATATCTGGTACTTTTGCACAGCAATCAGGATACTTCCTTAGAAGCAATAACTTATTAAACACAGTTGGTGCAGAGATATTATCAACTAAGAGTTTAAGTACGGGTCTAATACCATTTATTGTTAATACGAATATTGCACTTGTTGAAACTGATGGTGATCATGCACTTGGTGTAGGTGATGTTGTATATGTTGAGATAGATCCTGATGACTCTGTATCAACAACAACTTACTATGTTCAGTTAGGAGCAACACAAGAGATTGATCTTAAACCAGTATCACTATCAACTAAATTGAATGATCCTGGATTGGGTAGAGCTGATTTGGTTAATGGTGGTGCTGATTATGCATCAAACACATATACTGATGTTGAGCTTATCTTTTCTAATCAGAACAGTGCTAGAACTGATTTGGGGAAAGTCGGCGATTCAAATAATGCAAAAGCAACTATAGTTGTATCAGATATTGATAGTACAGGACTAGGGTCTGTAACAAATGTTACAATCACAACTAAAGGAAGTGGTTATGTACAGGGTGATGTTCTTACTGTTGAGGATACGTCATTAAACAGATCAGGTGCTTCTACTAATACACAACGTCTACGTTTAGTAGTCGATCATATTGGATTGTCTAGTGGTGAGACTGTTATCAAGCTTGATTCCGTTGATGGGTTATCAAATAATGACCTTCTATCGATAGGTGATGAGATTGTTAAGGTGAACTCTATATCAGAGTCTACCACTTCAGTAACTGTCACAAGGGCACAAAATAATACTAGTGATATAGATCACTTTGATAATGAGGTTGTTTCATTATATGGATCTAACTATAGATTCACGGTTGGGGATCCATTACCTATTACTGGTACATCATTAGATCCTGTAATCCTATCATATGATAGTAATAAACTAATAATTGAGCACAATCAAGGATTCTTTGCATCTGGAGACTTTGCTCCATATAAGGTCACAGATCAGTCTACACTTTTTGATGAAAGTGAACCCAAGAAGTTAATTGATATTGATACTGTTACAGACTTCCAGATTGTAACAAAGATATCTTCATCTTCTTCTGGACCATATCAAATATCACCTAATCTTAAGATACAGGAATACTATCAGTATAGATTCGATTTAAGTCACTATACTAATGGAGAATCTGAGTTTATTGTATCTCCTAGTCAGAATGATAATATCATTGCACCAGAGGTAGTTAACGTTGGTACTCCTGGTAGTACTGGAGCTTATTCATATGTTAAGTTTGGGTATGGTCCTAGACTTGGAGATATAAACCTTAGTGGTATCTTGATTAAGAGAGTACCTAGATCCTATCAACGGTATTACTATAAGTCTATTGTGAGAACAATGGTAAATGGAGATAAAGAGATAAGAGTTGGTCCATCTACTAGTATTGTTGATAATAACAATTATATTGAACTTATTAATGATCCTTTACAAGGACAGAAGTTAATTTCTGATGCACTAACAACCTCAACTCAATCTAGTGGTACAGGAGTGAAGGTATCATTCGTTACATCTGATAGATTCGTTTATGAGTTAACAGAAGATCCTGAATGGTATGGAACTGGTAATATTAGGTACACCACTAAGTCTAAAGGAGCAACAGGTGCTATTTCTGAGGTTGAAGTATCTAATCTTGGTTCTGGTTACAGAAAAGTTCCTGGTGTATTAGGAGCAGAGTTAGATTCTACTAAAGCTGCTGATGTTACAGCACAATGGGATGCTGTAGAACATAATATTGTTGGTGTTACAATTAATAAAGCAGGATTCAATTACTCCAAACCAAAAGTTGTTGTGGTTGATGGTGATGGATCTGAAGCAAGGTTCGATGTTCTAAAGACTGCTGATAATAGAATAGCAAATGTTATTGTAACAAACAAAGGAAAGAACTACTCATATAAACCATCACTTAAAGTTGTTGAAGGTGATATTAGAATATTTGCTTTAGGATCTTCTATAGGATCTCCAAAGAATGTAGAGCTTGAGTTTAATGGATCAGGAATTTGGAATGATACTTCATTATTAAGGAAGCATAAGGCAAGTGATGTTATCATACTTGATACTACTGATTCTTTCTTGAGTGGAGAGAAAGTAAAGTCTGGACTTGCAGAGGGTACTGTTACTAATGGTGGATGGAGAATAGGATCCAACATCCTTAAGGTATCTGTAACTAAGGGTGAATTTATTGTAGGTCAAACTATTACTGGTAGTGCCAGTAATTCAACTGGCACAATAGTCTCTGTTCAGAAAGCAGAGTTTGCTATTGATCTAAGATCTTATTATGATAATCTAGGTACTTATACTTCTGATAAAGGTAAGGTTGGTGTAAGAACTCATAAAGTAGCAGATAACAAATTCTATCAGGATTATTCTTATGTTGTTGAGTCCAAGACTCAGATAGAAGATTGGAGAGATCTTGTTAAAGATTCTGTTCACCCAGCTGGATTTAAAATGTTTGGTGAGCTTAATATAGATGCTAAAGTAGATGTAAAGGTAAGTGATAATTCCAAGACTGCACAAGTTTCAACAATAAGACTCTGGGATGAGAATAGTAATAATGCAAGTATTGTTGATACTAAAAGGTATCATCAGACTGTTGTAAACTTATCAGAGAATATTAATGAACTAAGAGGTAATGGATCTTTTGCTGAGAAAGCAAGTGATACATCTGGATTGATTGCTAGAGAAGTCAAGCTCACTCCACATTTTGATGGTACGTTTGACCAGTATGGTAATATTAGTGGTACTAGAGAGTTTACTATAGTCGATGCTGCTACTAACAATCCATTGACTCCATATAATGCTATGGCTTTGACCATAACATTAGATGCGGTACTACAGGAGCCAGAGACTGCATATACTATATCTGGTGATAAGATTACTTTTGCTAAAGCACCATTCGGTACTCGTCAAGAAGGCAATAATACAATTGCACCAACTAAGTTTATTGGAAGACTATTCCAGTTTAAGGAAGCTTCTAAGAATCTTCAGTATCTGAAGAAAATTAGACCTATCTTCCAAAAAGAAGGAACATGGATCGATGCTGCTAATCAATTACGTTTTAACAGAACATTCATCCAAGAAGAAGCAGTAGGATATGGTAAGTCTAAATATCCCAATTTAACTTGGAATACTAAGGAGTCTAAGTGTGTTAGAGATGTTGGATTGATTTTAGATGCTTATGAGCATGATCTTAGATTTGGTGGTAATAGTGCTTCTCATTATGCAGCAACGGAGTATTTCAATGAGACAACTGTAGAAGCTTCTGCTGTTGAGATATACAAGTATACCATGAATTTGTGTATTGCTGCAGCAAGGAATTGGGATATATCAGTTAAGAACTGTACTGTATCTCAAGGACAGGATATTGTTACACTTCCTTCTACTTTAGGTATATGTGTAGGAATGAATGTAAGTAGTGGTAATCAATTTGATGAAGGTACTACTGTTACTGAAATAGTAAGCTCCACACAGATCAAAGTTTCTAAAGCAGCAAACATTGCATATCCAGCTCAGAATATTACTACAACTGTTAATAACAGTGGAACTACTAATTATGGTCCTGTTACTGTTACTGGTTCAGGTGTACTAAATGTGGGTATTGGAGCAACTACAACTGTATATTCTACAATCAATGCTATTGATGAGATGACCTTCTCATTCAGTAGAATCAACAATGGTAAGTTTATGGATGCTGCTAAGCTTATCGAAGGTAATAAGAAGTATATTTCAGAAGAGACTATCGGTTGGACAAAAGCAAATTATCCAAATTTAGCAATACCCGATGAAGATAAGTGTCAAAGAGATACAGAATATCTTGTAGATGCAATGGTATATCACATAAGATATGGTGGTAATTGGAATGTTGTTGATTTTGGTGAGAGATATTATTACAAGAACAAGCTCAACCATATAGTAGATCAGAAGGCAGAAAGTATTGCTGCTTATACAAAAGCAACTCAACTCATGGTTGAGGCAATGAAGAACAATCTTCCAACTGGCACATACACCAATGTTGTTCCTTATGAAGATGCTACTGTTCTTGCTGACCCTAATGGTCCTTATGTAACAACTTGTGCTGAGGTAGAAGCAGCATTGAATAGTTTCATTGCTATAGTTACTAAGACTATTAGTAAAGGTCCAAATTTATTTACTAAGACAGAAGATAACAATCAGAGAACTGGTAATTGGACAACTACGAGAACATTAACCAATATAAACATTCTTGCTAAAGACGATGTATTTACTGAGTGTGATACTGTGGTATCTGCTTTAAATTCGTTGTTCTTAAATGTTGAATCTATATTGAATGGTACTACAGTAGTTAAATCTCTACCAGACTTCTTTAATGGTAAGAATACAGAATTTGAGTTATATTATACTGATAACACACCAGTAAAAACTGATGTTGATCACAATCTTATAGTTGGTATCAATGGAGTGTTCCAAAGTGCTAAGTATGATGCAGATTATCCTAGGTTAAATTCTTATTATATCAAGAGAGCTTCTGGTGCTAGTGATCCTGATAGGATAGTATTCTCAGAACCACCTAAGTGGGAACAAAATCTAAACACACTAACTGTTCAAGAACCTCTTGCTGTAGAGAAGTTCTTTGCACATAATGTTGGTGGTTATATAAGAATGAGTTTGGATGAAGAAAACTTTAATGGATCTGCTACTGGTCCATTTATTATGAGGGATGAGAAGACTGGTGATGTGGTAGTTATTGATGATGATAGATTTGCGTTTGTTTACGTTGATGGAATATTGCAGAAGAGAACTACTGCATATACTATTAACGAATCTAGTATTACATTCAGTCAAGCTTTGAAAGCAGGTCAAACAGTTGGTATAGTGTTATTAACAGGTACTGCTATTGATCAGTTATTAGATGCATTTAATGTAGAACCAGATCGTTTCTTTAATGAGGTAACAATCACAGTTACTGGTGGTTCTGCAGAATATGCTACTTTCATCTCTGGTGTTAGAGATGGTGCAGTGATTTATCAGTTTACTGATAACTCTTGGCCAACACCTGATGTATACACAACTATTGGTATGGTTAGAAAGTATAACCAAACTGCTAGTGGATGGGATGTTACTCTCATTGCTCAGAATCCTAAGATTGATCTCACTAAACCTCTAAGAATTGCTGCAAATACTGATCTTCAGACTGCATCTTATACTGAGGTTGATTTATCTGCTCTTACTACAGCAGTTACATATAATGATGTTGATGGTAAGAGACTTCTTAGGAAAGATAGTGTTTCTTGGTTGTATGATAGAGTTAAACCTACTATAACCTCATTAGAACCTGGTGATCATATTAAGATCGATGGTGAGACGGATTATAGAACAGTTAAGTTAACTCCTAGAGAATCTGCATCATTAGGTCATGTTGAAGATACACAAGTCAGCGATCATGTAGGTGTTGTCTCTGTGAGTAACTATAATGGTTCTACTAAAGGTGAAGGTCTTAATATTACAGCAGTTCTTACTGGAGACGTTGTAACATCATTGAATTGGAATAAAACTGTTCTTGGTTCTAATCCACAAGCTCATAATTATGATACTCCTCCAGTACTAACATTTGAACCATCCAACTTAAATGGTGGTGGTGCTAAGGCACATGCTATTGTTGATGGTGGTAATGTTATTGATGTTATTCTTACTGACGGTGGTAGTGGATATACTGCTGCACCTATTGTTAATGTCTCTCGTGGTTATAATATCATTAAGAAGACTAGACAGTTTGATACCAAATACGTTCGTAAGTTTGAAGACACTATAACTGGTCTTAGTGCTCTAAATACTACATCATTAGTTGGAGAAGCAACACAGTTAGCATTTGAGTTTACTCATAGTGTTGCTGCAGCATCTTCTCAGAGTGATCAAGTTAAGGTTACTCAACAACTTGTTAGAGAGAATAAAGTTTCTGTTGGAGCAACAGAGATTCATGTGACTACACCTCACTCTATCACACAGTCTGCAATGGGAACAACGACATCGTTGACTCATTCAATCAAACAGATTGAGCTTGATAATACATTATCAATGACTGGTACAGTTAGGTTAACAACTCCTACTAATGCTCCTACTATCGGTATGGGTACTTCCACAACGGCAGTCCTTTCAGCAACATTATTAGACACTGATTTCGATTGGACTGATTCTAATGTTATGGTATCAAATACTGCTGCATTTGATGCAACAGGTGTGATACAAGTCGGTAAGTTCCGTATCGCTTATAGCTCAAAATTATCTGACCGTTTTATCGTTGATTACGGTAGTGCAGATAGTATTCAACCTTCAGGTCTAACAACTGAAACTGCAGGAACTGTAGTTAGACAAGTATAAATATAAATAACTCGGATATCCTGTAGTACAAAACTACCCAATTTTCAATTATGTCGGCAATCATATCAGAAAAGTTTCGCATTTTTAATGCACAACAATTTCTAGAATCCCTTACGGAAGGTGCAAACGATACTAGTGCGGATCGTGCACGAATGTATTTCTTCGTTGGTCGTTCGGACCAGTGGGATTCTTACCTAGAGATCTATGATCCTAATGCTACTGCATTTAATGTCGGTGAAGAAGTGTATGATGCTGGTGCTGCTGGTGCTACTGCATACGGATCTACAACATGGAAAGCAACTATCCGCAAGGTAAATCCTAATTCAATTCTTGTTTATTCTCCTACCCCTGCTGCTGGTACACCGACTGCTGGTAACGTAATTAAGGGATATACAGGTGGTTCTGATACTGGTGCTGAAGCTAAAGGTGGTGTGTATCGTATTGCCGATGAAACGAATGCACCTACTCCTTTAGACAACCAAGAAGAAAAGCAGAGTATCTATGACGAGCTCATTGCTGCTAAAAGGGTAGAGTCATCCAATGTTGTTTCTGTAGTTTCACGTTATAACTGGAACACAGTTACCAACCCTAAGTTTGATATGTACAAGCCTGACTACAGTGCTGCACCTGCTTCAGGTGGTACTGCTAAGTCTGCTGCTACAGGAGCATCTACACTTAGTGCTGCTAAGTTCTATGTAATGAACAGCAACTACGAAGTATTCAAGTGTATTTACAACAAGGAAGATACAGTTTCTGGTGGTGCTAACGCATCTGATATGCCTACTACTGCTAACAACTATGTTAGTGGAGTATACACAGGACCTAACGATGGTTATCGTTGGAAGTATCTTTACACAATGACCACACAACAAGTCATGGATTTCCTATCCAGTGACTTCATGCCTATCGGCACATATGCTGGTACTGCTGCTGTTGATGGTGCTATCGATACAG
>Ga0115011_10001818_pt1 | contig 15137 bp, 9 predicted proteins | sample TroAtlMetagenome_2_FD_88705 | JGI IMG/M metagenome (GOLD analysis project Ga0115011, IMG submission 88705) | Marine eukaryotic phytoplankton communities from Atlantic Ocean - Tropical Atlantic ANT8 Metagenome | ecosystem: Environmental > Aquatic > Marine > Oceanic | place: Tropical Atlantic...
ATTTGGCCATTCCCAACCAGCTGCTTCAGCTCGAGCCGATCCAATTAGTACCCCATTCTGGTAAACTAAAACCTCATCTCCTATTCTAATACTCCCCTGATAATCAATTACATTTGAGGCGAATAAATCTCCTCTCCAATCAATTCCAGGCGTGATATGAGCGATTGGAAATTTCTTGCTATCAGCTAGAAGTGGGAGGCAGGCTTTAGTGAATGAAAAACGGCCTAAACGAGGGTTCCATAATGCTAGTTGCTTACCTTCTTTGCGAATTGTAAAAATTGGAGGCCTTCCCTGTATTCCAGTACCATCTAGCCAATCATCAGTACCATGTTGAAACTTTGAGAGTGACCTTAGTTTACCCAACCTATGTTTACTTTCTTTAGGGTCTTCTAGACAAAAATCATTTACAGATTGTTCAACCATTTGTTGAAGATATTCGAGTGCTTCAGAGGACCCTGCAGTCATTCCCCTTCTAGTATCAATGATTTCTACTGAATCATGTGCTAGATCTATTCCACTATGATTCAAAACTCTTGAAAAATTATTCCTAGAAATATATTCAAATGTCATTTCGCGGATTGTTTTAAGCTCATCAATATCCCAATCACCAGTAACTGGAATATCGTAGTTAGCGGCAGGCCAAATATCTTCAAGTTCTCTTGGAACTAAACCAAGTGGTGCTGTAACCATGACCTCGTGAATTGTATTAGATGTAATCGATCTACTGAATCTCTTGTGTGATGAAGAAAGTCGGTAAGGTTTAGTTGCTGAACAAGGCAATAAAACCATTACTTTAGATTGATGGGTTGGAGGTTGATGAATACTAGAAACTCTTCTACGCCAGTCTTGAATCAATGGATCGTTTCTACTTGAGAAACTATGGCACCTAAGTTCATGAAATTGCCCTTTTATTCTTGCTAAGCCTGATTTACCACCATCTAAAGAAGACATTTTAGAATCATGAATTCTCAATCTTTCTACAGATCTAGGGCTAGATATAGATTGTTTCTCTACCAATTCACGTAAATTTCCTTCTCTAATCGCAACTCTAGTAGCTGCTAGTGAGTTTTTCCAGGATTGAATTTGATATTTCATTGAAGAATCTTCATCAATTGATTTCTCAACTTCTCTCGGCCCATTTTCTGATAAAATAACACCAAGAGAACTGGCATGCCTAGACCTTGCTAAATCAAAAATATCTACTCCCATCCATGTTAGAATTGCACAATTGTCAGGCCCTCCAATCCCCGGTGTCCAAATTAATGATGAGGGGAAACGTGTTCTAATGATATACAATGCCTCAGAAAGTAGCCCTTTTTGATTAGCCAATTGAGGAGCATCTGTTAGAATAATTATAGAAGGCAGTAAATCTTCATCATTTAACCTCAAATCATGATGTAAGGATTGCCAAGAAACTGGTAATACTTCTTTTCCAAAACCAAACTCTCCTGAATTAGATTCTACCAAACTAGGAGGCAGGACTAATCCCTCATTAGCTAGCCAAATATCTAACTGATCGAAAGGTAAAGTAAGATTTGTCCTAGTCTTAATAGAAATCTTAGCAGGTAAACTACTGGAGTCTCTAGAATATTCGAATGGAGCTATCGAATAAGGCAATTCTTCATCATCTTCGCCTAAAATAATTGCAGGAGTCCAAGAACTAGGCGAATTACGGTCACCTAGACTAAATAAACGTCCAAAACGCTGTCTAGCGACTACGCTTCGTGCCAAGGGCCTCTCATCCATACATACTGCGGACGAAGCATTTCGCTTGAAGGATTCTAAGAGGAGGCCGTGTCCGGAGAAGCGTGAGACGTACCGCTGCACTGTTGATGACAGTATTATTTATCATTTCAGGAATCACAAATGTCAGTGGACAAAATGATGAGAAAATATTGCTTTTAGAAGAAAATATATCTTTAGAAGGACCCTTCTGGTACAGTGTTTCATGCTTGAAAATTAGTTGTTCGGGATTAAACCTAGAGATTAACAATAATGGAGAAACATATTATTTGGAAGATAGTCATCAATTAGAATGGGGAGGATTTCTTCAAGAAGGAGCGGTTGTTAGTTTATTCTCTAGTTCTGAAGTGACAATTAATGATGTGGAAATTAATATGATAATGGCGGACAATTTGTCTAATATTGAAGATTATGATTTAATTGATTCAATTCCGTCACCTGGGAATCAAGAGAATTATCATACAATAATTACTGAAGATTATTGTTTCCTGGGAAATTGTGATTTATTTATTGAAGAAAATCAGAGACATATTGAATTTATAGGAATCCTAGAAAATTATTCAGACAAAGATTCTATACAAATCTTTGGAGAGCCAGGAGATATAATTGTGATATCTGATATTATAGGAAATAATGATTTGAAGATTGAAGTATGGCACAGAAATAATAGTATCAAAGAACTGGTAAGAAATGACTTAACTGAACCTGAAAATTTATTTGAATATCCTGAAGAAAGTGAATTATGGATACGAATTGTTTCTTCATCTAGTGAAGGATTATATCCCTATAAATTTGACTTATATAGGAATAATCAATCAAAAGAATCTGGGAATGGAGGGGAATTACAAGTTCCTTGGAATCATGGCGAAGCATTATCCTATGAGAATTCATGGTACTATGAATCATATATAGGTAAATCTGATCGTAATGGCGATTCTATTTTATTTAGAATGGGAGCAGATATGAAAGCATCACTGCATTGTTCAACCAGTAATGAAGGCGTTATTTTTGAATTATATTTAGTAAACTATTTCGGCAAAAAAGAAAATATATCTTCCAATAATGGCATATGTCCAGAAATAATAGAAACAAATGGAGACACATTCTCATTAGAGATTCGGATAAAATCTAGTGAGACCACTAGGTGGAATCTTTCATTCAGCCCATTAAGGCCTCTAGATGGGATGAAATTCTCAGATGCTCCAGAGTCTAAATGGATAGATGAGCCAGATGAAAGATGGAATGAAATACAATTAGACTCAGAGACATCTGGAAGCCTTCATAGTGGAGATAATATAGATATATTTTTGATAAGAATATCTGATAATAATGGTTCTAGAATATTCCTAAATGAAGTAATTAAATCCGAAGTAAATTATACAATACAGGAAGTAAATCAGAATTCTGGAACTCTTGTAAATACATCCAATGGAGAAGTGATTGTTTTACCCTATGGTAACCATTCATTGAGAATAGAAAGAAGAGCTGCTTTAGAAGTTGAAATTGATTATACATTCAAATTAGAATATCTTGGAGAATATGAAGAACCTGAAGTTGAAGATTATGAAGACCTTTCTTGGATGTTCAATGATTTCTATATCCTGATTGGAATTCTGATGTTAAGCCCTCTTATGATTGTTTTATTCTGGAATAGAGGAATTATTTTACGACGTGGTGATGTTTCAATACAAATGCAATTACATGAAAGAAAGAAATTAATTCGAATTAGAGAAAGAATTTCTAAACAAATAAATGAAAATGGCAACAATGATGAAATTATTGATTCTGCTTTGATGCAACTAGGAGAAAGCCCTTGGAGTTCAATAAATGAAATATGGGGGCAGCCAGAATTAAGACATATGACTGAAGAAATTGAAATCTGTGCTTGGAAAATATCAGAGAATAAGAAAAATCTTCTTCTTGGTCTAAAAACATCTGATTGGGATTGGGAAGTAGCATCTGTTAGGCTTAATTATCCAGAAGGAAATAAACTATCAATCATTGATGTTTCTCCAAAATATATCTCAAAAGAAGATGAAATATTCTTAGATACATTATCTAAAAACTCACAAATATTCCTAAGAATTATGTTAGATGGAAAATCAGCCAATCTTGCTCTGGAATTATCAGGACTAGTTGGAGGAATACCATTGGCAGCAACGCCAAATAAGATAGTCGAATGGAATTAACCATTACGCCTTGATCTTGCTTCTTTGCGAATTTTATCTTCCAGTTCTTCATTCGAATAACTCATTTCACCTTTGAGGTCAATCAATTTCTTCTTGAATGACCTAGATATTTTTTTGGGGATATCTAATTTAAGAAGTACCATTATTGAGCCGCGTCCGTTTCTCGATCTATTACTCGGTAAACCACGACCTTTGACAGAAATTGTTTGGCTAGGCTTTGAACCCGGAGGAATTTTAATTTTCAAGATTTCACCATCTAAATGAGGAATCTCCACAGTAGTGCCAAGTACCAAATCCGTGAAAGTTAATGGTAATGCCATTAGCAAATCGGAACCATCTCTCTCAAACCATTCATGTTCTTCGACATCTATCTCAATGTACAAGTGACCTGAATCTCCATTTTCTGATTTAGATGATTCGCCATAACCCGACATCCTAAGCCTTTGGCCATTTTCAATACCTGGAGGGACTGAGAATTGGACCTTTTTTGTTTGATTAGCACGCCCCTCTCCTCTACAACTATGACAAGGGTTCTGAATAATTTTACCTCCGCCTTTACATGATGGGCAATCGCTTACAACTTGTTGAGTAAATGGGCCCATTCTCTCAATTCTCTGTATACGGCCACGTCCATCACAAGCAGGACACTCACGAACATCTTGGATATTTTTTGCTCCAAGGCCATTACAATCTTTGCATGTTTTTAAAACTTCAAATTCTAATGAGTCTTCACATCCATTCATTAGAGCCTCAAATGGTATAGTATGTCTAACAAGTAAATCTGAACCTCTTTGCCTCTTATTTCTTCTCGAACTTGAAGAACCAAAAATTGAACTGAATACACTTTCAAAACCTCCCCCGAATAAATCTTCAACACTAATGTTCACTCCTTGGAACCCTCCTGGCCCGAAAGGTGAACCTCCAGGCCCATTATGACCATAAGTGTCATATTTTCTCTTCTCAGATGGATTCGAAAGGATTGCGTAAGCTTCCTGAACCTCTTTGAATTTTAACTCGGAATCTGGATCATCGGGATTCTTATCGGGATGATATTTTCTTGCCAAACTACGAAATGATTTCTTAATTTCAGATTGACTAGCTTCTCTATTAATCTCGAGAACCTCATAATAATCTCTCTTTACTGACATCATCTCACCTAGGTATATTTTTTATCGGTCCTCTATGAAGTATTCTCTTTTTAGGATAAGTATGTCCCACATGATGTACAGTAAGGATTCTGGGAATTATTTAGCGTCCCACATTCCTTACATGAAATAACTTTTGGAGTTGATTGATTTTTTGAAGATACATCCCATTGATTATCATCATTTTTGGCATAACCCTTTACCTTAGTTTTATTTATCGTTTCCTTCATTTTTCTCTTTTCTTTCTTGAGCTTTTTTTTCTCCAATCTCTTAAGAGCAGATTTTTCCAACCTCTTTGATAAGAATGATTTTGACGACTCTTTTTTGTTTTGATCAATTATTTCTTCGTCAATAATTGTACCTATATTTCTGTGATGAGTGACCACTTCAATTTCTTGATCACCATCTACTTCTTTCTCTAATGATTCGGCATTCAACGACCCAATAGTTCCAGACATCTTAGCTTCAATTAAAGCCCCTTTACGTCCTTTGACTTGTTCTGAAGCTTGGTCCTCAAGTTTTTTGATAGCAACATCAGATTTCTCCCATAACCCCTTATCTTCTTGGGTATATGATTTACGAAGTCTCTTTATTGCTGCGGAACGGTGATACTCATGATCTTCAATTACTCTATATCTTAAAAACATAATAATTCCAATAATAATTGCAAAAATATGGATTGAACTTTCAATAATTATATCGTTGGATATTACTTCATTAATTGCTGGAAGACCATATCTTAATGCGACTATACAAAGAGTTGGAGTCAGTAACAACGCTCCAGAGATGGTGCTAGAGCGCTCTGCCATAACACATCTCAGCAACTATTCAATTTCAATCATTCGTGTCTTTGGGAGATTATTCAAACAGAGAACTCATGACTAGTGAATACCGCGGACAATCATGGAACCTGTCATTAGAATCTCCTCGATAGTCCAACCATATGAAGACCCAGAGAAGATTATTCAATCAATAAAGATATTTTTTCCTGATTGTGAAATGAAAAATATTCCTGGAAAAGGAGAATTTCCAACGAAAAATGTAGAAGAAGAAATCTTTGGAGAATCATCCAATCTAGAATATCTATTAAATCAAATTAGAATACAAAGAATATTAGATACTGCATTAGATGTAATGACTCTAAATTTTGACTCTGATTCAACCTACTTTTACATCTCAAGGCAAGCCGCCATCGCAGGGAAAGTCTCCTTCGTTGTAGATGAGAAGACACTCGGTGGGATGATTAAAATCGATATCTCAGGCGAAGATATAGATATATGGTTGGAACAACAAACTTGGCATGAAGGAAGGAATGAAATACCAAGATTTTCAAGAGATGATTTGGCAATGAGAAGCGATGGTGAGCCTACTGAATGGTTTGACAAAAGAGGAAATCCAACAATTAATATTGATGAGGACTAGGGATGCCTTCAACATACCACTTTTCTATAATTGGTAAATCAGCGGGCAACCAATTGACTTCAAATAATTCATGTTTATGTAGCCATTTAATTTGATCGTGTTCAAGTAACTCTATTTTATTCTCTTCTATTATTCCACAATTCAAAACCATTAATTTCACATATTTGTCTTCATAATCAAAAAATTGCTCTGCAATAATTTGTGATGGAAATATATTTAATGAAAGTTCTTCTTTTAGTTCTCTAGATAAGGCATGATAAGGAGTTTCGCCCAATTCTACTTTACCTCCGGGAAACTCCCACCAGGAGGGCCATGATTTCTCTTTAGGGCGCCTACAGGATAGAATTCTATGATTTTCATCAAATATTAGGCCCCCTACCACCTCAAGATATGGTTTAGAGATACATCTAATTAAACGCTCAATAATTTCAGTCTGTTCGGAGAGATTCATAATACCATCAGGGGGTAAATGAACAAAAATAACCTTTATTTTATCATTAACCTGATTTTCGTCAATCATATTTAGAGTTTTGAAGTACGTTTCGTTACAAACAAAACGTCCAGGATTAACACTCCATTCAACACGAGATTCTCCTTTGAACTCCTCATTAATTACAATTTCATTTACATTTGTATGATATCTTTCTAACTTACCCTGAATTATTTCGCCATTAGATATACGACGTCCAGAATTATCGGGTTGTGACATTCTATACTCATTGTATGCATATTTCTCAAAACGAATTATTTTCGATTTAGATGAAAATCCTAAATGTATTATTGTATCAAAAGTTTCTCCAAGATTGATTCTTTTTGCAACTAAGTCACTACCATCTTCATCAACCGATAGTAATTCAGTAGAGATTTTTATATTTGAGAAATCTATTTCCTTGATAATTGATAATATCTTTTCAGAAACATTGTAATCAAAATTTGAGAATTTTGGGTAACCTGTAATTAACACACTTCGACTACCCATGGTAATTTGCATAAGTAGGAGATAGTTGGTGTTTTCCATACAAGTAATCGCTATCTTCATCATTCAGTTATTATTAGCACGGGTATGGCAGAAGAGCTCGTCGTCAATATATCTGAAGACGAAGAGCCCGAAACAATAAGCAGATTAGGCGTTATTGGAGTAATTTGGAGTGAACTAAATGGAGGCGTTGGACCATGGGGTACTTTGAGACCATTATTCACTATTATTCTAGCTCTGATTCCTTTCCTTTTCTTAGGGCAACATTTTAATCGGCAGCACGAGAAAGCAAATGGCTGGTTTTTGATACAACTGCCATTACTTTTCACAGTTATTCTGTGGTTTCTACTATATGTCTGGTCTATTGGGGATGCTTTTTTTGTTTCAAGTAGAATTGTAGCAAAGGCAGAAAATGGATAATCAAAAATTATCATCTAACTCTAATGGACTGAATAAGTGACCTGGGCTTGTTGATTTTGCAAGTTGAGTTCTTATGACACTCTCCCAGTCCCTCAAAAGCAATATTGCATTAACAAAGGGTATCTCGGAGCCGTTGATTATAGTTCTAATAATTGTATCAAAAATATCCATTCTATCTTGATCTATATTTTGCATTAATTTATCAAGTGGGAAATCCTCAATTTTCGGGGTTTGACTCTTTCCCGATATTGCTCTTGGTTCAGTTATTTCTAAAGGTAAGATTTCATTCTCGGAAAATGCTTTCTTTTCTAATTCATTCAGTAGAATATTAATATATTTTGATATCACCAATGCTGATTCGATAATTGGTAGGCTGTACTGCTTGACAAAATTAGATAAATTTTCTTGGAGAAAAAGTAGTTTCTCTTCCATAGAATCTGTAGGAGCAGGCATCTCCCCTTGACTATCCATAAGTTAACCGAAAAGACATGAGCAAATTAATGCAATGAATATCAAGCAGTAGTTCTATCATCATATCTTATTGGTGAAGCACTATTTCCACGTACTCCATCCAACATATCATCTTCTATTTCAAAGAAGTCGTTTAACCAGTCTCCATCTGTATCCCATTTTGTTGGATCGGTCCCATCGGCAATCTGATCACCGTCAATATCTAAAACCCACCAACCAAATACATATTCTCCTAGACCTATATTAGGGAAATGATATTGATCGCCTGCAAATCTATGGTAAGAGTCTGCCCATTCACCATTGCACAAAGTCACGTCATCAGTAGTGTCTAAATATTGGTAATCCAAATCATTATCATCAACAATTAATGCAAATAGTTGATCATTGTTATTGATTTTATACATTCTAAAATAATTTGATGTCAGAGCAGATGAACCTGAGCATGTACCTAACAAAGACTCCCTTAGTTGCCACCATTCCTCTACATAATTGCCAGAACAATCATTCAATAAAGACTGACGCACTAAGGTTGGAGAAGATAGAGATGCATTTACTACACCATAATATTCTTGGAAATTATTGTAAGGTTGGTACACACAATTTCCTCCTGAGCAGTCCCATCCTCCATCCTTATCAGCATCTTGTCCTGCATCATTAGCGTCTGTTGCATCATGAGTAAACCAGACCCAATTTAAAACAGGACGTGAAATGACATTATTAGATATCTGGACTGGTTTGAGATTATTTGCAGATATTTGCTCCCATTGAACTTCTATCTTAAGATAAGAGGACCAATTATCATTAGTTTCGTTCCAACCTCTATAATATTCATAGAAGTCAGGCATCATATCACCATCAGTATCATTGTCTAAAGGATTTGTACCATACTTGAACACTTCTCGCCCATCACTTAAATTCATATCTTGGACATAGTCTGTAACTTCACCGTTAGTGAATACAGGCTTCATCACCATGGAATCATCATCTGAATCTGAATCTAATGGCATTGTTCCATTTTCATATTCCATAATATTAGTAAAGAATAAAGGAAGGACGCCATTACTAATTTGGTCTTCGATGTTTGCTGATGAAAATTGTCTATTTTCCCATTTCCCTTGAGTTGCTGGTACATCTTCCCACTGTCGATCATACCAACCATCTTCATCAGGATCATAATTTACATCAAGTGGATTAATTGGGTTCATTGACCACCTATAGTCGTTAACTGGTAGGTATTGACCATATATTGAGAAACAATATTCCCAACCATCTGGCATTCCATCTCTGTCTGAATCAGAATCGGTGGGGTCACTAATTCCTGCTAAACTAATATTGAAGTTATCCGGATTAATCTGATTAATTAATCCTGATTTCTCAAATGAAGAGGTAGATTTCGTAGAGAATGTGACATATAATTGACTTAATGCCAAAGAATAGCTCATAGACTTTTCATCCATGTATGCATTTACAGTATCTGCACCGTATGAAACTAGACCTGTCCCATTTGGAATACTATCAATTGCTAATTTTTTACCATATATTCTTGATTCAAACTCTGCCAAGTTGTCATAAGATTCAGATGGAGAAATTATCCCATCACCATTACAATCATATGAGTCTTCATCGCTATCAACAGAAATATCAGTTCCTGTAAGAAGATTCATCTCCCAGCGATTATCTTCAAGATTCCATTCAGTAAACCAATATTCGTAACCATCACTCATCCCATCTCTGTCAGTATCTTCAGCCGTAGGATCGGACACTCCAAATAGTGCTTTTAGTAGAGGTTTTGCTGTGGCTCCGCCTTGCCAATCAGAAAACTGCTGAAGTGCAAGTTGGGCTCTTCCTTCTTTATTGAAAAGAATCCTGTATACTCTATTTTCAGCCTCTGAAGGGTCAAGATACTCTGCCTCTTCCCATAGTCGAGGGGCATCGGGAGGAGATAGTCCTCCATTGAACGGATTATTTAGTGTAAGGTTGAGTTCAATCTGATCGGAAATACCATCATTGTCTGAGTCATAATTTCCATCATTTGGCACAAGAGGGTTAAGTGTCCAAACCTCATCAGTTGAATTCCATCTCGTGAAAATTAATTCCATCCCATCGAGTAAACCATCGGAGTCAGTATCGGGATTATTAGGGTCAGCAGTTAAACCTGTAAGATTAATTTGTTCAGGAGTTAAAAATGAACCGAAAGAACTGGATGACTCTGCAGATAACCAGGGATTAGGGAGGTATTCGCCGCCAAAGTAAAGAAGATAAAATTGAGGAACTGTAATTAGAGAGTCTATCTCTGATAAATTACTAGATATTACATTATATTCTTCCCAGTTATTCATCCCATCACCATCGGGATCACCTATACGGTCATTTTCATTAACTGGGTTTAGAGTCCAAGAGCTATCGAAAAGACTCCATCTAGCATGGTAAAACTCCCAACCGTCGGGCATTCCATCTAGATCCGAATCTGAACTTAGTGGATTTCCTGAACCAATGTCTATTTCAGAAGTTGCATTGATTAAACTATTGTAATTATTGCTAGCATACTTACCGAATGAACCGCCTGCAAAATTTTCCCATGTATCATTGAACAAAAGAGTAGTGAAATTATCAGGGAATGGAATGTCATTATCAGTACTGTCAGAAAAAATAATCTCAGATTTCCAGTGGAATTCCATCCAATTAACTAGACTTTCTTCTAATTCCAAAATACCATTGTGATTAATGTCGTACCCATCACCGTCTGGATTATTTAATGCGTCAGAGCCATTTAAGGGATTTATTCCCGCGGCATCAGCAGACCATGAACAAGAATACCTGGCCTCCCAACCATCAGGTAATGTGTCTCCATCTGAATCAACATTATTTGGATCGGTTACAGTCCAATTTAAGGCGGCATCAGAGCTTTCACCGTGTGAAGGGAGACCTTCATTAATCACAGATTGTAGTAGATTAGCCCATTTGTACTCACAGAGGTTAGAAAGACCATCATTATCTGCATCTTCTTGAGCGTCATTAGGATTTCTAGGATCTAATGTCCATAGATTTCCTCCATTGTATACGTCTCCAATCCATCTTCGATTTTCAATTTCCCAACCATCAGGCATCCCATCACCATCTGAGTCTGTATCGGTAGGATCAGTAGGTCCGTCAGTCCCTCCACCTGCACCAGAACCTAACCATCCTTCAAGATGAACAGATAACGCTTCAGAGCCAGTTACTTCATCACAAATATACTCTTGATTTAGGTAATGACAATCAAAATTAGTAGACTCTGTGAACCAACCCCAATATTCTTCGCCATCAGTTAGCCCATCTCCATCAGTATCTATATTTCTTGGATCTGTTCCATTAAAACCATTTTCTGAATTGGTGATAAATCGGAATTCATCCAAATTAGTCCAACTTCTATCAATACCTTCTCCAAACTCAGAATTGTATAGAATTCCATCGGCATCGGCATCCCTATCTCTATCATAAGGATCAGTAGGGTCAAGTCCATGAATAAATTCCCAGCCATCGGGCATCCCATCAAGGTCTGAATCAGTTGATTGGGGATCAATCGGCATTATATTCATATAATCTCCAGGAGAAATACCTGCGAACATTATTATTGATTCAGATGATTCTAATGTTGTTAATGAAGTTACTAATCCAGGAAGGAATGTTTGATTTTCAGACATCCCAGTTACTCCTTGATAACCCCCCTCTAGAACCCAAGTTCCATCTTTAGAACCAACTATTACTTGATTTTCAAATATATGGATTGAATGAACATCGTTTGAACCAGATAACCAATTTTCTTGATTCCACATTCTCTCAGAATTAAAGGCAGTTGAAGGCATTGATATCAATTTATCAGTATCTATCAAATGTAAGCCCCCTGCTGTGCCAATCCATGCACCGGTAATTAATTCGAAATTGCCAGAAGAATCCTTAGGACCTGCTGGTTCCAAAATATTCACTATGGCAGATTTTGAAACATTAAGTAAATCTGCCTTTTGTACAAATTCTTCTGCATTTTCCCTATTGAAAACCCACCAAGGAGTGCCTACAGAGTCAGAACCATCTGTGGTATTCCAGGCAATTAACCCTCCATCTGTTCCTATCAAAAGTAAAGGTCCGCGGCCATCCATCTCCATATGTAAAGCAGTATTTACATTGGCAGCATTAATAGACAATATTTCCGATATGGGTTGAAGATAAGTTAGAGAATTTATAGTACTTCCAGATATTGATGTAGTCCATACATCTTTCCCTGAGAAGAGCATTAAATCTAAATTTCCATTGCCTGTTTTAAGAACAACCATCTCATCAATTGAGTTCACGGAGATACTGGATTCCGAGTCCTCAAAAGTTGATGAGTCTATTTGTGGGATTCCATTCATTATTTCGGCTATCGATATTCCTTGATTAGTTAATAAAACCAAGTATTCACCTTCATCATTCGACCAATCCATCATTGAATTCAACACCACCCCAGAGGGGAGTTCTATCATTGTAGATACCTGATTAAACGGATCCAATATGGTTATTCCAAATTCTGAACCTACAATTAATCGATCTCTTTGATTATCTGAAATAATAGTGTGTACGCTAGCATCAACTAATTGCGGAGATGTTGATTGATCGTATGTCAAGAAACTATCGCCAGTATTAGACAAATCAATACTCCTAAGTCCTGGAGTAACTGATACTCCTTGGTCATAAAATATCATATATTCTTCATAGTTACTGAAGGATTCGCCCCAACTAGATGTAGCCACAGAAGTATCCGGAATAATATATCCATCTCTGTCGAAATCCCAACCATCTGAATCTGAATCTAGAATTGCATCGCTAGCGTTTCTTGGGTCAAGCCCATAATGTACTTCCCAACCGTCTGGAATGCCATCTCCAGGAACAGCTAATCCAACAGAAATAATTTCAGCCCATGAATAATAGTCTGAATCTGATTCTGTCGGGTCGCTACCTAGCCAGCCATCTCCTGTTTGTCTTTCTACAGATTTTTGACATGATTCGGAATTTAACAGATTTATCTCACCGAAACACCACAAACCATCTCTCTCAGTCACCCAATCATCTGGAGTGCCGAAAAGATATTCCTCAGAATTAGTATATTTCTCAGTATCATCGATAATTCCGTTACGATCTACGTCAAAACCATCTCCGCATCCAAATGTGAAATCTGCACATCTGTCAATATCCTCCCACATATCACTAGGATCTAATGGATCAAACCAAAGACAGGTCCATGCATTGGTTGTATTGAGATAGCCAAGGCCTCCTTCAGTACACATATAAATTTCATAACCATCAGGGAGACCATCTCCGTCAGTGTCTGCTACTCTCGGATCGAGCCATTCTCTCATACCTGAATCAGTTAATTCACCCGGTTTTCCAGTTAATGATACTCTATCGGTAAAACATCTATCTAATGTATAAGGCCAACAATACTCAAGAAGAGCACTTGCTCCATCTCGGTCATGATCTGACATATTGTCGGTACCATTTCTTGAATCAAGTCCTGAGATACTAAGTATTTCATCTCCTAAATTAAGAATAATGTCTTCTCCAAATAATATTTCTTCATGGAAATCAGGAATCCTATCTCCATCTTCGTCAGTTACTGGAGGTCCTCCTCCGGCGGCTTCACCAGGGTCGACATTTTCTACTGGTGCCTGAGGCCTAGTTTGAGAAACAAAGGCTAAACTTGACAAAATTAGTACAGTCATAAGAAGTGCTGTTTGTTTACGCCTCATGCTATCACCTCTCCTTAACTACCCTTAGCGACTTTCATGTATTTATGACCATGATGGAGCGTCGTTCGGACAAATATGTATGATTGATATATTATGGCGATATCAGAATGGCATGAAAACTTGATTTTTTTGCAATACAAAACAGATTCATTGAAGGACTAAAAGCCCCCTCAGGAGATGATTGATGTGGGGCTACAGATTACTCATCTAGGTTCAGGCAGTAGGGGCAACTCAACATTGTTAGAATCTGATAATTGTAAAGTACTAATTGATTGTGGATTTTCACTTAAACAAACTGAAAAAAGACTATCAAGAATAAGAATAGAACCAAGTTCAATCGATGCGATTTTTATTACCCATCATCACGGAGACCATTCCAAATCCGCTCTAAAAGCCTCTCAAAAATGGGAATCGAGGCTCTATTGTAATATAGAAACTGCTATCAAAATGGGATGGAACCCTATGTCTGATTGCAGGACATTTGGTAATTTAGAGCGAATTAATGTTAATGATGAAATTAGTGTTCTTCCGATACCTATACCGCATGATGATGCAGAAAATATAGCTTTAATTGTAAGTAATGGAGACGGTAATAGAGCTGGTTTCGTCACGGATTTAGGAGAGGCTACTGTGGAATTAAAAAGGCATTTGAAAGGGTGTGCGCATATTTCAATTGAAGCAAATTATGACCATAGTAAGTTAATGCAAGGACCGTATCCGGATTCACTGAAGAGAAGAATAACTAGTAGAGGGGGGCACTTATCAAACAGACAAACTGCAGAAATCTTGAACGAAGTTATGACACCGGAACTTAAAACAATAGTTCTATGCCATCTATCCGACAAAAACAATGCACCACATCTAGCAGAAAGTGAAGTCCTAATGAGGATTGGTGAAGAATTCAAAGGAATGATATTCATATCTGAACAGTCAGGGCCTGAATTTAAAATAATAATTGGAGAGGAAAATCCTAGCACTAGTATTAAGGAAGATATTAGTGACCCATGAC
>Ga0115011_10001819_pt1 | contig 15136 bp, 1 predicted proteins | sample TroAtlMetagenome_2_FD_88705 | JGI IMG/M metagenome (GOLD analysis project Ga0115011, IMG submission 88705) | Marine eukaryotic phytoplankton communities from Atlantic Ocean - Tropical Atlantic ANT8 Metagenome | ecosystem: Environmental > Aquatic > Marine > Oceanic | place: Tropical Atlantic...
AAGCAGTATAAAGTTCATTAAAATTATCATTAATCTTGTCACCACCACCCCGCAGGGTATCCCCTGTGTTGTCATTAGCTGCCGTACCTAAATTTAGAGCTTGCTTAGCCATTAGTTGCTACGATTTTTAGTTATTTATGGTGTTAATTGAATGGAACTTCTTCTTCTCCATATTGACTTAAGTCAGGAGCAGTCCAATCATCATCAACAGTTGTTTCAACTGCGACTACTGGATCTTTATATCCAGAACCTACATTACTTAATTCAACTCCAGCAACACCGACTAGAGCACGAATAGAACCTTCAAAACCAGATATAGAGTCAATTCTTACAGTTGGTCTGCTATTATATCCGGAACCACCTGATGTAACCTGAACAGTTTCAATAAATCCAGATGTGAGTGCTGCTTGACCCTTTCCATCTTTACCAAAGACTGATCCGAGATAATCGAAAGTAATTAGAGAGTTAGAAGATTCAATAACAGCAACTTCTCTGTCTGAAGTCTCACCTTGGATGTCAATAAAGTCACCTGGTTCAATTGGTGGAACAACTTCAGCAGCGTCAACGTCTGCTTCAGAACCAACATAAGAGAATGCTACGAATGTGGATCCAACACGAGGAATTTCAGAGAAGATTATCCGTGAACCAACAATCTCAAATCCAATTCCAGGTTCTTGAAGAACACCATTAAGAGAAACAAGAATGTTATTTTCTGGACGTATAGTAGAAGATTGAACACCTTCTGTTAGCGTTAGTGAGTAGAATACATCGTTACGCTTAAGGTTGAATGACTGACGTAAGGAGTCGAACTCGAATGAAATATCATCCAACTGTCTCAACTTACCTACGTAGAATCCTGTGAAGGATGCACCTAACTCTGGTGCCTCTTGGAACTGAATTGTGTCTGAGAACGCTGTATATGCGTTAGAAGCACCTGGAGGTTGCAGAATACCATTAATGAATACTAAGAGGTGTCCTGCGGGATCTGGAAGGTATTGTGTGCCGTTCTCTGTAGTTAGTTTAAAGTTAGTCTGAACTCCATCAAATCCTTTGAATGCTCTCTTAACACGTGCCTTAAGATCTACCTTACTGAGAATTACAGATCCGTATGCATCTGGTCCTTTAATAGCATCCTTCTCATCAAATGTTCCTGCAACATCTGAAAGATAAAGACGCTTGTTAATACCAACCGTTCTAATATCTTGTACGAGAGCAGAACCTGCACCAGCAGTAGTAACCTTAGTATTGATTGATGCGTAACCAACTGGGAATGATCCTTCTGTACCATAATCACCTACAACGTCACCGTTAGTAAATGTTCCTTGATACTCAACAATGTAAACGTAATTATTAGAAAGATCAACTGAAGTGATAATACCGTAAGTATTAGTATCCTGTGTACCAGATACAACCTTATAAAGTCTGTTACCAACAGTGAAGTTGTTAAGACCACTAAGGACTGTAACACCTAACCTGATATATCCAGCAGAAGCAATTCTTGCACCAACTCTAGCATCAAGACCAGAATACTTACTAACTTCAAGATACTGTCTGGAAGATTCTGGATAAACAACAGATGTTGTTTCAAATGTACCAGCAAGAGTTGCAGTATCAACTGTTAATTTACCACCTGTATTATCAGTTACAGCAGCTTCTACTCTATGGAAACCAGTAGGTGTTGCCGTAGCACCCGAAGTATATCCCTTAAATGGAACGTTATCTTCAAATCCACCTTTAAGGTCGATAACATGAACTCTATTTTCTATAGCACTAATCTGAGCAGTTGTTGAGTTTTCAGCACCAACAAGAATATCTGTAATTGCCCAAGGTCCAGCAGTGATCCTAACATCTAGGTACTTATAGTTTGCATCGAAATGATAACCATATACAACACCAGTGATAGAAGGATTACCTTGCTTAGTAACTACTTCATTCATGGTGAATGGACCATCAGTGATATCACCGTCAATTCTAAATCTTTGATATACCTGAACAACATTACCTTCGTTCAATGTAAGATTTTCAAGTTCACCGTAGGTGTTACTTAATAAACCATACATGTAATCAGCATTCTGTATACCACCACCAACTCCTGCTGGAATTGTGCGTGTACCATATGTCTTAGCAGGTGTAGTAATGCCATTAACACTAGTAATACTTGTGTAGTAACTATCAACAGATAATTGTTGACGAATAATATCAATACTATACCTAACCATTCTACTAATGGTCTGAGGATTATAATGTTTTGCTGAATCACCATAGAATGCTTTATAGAAACCAGCTTGAGGTGAAGGTGAAGTTAAGTTATCATCTAATGCCTGTGTCATATAACCTTCAATCAAGTTTAGTGCATATTGCTTAATGTTATACTCAGAATCAGCATAGAAGATCTTATTATCTTGAGACTGATATGGATCTAAAGCATACTTGTTAAGTTTTGCACCCCAGATATAAAGTCCATCACTTCCATTACCTGCATATGTTTGAGAACCAGAAGCATTCTTAACATAAACTTGTGCTCTCATTGCTGCGAAACCGAAGGAGAATGTTAGAGTAATATATGCTCTATACCATCCATCTCCAAGAGGTACAACACCGTATGCGTCACCAGTTACACCATTTTGAGGTGTGAATAGTGAACCAACAACACCTGTGTCAAGTGCAACATCAAAGAATGCATTCTGAACACTGGATGTACCATAGTTCAGAGATAACATCACACGAGCATTATCATATTCACCCTGCTTAAGGAATACTGAATATGTGTATTGCTGTGTAGGTGATGTTCCAGAAGCACCTTCGTCAAATTTTTGATTATCTGCGTCCCACTTGATAGCTTCATCATCAAATGTATCATAGGCAGATAGGTTATAAATTCTATGAATTGTATGATCTGCGTTAGTAGTAGAAGCAATTAACTTATCAGCAGTTAATGTTCCATCAGGAGCCAATACTGCGTCATCAGTAAATGAAACCTCAGTACCAGTCCAATTAGTTGAGAATTGCTCTGGGTTAGTGAGTAGGTTAGTACCAGCAATTTGACCACTTACATTAGAAGTAATTACTCTTGCACTAGCAAGGGTCTTAATATTAGTTGGAGAATCATACCACTTGTAATTATTACCAATACCATCATCTTTAATAGTTGCAGTAGCACCAGAGGATTCACCAGTTAATACATCTCTATCTTTCCACTCTGTACCAGAAACGGTGCTGCAAACTAAGAATTCTGTATCTACATTGTACTCACGTACATATGCATAACCGCCACCATCAGAGAATAGTGCTTCACCAACTGTGAAGTTACCAGTGATATTTTCAATGCCAATGTTACGTGCATGAGAATTCTTAGTAATATCAGTTGTAATGATATCATGTACAGCATCATCTAAAACCTGATCAACAAAGGTGTTATAAGTCCAAGAACCAGAACCAAACTGTGCATTAACAATTGTTGTTATTTCTTCTTTATAGTAATTTCTGTTAAAGAGTAAGTTCTTAGCAGCACCTCTTGCTTCCATTCTACCAGGAGCAAGCATGTTAACAGCAAGGTCAACTAATTCTTCTAATCTACGAACTACATCTTCAATTGCTACTGGAGATAATGCATCAGTATAAGGAGTTTCATCTGTATACTGAGCAACATATTGTTCGTTGGTTGCAGTACCATTAAGAGCAATCAAACGATTTCTTAATGCATGCTCACCCATAAACTTAAGTTGTTCAATACCAAATACAGTTGCTAAAAGTTCATTCTCAACATGATTCAACTGACCAGTAGAAGTTAAGTAGTATTCCATAGCAGCAATTGTGCTATTGTTACCACCTGTCTGTAAGTCAGAAATAATACCAAGCATTATTTCTTTAAGGTCTCTCTGACACTTACCTTCACCTAAAGCACCTTGAGGATAATTATGTGCGTTATAGTTTACACTGTTCAGTACATAAGTGAACTCAGCAGTGATTAATCCTGTAATCTCTTCTGCAATATATTTTCTATTGAAGTAAAGTCTGTCAGCAGCAATAGCATAATCATTATCTGTAGGAGCAATAAGATCGTTAATTGTAGTGATTAAAGTATCAATAGCAGTCTTAACGTTTGCACATCCACCACCATCTTGAGTAATACCCCAATCACCAACGATGATATCATCAGTATTAGTGTAATCAAGATCACCAGTAATTGCTTGCTTCATGTAATGTGCAAGACGATTATGTGCATAGATTGACTGGAATGCTTGTAATCTGATATGTAACAGAACATCATTAGTTCCAAGATAGAACTTAGCAACATTAACTGTATTAAAGTTACCACCATCTTCAAGATCCTGACATAATTCTTCAAGAACTAATGTTAAGTCAGTCTTACACTGTAATGTACCATTACCAGTACCATCAGCATTTCTAGGCATATCCAAAGCAAGATCTGGATATAATGTAAGCATATCGTGAGATGTCTTATCTACGATAGGACCAGCATTTGCACGAATTAGATTTGCAGCATCTCTGAATCTATTACGTGTAGTCTCATCAATTTGATTAGTAACGATAATGTCATTAGCAGCATCATGATAAGAAACTGGGAATGGAACTTCATAGTAAGCACCAACTTTACCACCCAAGAAGTCATACTTAGGAGTTAACTTAGTAATAGTTGCTAGATGATCTACAGGAACAGTAGCATTTGCCTGATTGACAGTATCAACCAGAATATCCATCAAGTTATCAATAGTTGAATAAACATCAGTACAATCTGCCCAACTGTAATTAAGAACTTTAACTGCATTATTTGAAATAGAGACTAACTGATGATTAGTAATATTCTTCTTAACTGCACCATAAGCAGCACTTACAAATGTATGTACAGATTGTGGTAAGTAAGATACACAGTTAGTTGTAGCACTCTGGAATGTATGAGTGTAATCACCACCAGCACTAACTACTGCTCTTGTAATACCATTAGCAGTTGCAGACTGGAAGGCATGTGCCATAACGTTAGTTGAAGGAACATCATCCAAGACCTGAACATCAAATGTGTTTGTTGTTACATTAGAAATAGTTGTCCACTTACCACTAATAGGATCACTCCTTCTAGGATAAGTCTTAGTTACTGTATTGTTATTAAGAGAACAAGTGAATGAAAGTGAGTTATCAGCAATTCTAATTTTCTCACCATTAACCATTCCATGAGAATTAGAAGTGATTGTCATAACACCCGTAGTTGGGTTATATGAAGCACTGGATGCAGTATAAGTGTTGTTAGTACCAACGAATGTATGAGCAGTTGTGTTAGAAGATGTACCAACATTAACTGTAATTGTGTTACCTGTTACAGCAGTAATATTAACAGCATCGTTGTATGCTGGATCGTCAGCAGATGCTCCACCTTGACCATTTGCACGAGGATAAGTATGGTTAGAACCATGACTATCTTGAGCACAAGTGAAGGTTAATGAATTATTAGCAAGTCTTATTGATGTACCAACTGTAAGATTATGCTCACCAATTGTTAGAACTAAAACACCACTAGCAGGAGTAAATGTAGCACCAGTAACGTCATAACCAACAATAGGAGAATCACCAACATTAACTGTAATTACACCTGACTGTCTACGTAATCCGTTTGCAGCGAATGATACAAATGTATGTGCTGTAACATCAGAAGAAATTCCAATATTAACTGTAAATGTATTAGTTGCAACGTTAGCAATTTGCAACCACTTATTACTATAAGGATCAGTTGTTCTAGGATATGAGTGATCAGTAGTATCACCATCTAAACCGCACCTCATAGTCAAGGCACCGTCATTAATCATTACCCAATCACCATTAGACCATCCATGACCTGCTAATGTAAATGTTAGAACTCCAGTAGAAGGAGCATACGCAGCAAGAGTTGGTGTATGTGATGTATATGCTACATCCTTAACAGGAATAGACTTAAGGTTACCATATGGGTCTGTTGAACGAGGATAAGTCTTATTAGCAGTGTTACCATCCATCGAACACTTGAAGGTTAAACCATTATTAGCAATAGTAATACTAGATCCTTCACCAATACCATGTTGACCAAGTGTTAATGCAAGATCACCAGTGTAAGCATTGTAAGTTGCTGCAGAAGGAGTAAATGTAGCATTAGTTCCTGCAGGATTTACATTAACTGTAATTGTTCCATCTTGCTTCTTAACGCCACCAGAAGTAGCAGATACAAATGCATGAGCAGTTGTATTAGAAGAGATACCAACATTAACTTCAACTGTATCAGCTGTTACAGCAAAGACATCTAACCATCTATTGCTAACGGGATCAGTAACTCTTGGATAAGTATGGTTTGAACCATTACTATCTTGTGCACAAGTAAAGGTTAATGCACCATCATCAATCTTAATCTTCTTACCAGCAGTCAATCCATGACCTGCCATTGTCAAACGTAAAATACCAGTTGTAGGTTCAAATACAGCTGCTGTAGGTGTAAGACTTGTCGTACCAACAGTTGCAACAGGAATTGCCTTACCAGCAAATTCATCTTTATTTGGACGAGGATATGTCTTATTACCTTGATTATTATCCATTGCACAAGTGAATGTCAATGAATTATCATCGATAGTAATTGTATCGTTTGTTGTTATATTATGATCCCCGATTGTTAATACTAAGTTACCATTAGCAGGGTCATATGTTGCAGTAGTCGGAGTATATGGTTCAGCAATCTCATTAGCAAGAGACTTACCAATATCAACAGTTAGAGTATTTGTAGTTGCCTTAATAACTTCTAATGCAGAATTGTATGCAGGATCGGTAGTACGAGGATATGCATGGTCTGTCTTCTTACCATCAATATTACATCTGAAGGTTAAAGAATCAGCAAGCAATGCAATTGCCTGACCCATCTTATGAATACCATTTGCCTTAGCAGATACAAATGTATGAGTATAGTCACCACCAGTACTTACTACAGATCTAGTAATACATCCAGTAGTAGCAGATACAAATGCGTGAGTTGTAGTATTAGTTGGGGATGTTCCTTGTAGAACATTGATAGTAAATGTATTTGTTGTTACAGCAGTAATTGGAACAAATCTGTTACTAATTGGGTCTGTAGATCTTGGATAAGCATGGTTTGTAGCATTGCTATCCTGAGCACAGGTAAATGTTAGTCCACCATCAGCAATCTTAATATGCTCTCCAACCTTGAATCCATGAGCATTAACAGTTAATACCATGTTACCAGTGGATGCTGTATATGAAACAGTTGATGGAGTGTAAGTATTGTTAGCATCGATGAATGTATGCTCATAATTACCACCAGCAATTAGACCACCAGATAGAGAAGAAACGTAAGTGTGAGCAGTAGTATTAGAAGAAGTATTAACATTCAGAGTAATAGTTCCATCCTGAACCTTAATACCATTAGATGTGGCACTTACAAATGTGTGTGCGAAATCACCAAATCCAGTAATACCAACATTAACATCAAATGTGTTAGTTGCTGCAGCGACAATAGGAGTCCACTGGTTAGCAACTGGATCAGTAGTACGAGGATAAGTATGGTTTGTTGCGTTACTATCTCTAGTACAAGTAAAGGTTAATGAATCAGCGTCAAATTTGACCTGACTATTTGCTTTCAATACACCATTAGTTGTAGCAGATATGAATGCATGAGTAGACTGATCGTTTGCAATACCAATATTAACATCAAATGTATTGGTTGTTACATTTTGAACATCCAACCACTTAAGATATGCAGGGTCAGTAGCACGAGGATATGAATGTTGTGATTCATGATTATCCTTATTGCAACTGAATGTTAAAGCACCTTCAGTAATTAAAATTCTATCACCATTAGTAAATCCATGACTTGATTTTGTCAAAGTCATTATACCTGTTGCAGCATTATAAGTTGCAGCAGTTGGTGTAATTTGTGAAGCAGCAGTTAATCCATGACCATTACTGGTGATTTGTAAAACACCTGTAGTAGGAGCATAAGTTGCACCTGTAGCAGTCTTATTGGAAGTACCAACAGCAGATATCTCGATAGGAGCGTCATATGCTCTATCTCTCTTTTGCTTGATGCAATTTGTAGCAGCAGAAACAAATGTATGAGCAGAAGTATTAGTTGAAGGTACATTCTGCAATACTTGTACAGTAAATGTATTTGCTGTTACAGCTGAAACTTTCAGCCACTTACCGCTAACTGGATCAGTTGATCTTGGATAAGTGTGATTAGTTTGATCGTTATCAAGACCACAAGTAAATGTAAGAGAGTTATCATCTATCTTAATCCAATCACCAACTCTAACTCCATGAGCAGTAACTGTGAATACTAAAAGACCTGTTGTGGGAGTATAAGAAGCAGTAGATGGTGTAAACTCATCTATGAATGGTCTTGGATAAGAATGATTAGATGCATTACTGTCTTGAGCACATGTAAATGTTAATGCTCTATCAGCAAGTCTAACAGTCTGACCAACATTTAAATTATGACTACCAACTGTAAGTACTAATGCACCAGTTCCAGGAGTATATGTCGCATTAGACATATCATGCTTAACTAGATGTGATTTACCTACATCGATTGATATAGAACCATCTTGCTTAACGATGCCATTTGGATATGCAGACTTGAATGTATGAGCAGACTTGTCTGGAGATACACCAACATTAACAGTAAATGTCTTGTCAGTCTTAGAATCAATTCTTAACCATCTTCTATAGAATGGATCTGTAGGTCTTGGATAAGAATGTTCTGTAGCATCATTATCCTTACCACAAGTAAAGGTTAAAGACTTCTCAGCAATTCTGATCTTATCACCGACGGAATAACCGTGCTTATCAGATAGAACACTAGCATTTCTAGCACTAACAAAGGTATGTTCATAATCACCACCTGTAGTGATGACTGCTCTAGTAATACAGTTAGCAGCAGCACTTACAAATGTATGAGTTGTAGTATTTGTAGAAGGTATAGTAGCAAGAACTTGTACAGTAAATGTATTTGCTGTTACTGCAGTAATTGGGATAAACTTATCATAACTAGGATCTGTTACTCTTGGATAAGTATGATTTGTAGAATGACCATCCTGAGCACATGTAAATGTGAGTGAATTAGTAGCAATCTTAATCTTCTGTCCGACTAACATCTGATGATCATTGCTAGTGAAGGTTAGAAGACCTGTACTTGGAGCATAAGTTGCAGTTGTTGGTGTAATAGCAGCTGTTCTAGGAACAAATGTATGTGTATAGTTACCACCAGAAATTACACCGTTAGAAAGTGCAGAAACATATGCATGAGTTGTAGTATTAGAAGAAATACCAACGTCAAGTGTAATTGTTGTAGCACTTACAGCAGTAACATTAATTGGAGCATCATATGACTTATCTCTCTTCTGCTTAATACCGTTAGCAGCACAAGAAACGAATGTATGAGCAGTAACGTTAGTAGAAGGAATTCCAATATCATTATCATCAACTGCGTTCAATACTTGAATATTGAAGGTGTTTGTAGTTACACCAGAAACCTGAACCCATTGACCGCTAATTGGATCTGTAGCACGAGGATAAGTATGGTTTGTAGCATTACTATCTTGAGCACAAGTAAAGGTTAAAGCATTATTGTCTATCTTAACCCAATCACCATTTCTTATTCCATGAGCATTAACAGTTAATGTCAATACACCTGAAGTAGGAGCATAAGTCGCTGCAGTCGCAGTATGATTGTCAATAGTTGTTCTTGGATAAGCATGGTTAGAACCATTACTGTCTTGAGCACAAGTAAAGGTTACAGCACCATCTGCCAATTTAATAGTATCACCTGCAATTATGTTATGAGCACCAATTGTTAACTCCATTAAACCTGTTGCAGGAGTATAAGTAGCACCTGTTGGTGTGTAGTTAACGATAGGTGATGTACCAACCTCAACAGTAATCGTTGTGGAAGTTACAGACTTAATGGTTACAGAATCATCGTATACTGGGTCAGTAGTTCTTGGATAATTATGTAAACTTGCATTACCATCCATTGAACACTTGAATGTCAATGACTCAGGTTCAATTCTAATACTTGTACCAGCAGTTAGACTGTGAGCACCGATAGTTAATACCATCTCACCAGTCAAAGCATTATAAGTTGCTGCAGTTGGATTGAAAGTTAATAGTGGTGAAGTACCAACATTAACATCAAATGTATTGGTTGTTATATTTGAAATCGTTATCCAATCACCACTTAAAGGATCAGATGACCTTGGATAAGGATGTAAAGTACTATGATTATCCATAGCACAACTGAAGGTTACTGCACCATCTTCAATCTTAACTTTATCACCAAGAATTAATCCATGATTAGGAATAGTTAAGGTTAATACACCACTCTTTGCTACATAAGCAGCATTTGTAGGTGTTAAGTTAGTACCAGAAGTAATTGTTAACTCACCATTACTAGGTGTGTAACTAGCAGCAGTTGCTGTGGAATGTAATCCATCACTTACAATTTCAACTGAATCATTATAAATTGGATCTGTTGTTCTTGGATAAGTTTTATATTCTGTAGTTCCACCCATAGAGCACAAATACTTCAGAGAGTTATTTGCGATCTTAACGTTGGTTCCTACTTCTAAACTATGATCTCCAATGCCTAACTTCAACCAACCAGTTTCGGGGTCGTAAGTAGAGGATGTTGGAGTGAAACTCTTAATTGGTGATGCACCAACATTAACATTAAATGTATTAGTTGTTACACCAGAGACTTCTAAGTATCCTGAGCTTGCTTGGTCGGATATTCTGGGATAGGTGTGTTCAGACCTATCTTGGTCCATACTACACGTAAAAGTGAGTGAGTTATCGACAAGTTTAACTCTATCGCCGTTTGAAAGACCATGACTGTTAGATGTGACTGTTAGTACACCTGTGTTCGCCACATACGCTGCGTTAGACGCTGTAAGAGACGTTGGACCAGATATACCATGTGAAGACTTGGTTAAGGTTAATTCACCTGTTGCAGGGTTATATGAAGCGTCTGTAGGAGTAACAGTAGTTTGAGATGATTGATTACTATCAGTAATAGTAGTATCAGTCCACTGAGTTAATCCATGATCACCCTGAACATCCCAAAGAGTATTAGTTCCAATGTATTGAACCATTTCCTGTGTCTTCTGGAATGCCCAAATACTTTCTGTAACTTCACTCTTAATTTGTTTTAATTCTATAGGATTAGCAGTTCTATCAACATAGAATGCAGAAGCATCCCAGATATGACTATTACTACCGTTGCGAAGGTCTTCTACAACTTGTTCTAGTACATCTACAATATCATCTGAACAATTAACTGATCCTCCAATAACTGTAAAGTTAGGGAATCTCTTCTCCATCAGATATACAACTTCCTTAGAAATAAAGTCCTTATTAGCAAGAACTAGATTTGCTGCATCAATGTATCTTTGTGTATTCTTAGCAAATCCTGGGGAAGAAATACCAACGTTAACAGTAATTGTTGTAGCAGCTACTGCAGTAATTGCTAAGGCAGTATTGTATGCAGGGTCAGTAGTTCTTGGATATGTGTGTGATGTAGCATTATTATCCTTAGTACATGTAAAGGATAACTTATTAGCACCAATAGTAACTGTATTACTGGTTGTGAAACTATGAGATCCAATGGTTAATACTAATACACCTGTATTTGGATCATAAGTAGCAGCACTTACATCTTTCTGAGTACCATCATTAAAGGTAACAGCATTAGCTACTGTACCACCATCATAAGTATGCTTACCAGCAACATCTCTTACAGTTTCAAGAATAGCATCATTATTAAAGAATTCTCCATTTGTAAATCCTTCACTACCAGACCAATCATCTACGTAATTAATTCCATCAACACCATCAAAGTGAAGTAGTAATTTTGTATTATTATCTCCTTGATGAATACCAGTAGAAACTGTAAATGCAGCGTTATAACGGTTAGTTGTAGAAACTCTCAATTCATCAACATGTCCAACATAACCATTTGCACCATTCCAGTCAGCACCAATTCTTATTGGTTTAGCAACATAGGTTGTACTATCAGTACCAGTTCCAACTTCAGCACCATTAACATAGATCTTACCAGTTGTACCAGATCTAACATAAGCAATATGTGTCCAAGCAAGAGCAGAAATCGTTGTTGCACCTGAAGTTACAAGATCAGAGTTATTAACGTTTACACGAACTTGACCTGCTTCTAAGTATAATCTAAAGGCAACTTCATTAGCACTACTTGCTCTTGTATCAAATATATCAGCAGTACCACTTACTGAAGCAGTAGCTGGACGAATCCAGCATTCAATAGTAAATGCAGCAGATCCGAAAGCGATCTCATCAGTAGATATATTAGAAATATAATCAGCAGCGGCTGCTAGTTCTAAAGATGATGGACCAAACTTCTTCTGTGCAGTATCAATTGCAGAAGTTCCGTTAAATAGGAAATCAAAATAATCCTCACCATTTGCTTGAGTTCTACCAATCTTACCAAGATAAACAATATTACGTGCTTGGTTAAATCCAATAACTTCAGCTTTTGTATCTCTAGTTCTAATTACTTGTCCAGTATTAAAGAATCCACTACCAATTCTATCAGTGAGACTTAATTTTCTAACTCTTCCATCTTCACCAGCAATGAAATCACCATTACTATTACCATACTCTAACTTATAGTTACGAATATTCTCATCCTGTTGAAGTGTTCCAACAGCATTATCATAAGGAATAACGTAATTATTAATTCTTTCAGTAGATGGGAATTTAGAGTCAAATGCAGTTGTATTATCAGTGTAATCAACAATAGATACCTGAGAATCAGCAATATTATCTAAAACTTTATTTGGATATGATGTAGATGTAATTCTGTTGAATAGTAGTCCAAAGAATGAAGATCCAGGAGAAATATCAACCTGTCCTATAAATTCATTAGTTGTAGGATCTTGATAAGCACTAGTTGCAGTAACTGTTGCTACAACACCATGATGCACCAACAATAACATCATTCAACTGAATATCAAATAGACCAGGAGTTGACTTATAAGTACCCGCAGTCTTACTCAAAGTTAATGTATTAGTAACACTGATATCTGTTCCGTAAATTGGAGTATTTTCTTGTACAGATTGAGCAGTAGTACCAACTTGTCCTCTAGTAACACCTAAAGTTGTAGACTCTGCACCATCAGTAATACTATCAACTCTGAATATTTCAGAACCAAACTGATAATTCTTAGTAGCAGTAAACGTTCCAGCAGGAACAGGACCAGCAGCACCAGTTAAAGGAACTACCTCAAATGATACAGTAGAAAGACCAATAGTATAACGAACCTTAGCAAGAGGTGTTTCAGCACCAGCTTCAAGGTTAATTTGTTCAACTTTTGCAGTATCTCCAGTTAAGTTAGTGATTTGCTCACCAAATGTGAATAGACCGATATTCGATACAGCAGTATTTGTTGCTAAGTTAGCAGAGAATCCAGTAGCACTAACATTACACAATTCACCAATAATGAAGGTTCCAGAAGTAATATAACCAGTAATAGTGTTACCAGTAACTTTAATAACGGTTAATTTAGCGTTAGAAGAAATACCAGCTAATTGTTGTCCTAAAGTTGGGAAAATACCACTCTGATTAGTAAATGTAAAATCAACTGTAGATATTTGAGAAATACTTACATTCGCATACTTGACACTAGCAGGTGGTTGTGGAGGTTCAGCAAATACAATGGAGTCTGCCTGAATACTGAATGAAGTACCAGGAGTTTGTACAACACCATTAAGAACAACCATCAACTGATTAGCATTAGCAACAACGTTGTTACCATCTACAGTTAGAGGGAATGATATTCTTTCACCATCAAATAGGTTAGCGATATCATCAAGACGTTGTACAACAGAGGTCAAAATGTTCTCTGAAGATGTCAATCTCTTCTGTCTGAATAGAACTTCAGTATTATTGAAGTCAGAATAAATTGGTTCAACAAGAGCAAAGTTTTGAATATTAGGAACGATTGATTCCTGAGACAATTCAACAGACTTAGTTAACTGGAAGAATGTCTCTTTATTAGGAACAAATCCATACTCATTAAGATTTAATTCACCAAATACCTTAAATGATGCAGGGTGAACGTTCTTGATAAGGATCTCTTTCCAATCGCTGATGGAAACAGCAGATTTAACAGCATAAGAGAAGTCCTGATAATAATAAGAGTCTTGAATTTTTTGAATAATTTCGGAAGGTTTACCGACATCATCGATAAACTGACCAGTTGTTTTGGTAATAGAACCAATTTCAAGAACACCCTTAGCGATCTTCAGATCACTGATAGTACCTGAAGACTTAGAAATAACACCAGTAACCTTTTGAGTTGCACTGAATACACCAGTGTAATCAACAATCTTAAGTATTCTAGGTCCAATCTGCCAACCAGAGTTAGTTGAAACATATCCAGTTGCAGTAGCATTTTCAAGTGAATCACCTTGATAAACTAATTCACCTTCTAAGAAAGTAGAAGTAATAACGTTAGCAGTAGCACCACCACCGAATGACTCAGTTAATACACTCTGACGACCTTCACCAGCGTTAACGAAGGAAAGAGCATCACCAAGAGCAGCGTTTTGTGCAGTAATAGCAAGTTTTAACTGATCTGGTTCCAATGAATTTGCACTACCAGAAATAGCATAGTAAGTAGTAGTTGCATTCAATCTACCAGTTGCACCAGCAGCAAGTGGGAAATCAGCACCATCTCCTGTATCAGTTACAGTAACTGTTACAGCAGCACCATTAGTAATACCATGAGGATAAGCAAATTGCAGTAATCCTAAGTCAAGGTTAACAACATAGTTGAATGAAGATTTAAGTGCAATAGTTGGTGTAGACGAATATCCAGCACCAGGATCCTTAACAATAATTTGATCTAATCGACCATTCTTAATAGTTGCTTCAGCAACTGCTCCAGAACCGCCACCACCACTAATTACAACAGCAGGAGGTAGAGAATATCCAGAACCTGGGTCAGTAACTGTAATACTTGAAAGTATGCTTGTAGATGTTAATTGAGCATTAATTGGGAACGTAATTTCAGGACGTAAAGTATAGTCATGAGGATAATCATATCCAAAGTTATTA
>Ga0115011_10001820_pt1 | contig 15132 bp, 1 predicted proteins | sample TroAtlMetagenome_2_FD_88705 | JGI IMG/M metagenome (GOLD analysis project Ga0115011, IMG submission 88705) | Marine eukaryotic phytoplankton communities from Atlantic Ocean - Tropical Atlantic ANT8 Metagenome | ecosystem: Environmental > Aquatic > Marine > Oceanic | place: Tropical Atlantic...
CTCGCCTTTCAGACGATGCGGAGGAGTCCGGCAGGGCGGACCTGTCGGTATCGTGTCATGCAGGAGGTAACGAAGAGCAGTCCTCGGAGTTTCTTCAACCCAAAACGCACCTGCCTTCCGAGAGAGAACTTCTCTGCATGCATCGATATCAGCCTCTGTCATCCCGGGTCTGGTGGCGCCCTTCTCAAAACCTAGAACTTTGATAACTTTTTCTTTGTACTCTTCCGTCCTTCTAGGATCGGCTTTAACTTCAAAGCCAGAGTAGCGGTAAACCGAAAGATCCGCGGTTATACAGTCCCAATCTTTCTCTTTCGCTTTCTTCGACCAGTACTCATCCGCGAGCTTCACATTCTGCTCGTGAGCAGCATCTTCTTCTCTGGCCTTCGCCTCCGCTTCAGCTCCTCGAGAGATGTCTTTGCTGTTGAAAGCCTCGCGGTCAGGCTCTTTCATGACCTTATGAAACTGGTCAACTGGTCTTTTGGTTCGAGGTTCCGTCGCGCCCGCGGCCGGTTCATGACTCGGCACGCAGGGCTGCAGCGGACTCGACCTATGCTCCTGTGTGCTCATGTCCACACAGGTGTCATCAGAATGCAACAGAAAGACCTTCGTCCCGTGACTCCGCATGCCTCCTGAACATTGAGTACCTGTGTCTCGCTTGGACGCAGGTGAAGCATCAGCCAATCTTCTGAGTTCGGTGTCTGGAATGCTCGTCTGGCGCGAACGCTTATCCACGAATTTACGGCACGCTTTGGCATACACAGCACCAATCTCCGGCGTATATCTTGCAGTGTGAGAAGCAACGCTTCTGTGACCTTCACCTTCAACATACATCGTCCCCCTTGCGTGGCGGTGTTCGTGAGAAGAAGGCAACAATGCTGCGGGACTCCGACATCGCAATTCCATACTCGACAAGTCGAAGTTCGAGATCCACATGCAAGCTTTCTGTATGGGACAGCCGGGATCATCCTTGCCTGGGTAGACTACGTGAAGTTGACATCCTTCGCTTCTGTAAAATGACCATCCTGCTTTAGGTTCTTCTAGAGTGCCAATGAGCCGTCGGAACTCCGGTTGATGGCGCATCGTGCTACTCTTGGGATTCTCGACAGAAACTCCATAACTTAAGGCATGCTGATGGCTCATCACTAAAGTAGTAAACTTATTCTGCGCTTTCGTCGACTCGTCGATGACACCATTGCCTATCTGGCTCATCGTTGTGCACGGAGTGCCAAGATGAACAACTTTGGGCTTCAGACTATAAACTAGAAGCCACGCACAATCTCCTTGATCTCCTTTCTGATCCAAATGCCAGCAACGATCGTAAGTCAACGCATATTTGTCGAAGCCTTCAGAAGTAGTGCAGCCTGCTTCGCGTACACGAATTGAAAGCTCTCCAAATCCTCTGAACAACTCCGCAAAATCGACATAGCCTAAGTTCACCCACTTCTGTAAATCGCTCTTTGCAGAGAAATGTACCGGATGTCGAGTATAATTACCTTCGTACGAAACTCCAGCGGCTCCGCCTGTTATAAACTCTTGCACCCTCGTACACAAGGACTTCCCGTCGGGCGATTTCAGAGCTACGGACCAATGAAGGCTCGCAGCGGGTTCTTTCAGGAGTCCGTCGAACAGAATCTGATCCGTCGGGCCCGCGCCCGCGGCCGGTTCAAGACTCGGCTCGCAGGGCTGCAGACTCCCCGCGGATTCCCTGTCTTCAGGCTTTCCATTGATATCCTGGACTAAATCCCGCTCAAACTTATATCCTGAGTGATCGAGCCTACGAGCGTCAGCGTGGCTCAATACACCATCATGCAATTGAACAGGAAAGAGCAGTCGTCTTATTTCCACAGTCTCAGTCGACGGGGTGGAACCCGTACCTAGGACTTCAGCACCGTCCTCCGTGAATACAGGTGTCCAGTACAGACGGAGCTGACCGTCGGTCACCGGATAATACCTGTGGAGGATAATATTCTGCTCTGCCCTCGAGATAGAAGTCACTTTTCCAACAGCGACTACTTTCACCCTGTCAGCTTTTAGGTAGGCCACGAAATTACCAGTCTGTAGTTTTTCTAACTTGCCTGGGGAGAGCTTCTTTTTGTTTTCTCCTAAGACTCGCATAGTCGACTCGAGGCGGCGACCTTCGTCCTCTAACATCTCACCGGGGGAACGTCGACGATCCACATCGTCAAGAAGTAAATCGTCATCTTCCTCGAAGATGAGCGGCTCTTTTTCTAGGTTTCGAGCGTTTTCAGGAACTAGCAAAACATCCTCAAGATGTATATTCTCTAGTATCTCTTGGTTCTTGCTCTTCACCGTACACTTATTTCCGTGCACTTTTAATACGAGAGCCGGTTCGGTGTAAGGCTGCTTATATGGAGTCCGCCCTCCAGCCTTGCGCTGTCGAGGGTCTCGGATTATAACCTCATCACCTGGACGAATCGTCTTGGAACGGCGAAACTTGTTCGTATTCGCCGCTCGCTTCTCCCTGGCTTCTTTAAGCCAGCCTAAAACTCTGACTTTAATCTGTCTGTAGTTCCTAAACAAGGTCTTGCAAAGCTCACTGACGGGCTCCCAACTGCATACAGCAAACGGTTGGAGCTCCTTATCAAGTGGCGTAGCTAACGACCATCTCCTGTCTATGTCCCGAGGCGTGTAGCCATGTGGACCAGGAGTGTTGTAGATGATAAACTCCACAACATACGTGAGTTCCCCAACTTCATTCGGGAAACACTGCATCACATCCTTGACAAGCATACCCATAACTTTCTGGGTCTCTTTATGCTTATTCTCGACTAGGCCGGTTTCCATCGGCCTCCAAGGAGTGTTAAACCTATGGCCCAGGCCGACTAACGAACTATACTCGTTCATTATCGCGTTCTTGAGCTCCGGTCCTCTATCACTCCTCACCATACTTGGGATAGTTCCGCTCCGCATCACACAGCAGGCGAACATTCTCCTAGCCTCCGGTGCCGTCAGGCGTACACCTGGTTCTAACAGCACTCCTTGACAGAGGCAGCAGATGTAAGTCATAGTATACTTACATCCTGCTTTGTCTGCTGGGTTGCTCGGACCTTCAAGGTCGATCATGATGACTTCCCAGCAGTCTTGATCCGTCGGCACTGTCGGTATGGTCTCCTGCCTCTGCGGAACCTTACGGAACCGCATGCAGGTTAAACACTTATCGCACCAACGAGTAACATCTTCTTTCATCGTCGGCCACCAAACCTGACGAGATAGAAGTACCAACGTCTTTTCTGCATTGCGGTGAGCACCTAGTAATCCTATGTGAAACTGAAGAAAGAGCCATCTCTTCCATGTGAGATTCCCCGTCGCTTTGCCGTCAGGAACAATTGGAACCCATGTCGGCCCTTCTGGGGGCGGAAGCTTCACCAAGCGTTCCATCAGACCGTCCTCTGCGATCCTAAACCCTTCTTTCAGCTCCTTGGTTCCTTTGAACATATGGAACAAGGCTTTATCCGCCCTCTGGGCAGGAATCCAGGTAACTCTTAAACCTTTACCGCATTGAAACATGGCTTCTCCGGACTCCGCTCGCACTTCTTCAGCGACTCCTTTTCTGAGCCGATAAAGATTCTCGTAGTACGAGTTTGCTTCTGGAGTAAGAACAAGCTCGTCAGCGTCCTTACCTGTCTCCATGACAATTCTCGGGTCTCCGACGACTTTGTACTCTGTGTTAGGGACAGGTCCTTCTTGGCCCGCGCCTGCGGCCGGTTCATGACACGGCTCGCGAGGCTGCAGTCCGCCAGAGGAATAAGGGCAACCTTTCGGAGCTCCGTGCTCGCAGCCTTGGATAAGACTGCCATACCGATCATAGACCATCCACCGGTTACTAAACAAGGTGAGAACTTGTCGTCCATTCGGCGAGACTCTCCCATAAACAATACACCATATAGATGTCTGATGAGCTTGATGCCCCGACACGAGTCTAGACGAAAATGCCTTATGATCGACAAAGTAACTACCGATGTAAATTAACGTCCATCTCCTGATCTTCTCAAAGTACCCCAAAACGGCGAATTGATCGACAGCTGTTGCCTTAGGCGGCTTGTATAGGTTGACTTTCTCGTACAATTCTCCAACCCAACCAGCGCCACTACACTCTCTAGTAGTCAAGTGTCCTACCGAAAACGGATAGAAGGCAACTAGCAAAAATCTCCTCAGGGCTCCGACGATTTTCATCGATTCGTTGATGTACTTCCATCCTCTGAACCGAGTGACTATTCCACTTAACTGATGAGAGACAGGGGTCGGCTCCCAAGCACCTATAAGAGCGCTGGGCTCGACAACCCATCTAGACGCCGTCACTTCATGCGTCCTTTCGAATTTTACATCAACGCACTGCTGCAGAGGAATAATGTCACCTGAAACTTCGACGGCGAACGCAATCCTGAACGTATAGTCGCTTGTAGCCTTCTTGGGTATGGTTAACGTAGTACTTGACGCCCAATTCTGGATTCTGACTTCACCATCGAAGGCGGGACCTCTGTCTCTTTCTCCTTCATGCAGCAGCATTCTCAGGGAAGTGTCCGTGAGGAACTCGACCGTCTGAGTCTTACGACCTGAACGAACTCTAGGTTTAGCTAAGGTCTTGAACAGAGGAGTAGTATCAGCTATTTGCTGGGATTTACTCCCACCCTGGAGGGTCTCGGTCACCTGAAGCTCCTTTTTCCTCTCCTCTATGCTGTCAGAAAGCTGTTTCAAGAGAGGTTGCATCTTCTTTTCTAGATCGGTGACGGGTTCATCCGGGATTGTGAGAACGGCTCTCTCATCGGGAAAATCGAACATCATATCATCCTCGGGAGACCGTTCTTCCCTCAACTGAGCTTCCTCTTCTAGACACTTCGGACATAGTCCGAACAAAAACGTACGCTTCCCACATACGCATTTGCCGTCATGCTCCCACATCAAAGTAGGAGGAATGTCCAGCAAAGCGGTTAACGGGATAGCATCGAGGCTCGTAGCGACCTCAACTTTAGCCGCTTCAAAGAGCTCCTTAGTCTCTACGTAGTGAGGCATCTTCGTGTCCTTCCAACTGAACAACCTCAGAGATTCCTTGGGATAACCCAAAAACAACTCTGGAGATGCCGCCTGTATAAACTTCAGTCCAACATACTTCCTAGACATTCTGGGTTGCTGAACGACAACGGCAGCGACGTTACCCCATGCTTGGGATAAACCTGGGAGCTCGGGAGGCTGGACGTTCCTCGACGCCAGTACCTTCTCGAGACAACCGGGATGGCTATAGGCAATAGCAACTAAGCCACCTTGGCCTTTCCCTATGATTATCCTCGGTTTATGCATCGCTGCATCACGCGCGAGCTTAACGACTGAGGTATGGAGGTCAACCTTGACTCTATCGATGAGTCTTTTGTCCTTAAGCGGACCAAGAGACTTCAGCTCAAAGTGAGACGTGACACTGTCATCATCCTCAAAGGGCCCTTCAGAAATAGCCAGCTGTATCTCATAGCCAGGTAGTAGCCCACTAACCTCCAAGAACAGGGCTCGTTGAGCTTCAACTCTCTGGTACAACGAGATGTAGTCTGGAACGTATAACACCTTCAGCTTAGGCGACACGCCCTCAGCTGACATTATCCGGGCTACGTCAAGCAACTTCGCGCCTGCGGCCGGTTCAAGACTCGGCACGCGAGGCTGCAAAGACTGCTGACCTCCGCCCCCGATAGCATACGGAACATACTTGGCCGTATGGGGTTTGGTAAGCATATCTTCTTTGAAGCCTTCGACTACCAGTCTTTTCTCCGTTCTCTTTTCGGCAACCCATCCGTCATTTCCTAACGCCCAAGGAACGGCCGAGCCTTCTAGTTCCCAGTCTGACAGGAACTCGTCAAGGTCAAAGCCTCTGACCTGACCTATCATCCCCGCTAGGTCCTTTGTCCTTTGAGCCAACAAGGCATCTCTGTTAGAAGGGTTCCGGCTTGTCCCGTCACCCAACCGGGCGGATCGACCTGCGAGGGATCGGATCTCGGACCCGTCGGCGACGATTTCGGAGACCCATCGGAGTATTTTGAGGTCTATGTCCTCGGACGGCATGGTTTGCTGTTTCGTCACATTCGCGTGATCGGTCCAATTTAGTGACCTCATCGGACCCAGGGTCTTTCGCTGAGCCCGTTTACCACCTAATTGGGCAAAAGCCTCTAAGGTGATGGCGGGCCACGCCTGCTGGGCCGGTGTAAAGCCCTTCCCAACCATCAGGAGGACTTTAAATCCGGACAGATCGGCGGTCATCTGCACGTTGGACGAACCCCATGCAATGCCGCAAGCATCAGCGATCTGTTCCAAGGGCCTGCTGCCGTCTATCGCGCTAGCCTCGTCCATCGTAGACAGCTCGATAGCGTGCTGGCAGAGAAGCTTTATTACTTTCACTGCCTTGCAGCCCGTAGTGTCCCCTGCCCCTAAGCCGTGGGCAGGGAATTCGGCACCAGGTTTCATATAATCACCTAGTATCTTCACCGCCGTGCCGTAGCACGGTAGGAGATAACGCCGAACCCAATTCGTGCTCCCGACGAATTGTCGAAGCTGAGACACATCCTTGAGAGGAGCGAACTGCGTTATCGCGTCAGTTCGGTCCTTCTCGTGCCTCGAGCCTTCTCTGGACACTTTATGCCCTAGAAGGCTACCTTCAGTCACGGCTATGAAGGCTTTTCCTACGCCGTAACTGAACCCCGCTAAAATCGAGGTATCTAGAAATGGCTCTAAGGCCTCTAGATGTTCTAAAAGACCCGGGGAGCAATTAGGATGACGCTTGCGCATGTCTTCTGCCCGAGCCGAGTTGTACTCTTCTGTCGGTACCTCGCACTCGGTCAGGTTCCTAATTCCTCCGGGCTCCTCAACGATATGGTAAACCGGATTCTCTCTCACATCGATCGGCTTAACCTTCCTCGCTGAGGACGCGCCTGCGGCCGGTCCAAGACTCGGCACGCGAGGCTGCGTACTCTCGCCAGCGAGGGCCGTGCTAGCACACAGGGCTGCGCACATAATCGCTGACGTGACCAGCATACCAGTAGCTGGTCCTTTCCGAATCTTACCTTTCAACTTTCTCTCAGGTCGGCAGCTAGAGCATCCAGCATAGCTCAACACGGCGCAGTAATCCGGTCCGGCGCCACAGTTCCTGCAACTCAGCGGTCCAAGTACGCGGCTTGCTCCACAGTCCGCGCACAATGGATCTCCTGGCTTCTTGAACCAAGCGTCCGTGTCCTGAAAACCACAACCTTCGCACACGCGAGTCTGGATGGTAGCAGCATAAACTTCTGCCACTCTGGTGCCCGGCTCGATGGTAACATCGAACTCGTCTGCGCCAACGACACAGATCATGCCGCTCTCGACGCCGTTCTCCCATATTCCTGGAACGGCCTCGATTTTTGTACCTTCAGTAGGCAGCACTACCAGAGTCTCCGAGTCTTCTGCCTTCTGCCTGAGAGAAGCAACAACTGGGATCCAAACGCCCGTGCCTTCGGCTACATCGATTGGATCTCCTTCGTAGATCAGAGGAATTCCCGAGTCCCGCTCGAGCTCCTTGACCATGGTGCTAAGGCAATCAGCCGCGCCTGCGGCCGGTTCAGGACGCGGCACGCGAGGCAGCGAGCTGATGCCAGCACTCGGAAGCTCGACGGATGAATCCTCATCGTCTGAATCGAACACCGATAGCCGCATCGCATAGCAGTTATCGTGCTTCGGTGCTCCTGGCCTCTCTAACCTTCTCATCTGAATTCCTAAGGCCGTGAAGGTGTGAGCGTCTTGCATGGGGATGAAGCCTAAGCCCCCTCTCTCAACGCAATCGATCGCCCTCGCACCTATGATCCACCCGACCCAGTCGGTAGATCCTGCTTTGCAGATCTTAAATCTGAATGTGACCTCTGGGCCACTCTTTTTACCTAGCTCGAGCATAGTCACATTGATGACGACCGCTCCAAGCAGCTCAATAGGAGCATTACCAGCGACCCCTCTTAATGATTCCTTGCTTCTCCATTTCTCTAGCTTCTTAATCGGGTGTCGCTTATCTCCTAAGTTAATTCCTGCACTGCGGCAATTATTCAAGACCTCGACGATAAGTTCTTCCGTAGTAGAGTTCACTCCTGAACCCCCGTCGATCATCACTGGGTACTTGCCAACTCCGAACTGGGCCTCAGTGTAAAACTGGATCCCAGTGTGATCCTCCGGAGCAAGTGTCCAGCACTTATCCGGAAGGTCACTCAACAGTGACAGAGGCCTGAATGACTTGTTTTGCCCAGAGTCATATCCTGCTTGTTTCGTCTTACTCGGCTTGCCTGACGCCACTGGGTTAACCAACTCTTCCGATCCTGGAAGCATGTAAGACGTGTTAGAATCGACATGTTCGACGTTCTCCTCCTGCTGCCTCCCTACCTTAGGTCGTGCCGACCAATGCACATTGGGTTGTGAGTCGACATCTAAGTAAGGATTAACCCATGGAGGCATGTCTGAAGGTTCGGGCTTTCCTTTTCCTTTACCGGCTTCCTTCGGGGCCCTGACTAGGAGGAATTGAGGAGAGGAACGTATACTGTTCATACCGAGGTTTCGTGGACCGCCCGCGCCCGCGGCCGGTACAAGACTCGGCTCGCAGGGCTGCACGCCAGTCTCACGTGGACCAAGGTTGTCATACGGAGCGAGCAACGGAGACGTACTCCCGACGACTCGGAGTCCTGCTCCAGCATTTTCAGGCTGACCCCAGCCGTCGTCGTCCTCTTCGTATTCTCCGTCGTCCGCCAGACCTCCTGATCGTCGGCCACCTCTGCGGCCTCCTCTACCTCCTCCGCGACCTCTGCTCTTTGCTGCAGCTTTGCCTACCCACTTGCCATTGGCGTCGAACAGCCAATGCTTGTGGTTGTATTCGCAACTATTCCCTGCGGGGCACTCTTTCCCTTGCTTAACGAACTTGCAGAGTGTCTTCTTCTTGTCCTTAGCGGACTTCGCTTTAGGTTTCGCTTTCGCTTTAGGACTAGGGTTACCTTTACCGCCACCCTTACCTTTGAAAGGGCCGGCTTGGTCTTGCCCCTGCGCTTTCGCCGCGGCGGCCTTGGCCTTAGCCTTAGCCTTAGCTGCCTTCGACAAAGCTCCGCTCGGATGCCGTCCGGTTACGCTGACATCATGGCTAAACTTACAGTTGTCGCCTCGAGAGCAGGTACCTTTGTCTCTCCATTCGAAGCAAGGTTGGTCGCTCTTATCTTTCTTGCCTTTGCCTGCACCTTTATCGCCTTTCTTGCCGTTTCCAACAGCGCCAACGAAAGGTTGAGAATCAACTGGTTGCTGAGGTGCGGCTCGAGCCGACTGAAAGGCTCTGGATCCTGCCTTCACTCCTTCGAGCTCACACAGAACCTGATGACACTCCTCCCATGAATCTGGTAGGCGAGTGGTCAGACCACCGGACCCGTCGCTCCTCGGACGACGGTCCAGGCGGATCGTTTCACTAACTCCTGGTCCGACCTTCTTAAGATAGGCTAGAAACTTGTCTAACTTTCCTTTCCCTAGCCCTACTTCAACCAGCTCGGCATGGAGTCGTTCCCACTCGGCCTCAAACTGCAGAGCTGTCATGCCTTTTGTCTTATAGAAAGCACTCCACTCGCCGTCGACTCGAAGCTGTCGCTCTAAGGGCGTCTCAAGGAACTTGAACAACCTCTCGCGGATCTGCCTGTAGACTTGACCCCAGTATTTGTTCTCGTCAGTTCCTTCGACCTTCTTGTTCGCTTTTAGGACGTTCTCGTAGATCTGCCTTCGCGACCCATGAAGACAATGCTTCAAAGCAACCATCATCTCCTGGTCCTGCATACCGTTGCCGTTATTCGCTAGAGAGCAAAGGTCCTCAAACTTCTCGTAGAAGTCTTCGACCTCTTTGCCTCCTGGACCATCGTCGCCTAACCTCGGCCAAGTAACTTTAGGCTCCACCTTTATCGTTGAATTCAAAGGCTTCGGTTTGTTCAGGACGGCCTCCAGCAGCTTCGTCTGGTTCTCCAACGCTGTAGCGAACTCAACGGGCATCGGGCTACTTACACCAGCTGCTGCTGTTAACTTATGCGCAGCCAGCTCAGCATCCTTTTGTCGTAACTTGTCCTGCAAGGCTTCGATCTGAGGGTCGATAGCCTGCGAGAAGTCGGCGCTCACTCCAATAGGAGTCATCATCCCTGTTCCGTGGATAGGAAAAGTCGGCACCGCCTGTGTCTTCGGGAACGCCGCGCCTGCGGCCGGTTCACGACGCGGCTCGCGAGGCTGCGGCGAACTCGGATTTGGCGTCGGTGCGACATCCACGTTCTCAGCAACTAGCAAACCGATTTCTCTTGCAGACTGCCCGTAAGCTTCTAAAAGAGCTTCAAGAGCCTGCATTCGTATGCTTTGCGCCATCTTAGTGGCGTCATCTTCTGATCCATCGTAAGCGACCAGCTCAACAGCATACAGCCTCCGCAGCGCACGTATCTGCTTTCTGACGTCAGTTCTGCCTTGTTCAAATATCTCATCTTGAAACTCAGCACGCTGCAGGAGGACATCAAGCACGCCTTCGGTCAGGGGCTCTCCTAACGACTCTAACGCGGCGGCTTGCTTCTTTACACGCTCCTGATATTTCAGGAGACTTTCTTTCTGTGGAACGAACGGTTTTAGTACTTTAGCTGTAAGCCCGGCGGGAGTACCTGGCCTTTGACTGTCAAAGGACGGGACGGGCGACGACGGGCCCGACTCCGCTGCTCCGGGTGGTAGATCACCGCTACCAGGACTCTCGCGTAAAGCGGGTCCGGGGGTTACCACCTCCGCGCCTGCGGCCGGTTCAAGACGCGGCTCGCGAGGCGGCGGAGGGGTCCCTGTTTCGCGTGGCTCCTCTCCGCCTTGAGCAAGTATCATCGTCCAATTCTCACCATAGAGATCAGCCATAACGGACTTCCAGAGTGCGCTTTCCTGCGTCGTCGTAGTAGTAAACCCATCAGTTGCTACTATCGGCCTCCGTCCGCTTCGGCTTCTCCAGACTTGGAACGTATTCCAGTCCATCAACGCTGGGCGCTCCACATCGCCATCTCGTATGGCTTGTATGAGCGTTTTCTCACTGCCACTTACTTGTCGTGCCATCTCGGGAACACGGCTCTATAAGAAAAGCTCGCAATTTCCCGGAGCAGCCCCCAACTGGAACTGGTTATGAAGTCCAAAGGACCTCGGGAACCTTTCAGGGTCGCCGGTGTGGTCCGTGGGCCCAGTTTCCTAATCACACTTTTGACAACACACGACTACACGAAGGTGCAGTCTCAAGCAAGCGTGCAGCTATACACTACACTAGCGCAAGAGACTCAAGCACAAGAGTACTTGAGCCAAAAACAAATGTACACACACATGATTCCAGCAACATAGAACATACACATGTTCCAGTCGCCCTCAGGCCTAAGACTAGGCCTAAAAAGCGGGAATCTCACTCCCACTGTACACAGCACAAAATGTGCCTCCTACACCACTCCTAACCTAAGCCTACCTTACCTTAGCTTACGGAAAAGTGGCCCGAATTTATATACCGGGACGGGTTTGTCCGGTCTCAAAAACTAAAAGGGCGAACCTCCTAGCTTACCTGTACACAGGACCGCGCCTGCGGCTCATTCGAGCACGCGAGGCTGCAGTACCTACAGCGCAACAAGCTTACCCTAGACCCCTACACTTACCCTAGACCACCTACACTTACCCTACTCACATCCGACTAGCCGCGCCCGCGGCCGGTTCAAGACGCGGCACGCAGGGCTGCAGCTAGCCGGAGAAAGCGCCGGCGGCTTCGAGGTTAAGGCCTTCTGCAAGCTTAAGAGCTTTCTCGCGAGACCGATTTCGAGCTATCGACCATCGCATCGCTGTAGCATACTTGTCCTGGTCACTAGACTTAGCCCTTCCTCTAGATGCAGAACGAGCCTTTCCTTTATCTGCACGGAGGAGCTTAGAAGTCTTGATGTCATCGTTAGTCAGCATTCGGCTGGTAGCGACTAGGTACCCCTTCCAAGTCCGGTACGCTATACGGCCTTCCCCGGTCAACTCTAGGCAAACCGATAGCTCATGGTTTGACCTAGAACTATTGGTCCAGTTCGTCGAACCGAGAAGTAGCCACGTACCGTCGACTATCATGGTCTTGCTGTGCTGGATTCCTCCAGAAGCACCTGTCGTGAGGAAAACCTCAACACCACCCTTGCGCAACGACTCGAGCCTATCCATCATAGCCACGGTCGTGCCGCTCATGCTGTGGTTTTTGTCCACGTAAACTTCCACGGGGACACCTCGTAACGCCGCAGCTCTCAAAGCTTCGCACAAGACCAGAAGGTCAAGTGTAAAGCCAGTAAGCGTTATGGCGTCCGTCGCCCGGGAGCACATGAAACAAGCCAGCTTTTGCGCTTGCTTCGCAGGAGGAAATGAGCGAACTCTACCTCCGTTTGCGAGCAAGATGGCTGCTTCCTCGGCCGAACTATCGTAACCTTTAAAGAACGGCGAAGGGTCGCGGCCTTTAGCATCGTCGCAGTGACAGTCTACCGAAAGGCAGACATCACAATACTCGCACTGGCAACTCAGCTCACCACACTTCTGGCACCGCATCATGTCTTCCATTTCAGCGCAGTAACACGCAGTCACTCCGAACTCGGTGGTCCCGATGATGCCGTGGCACCGGGGACAGCGGGTTCCCGCTCCAGGAGCTGTGGTTGAGGCACGTCGGAACGAGACCGCGCCCGCGGCCGGTTCAAGACTCGGCACGCTGGGCTGCAGTCCTTGCTTCGGCTGCTGCCGGCCTTCGAATCCGACTGTTTTTGGTTTGCTGCTCCTGTACTTGGCTGACCCTTGGGCCGCGCCGGCGGCCGGTTCATGACGCGGCACGCGCGGCGGCGGCTCGCGGACCCAGTAACCAAGACTGTCGTTGAACGTAGCTTCGACGTACATAGGAGCGGCTTTCGGCGTGAGCAGTTGTTTCTCCACATTCGGATAACAGCATATCAGAACTGCTCCGCAATGCATGCAGAGGTGATCGGTGTCAGTAGGCACCGACAACACATGACCTGGACATCCACAGTAAATCAGGTCCCGCATGCGTTGGGGTCGTGCACCTATGGATGAACGAGTAATCCTGACATGGAACTTCTTGCCGGCGTCCTTCCGAGAAAGGACTACAAAGGACAAGATGTCCGGCCTGCTCGGGTCCTCATCCTGGGGCTGCACATACCCACCGTTCGACAGCTCGATCGCAGCATTCCAATTAGGAACACATCGAGCAATCAAATCACTCGAGAGCCAAGGAATGGTAGGGAATCCTGGAGCCTTAATCTTCTCCCTGACCTTGTCTGTGAGAGCAAGAGAGGCATTACCTTCTGGAGACTCTCCCATTTCCTTTAGTCGTTCTCTGTTTGACCGCCATCGGCCTCCTAAGAGCCAGTGAACGGCTATCAATAGAAGGACAACGAGCACTCCGAAAACAAGAGGGATAACCCTCACTGTCTCGTGACTAACAGCGCCGATCACATTAACTCCCGCGTCTTCCACTGCTGTCAGTACTCCGGTGACGGTACTTTCGGCTGCAGTCAGGACTGTGTCCACAGTTTCATAAGACCTCGACAAGAGCAAACAGAAAAGCCCCATAAGCCCTACAGGAGCTACTGTGGCTACATTGCCGATGTTAACAGTCTCAACTACCATGGGTAGTGTCGCTAACCCGACCACAGCCATACATGGCTGCAATCGCCGCCCTCGGGCTAAAGGTTTAGGACGGGCAGCTTTACGTTGTTCGCTTTCTTCTGCTTCTGAAGAGGAGGACTCATCCATAGGATCAGCCGCGCCCGCGGCCGGTTCAGGACGCGGCTCGCTGGGCTGCGGCGTCTCCCGAGTCCTCTTCTTTTTCCCTCCTCTTTTCCGTCGGAGCTTGACCTGAGGGGCTCCTCCGGAAGGGACGTGGTCAGACGGCGGCGGCCCGGCTATATTTCTGCTATAGTCATCGTATCTTCGGCACCGCTTGCAGTGAGGACAAACAGCGATTAAATCGCTGAATGTATAGAAGTAATCACTGCAATCCGGGCACTTCCACCGGACTCCACCTTTTCCGCCTGGTGCGGGGCGCTTGGCAGAGCACCTCCGACACTGCTCTCGGTGGGACTCGTTAAACAAGTCCACTTTGACGGTTGCACCGTCACGAGAGATTTCTTCATGGCAGTGTGGGCACTCCCACTTAAACGGGTCTTCCATGACTTTCGCCCGATACTGCTCTCGTTTCCTGTTCATCCTTTGAACGCGACTATCATGCACTTCTTGCTTCGCTTTCGCAACTACTTCAGCGTCTGCGCTCCGAGTAGGATGAACACCAGCCGCTATAGCCCGCTTCCTATGGATTGCGGTTTGGTACCTTCCTCGCCATTCAGGCCATCGGGCGCGGATGCTGGTACTACCTTGAGGGTCGGCGTCAAACGGCCTGCAATAACCTCCCCAGGACTTAGCCTGGGAGCCATCGCATTTCTTAATCTGTCCGGAGTTTACAGGACCTTTTCTACCGCGCTGGAGGGGGTCGACGATGAATCCTTCGCAACGGGACACGTCTGCTCCGTTGACCGTCCAACATCGACAACACCACCATTCGCCTGGCTTGTATAGGCTATCCATGTCCTGCTGCTCCTTCTCGGTACGAACTCTGATTCGTTCCTTCCAGAGTTTGCACGCTTTCTCCCAGGCCTCGCCCTCAAGCCACTTGGGCTCTTCTTCTGGCGTGCTGGGGACGCCTAACTCGGCGTTCACTGTAGCGTTCTCGTCTCTGACGAGATTCGACACGCCCTGGCCGTGCTGACCAAGGACCTGCCGACAGACTTGAGCATGAGGCCCGTCCTTAGCGTAGATCGCTCGGAACCTCTGCTCCCGTTTAAGGGCCTTATCCCTAAACTCCTGCTGGACTCGCCAGATCGACGTCTCATAGACGCCCTCAGCGATTTTGTCCATCGTGAGCGTATAATCGCCTGTCCGCCAGTTTCGCTTAGCCTGTCTTGCTGCTTCTTGCATAACGGCGGTAGCATCAGGAGATCCGTTGACTTGCGCGCCCGCGGCCGGTTCAAGACTCGGCTCGCAGGGCGGCGCTTCGTCTTCGGTCCCAGCAGCTTGGCGTCTCGCGGCCTC
>Ga0115011_10001822_pt1 | contig 15108 bp, 5 predicted proteins | sample TroAtlMetagenome_2_FD_88705 | JGI IMG/M metagenome (GOLD analysis project Ga0115011, IMG submission 88705) | Marine eukaryotic phytoplankton communities from Atlantic Ocean - Tropical Atlantic ANT8 Metagenome | ecosystem: Environmental > Aquatic > Marine > Oceanic | place: Tropical Atlantic...
CTGAAATCCATGTCTCTTACGACTCTCCCGGATCGGTTGGGGAACTTCATTTCACCCCGGCAGCAAACCAGCATGGTCAAGCGACGATCAGCGTGACGGTGGAAGATGGCGGGCTTGATAACGACCTGAGTACGATCGGAGATAATCTTACGACCACCGAAACCTTTGAAGTGATCGTCACCCCTGACAATGACACACCGCTGGCCAATAATGATGCCTACACGGTATGGGAAGACTCAGACAGTAATATGCTGGATGTACTAACCAATGACACCCATAGCTCTGATGCAGGCGAAACCTTCCTGATCACCGAAATCGATGCTGCCAACGTGCTTGGTGACCTGGAGATCGTAGCAAATGGAGAACAAATCTCTTATACACCTCAGCCTAACTTCTCGGGAATCGAAACCTTCACGTACACCATCACTGACAACGAAGGATCACGAGCAACCGCCTCGGTGTCTATCGAAGTCAAAGAAACCAACGATGCTCCTGTCGCCAGTGACGACACCTTCGAGGTAAATGAAGATTCCGTGAACAATACTCTGGATGTACTGGCAAACGATCACGACGGTGGTGATCCGGGAGATTCGATTCGCATTCTGGATGTCAATCATCAGCAGGTCACTATTGCTGAGGACGGATTATCACTGAACTACACACCGGAATCTGACTTCCACGGACAACTGGAGTTCAGCTACTCCATCGTCGATCAAGGCGGGGAAACATCCTCGGCCAACGTAACTCTCACCGTAAACAACGTGGGGGATGCACCAGTGGCAATCGATGATCACTATCAGTTCCTGCAAACCGATGACATCATTGTTCTAGGATTAACACAAAACGATTCTGCCGGACCGGATGCTAATAGTTCGATACGGATTATCGACATCTCCAACACTGACTCAGGCAATGACGTAACCATCGGTCAGGACGGACAGTCGGTCACCTATCACAACTACAATGGCATCTCCGGTTTAGACCGCTTCACCTATACCATCGAGAACCAAGACGGCCTGCGTGACTCTGCCACCGTCACACTGGAACTGGAACGGGTCAACCATGACCCGGATGCACGGGACGATTACTTCACGATCACTGACGGAACTCAGAATCAGACACTCGATGTACTGGCTAATGACTCCACGATGCCTGACACCGGTGAAGTATTAACCATCACTGAAGTTCACAACGATTCGGATAGCCTGGTTGAAATATCCAGTGATGGGAAAACTCTGCTATTCAGCACACTCGAAACAGGTGATGCCAGCCAAAAACAATTCACCTATACCATCTCTGATGGGAATGGCGGCGTTGCTGAAGCAAATGTCACCATAGAGATTGACGTTGTCATCGAACCACCGTCAGGTGACCCGGGAGATGGACTACAGGAAACCTACAGTGCTCTGGAACTGGATGACAACGGCTACGCCCTGCTCGACGTCCTGAAAAACGAACGTCTGGCACCAGGATACTTCAACGAGCCGATGGAACTGGTAAGCATTGAATACAACGGTGACGGCAGTGCCGTTATTAATACCGATCAAAATGCTATTCTCTATCATCCCGGAGATGATCTGGTTACCACCGAATCAATCACCTACACCTTCACCGACTCCATCCACTCTCATTATCAGGCTACAGCCACCATCCAGATCGCCGAGCATTCTCAGCAGGACGACATGGTTCAGTTCATGCCGGTAATCTACGAAACCGGCACAAACAACATCATCTATGAGATCGATGTGGATCAACCGTTTGACATTGCCGTCACAGTTCAGGACATCCGTCCTGAAATAATGGATCATTACGCCGGAGTATTCGCCGCTTACATGGATGTCCTCTACACTTCCGAGGCCATCGAACTGGATGCAGACAGCCTGCAGTACTCAGCTCAGTATCGCAATGCGGTCTCCGGAGACCTTGACTCACTCGGATGCATCGATGAAGTGGGAGCCATGCAGGCAGGATTCTCACCACTGGGTCCTGATGCTCTGGAATTATTCCGCATCACTGCCACTGGGATCGACGTCGGTATCACCGAGATCCAGACCAACCCGGCCGATATTGACCTGGTCTCTGACACGCTTGTCTTTGAGCCACCTTCAGCACTACTGGATACCCAAATTGATTATGCCACCGCCACACTGGAAATCCTCACTCCGGATCCATATGGACATCTGGACATCAACGATGACGGTCAGGTCACACCTATCGATGCATTGCACTTAGTTAACGACCTGAACTTCAACGGAGCCCGACCTCTCAACCTCGACGCAGAAATGCTTGAGGCGGAAGGGGAGGTTATCGGTGCAGGCCACAGAGCACGCCACCTCGACGTCAATCGCGACAACTACATCTCACCACTCGACGCCTTGGCTATCATTAATCACCTTAACGCTCCACCGGCAATGGCTGAAGGAGAGGGGCCGATCCTCACCGACATGGGTCTTAGTCAGGATCAGATTGCACAAACCGACATTCTTTCTAATGACATTGTCGCCACTGAATCCATTCAACTTCAGTACAATGCTGACCATCAGCGAGAAGTCTGGAGCCAGCAGGTCGAGAGTGTCTTCGAATCCTTCGAACTGCAGCAAGTCGATACTGAAGACGACCTAATTGAACTAATCAGCAAAAAAGACTAACGAAAAAGGGGGCCACCCCTGCTTCAAATGGGTATCAGCGTGTTGAGATGAACTATTACTGCCGCACATAATACATGCGGCCATCTTCGGCACCGCCTAAATAATCGGGCTTGCCATCTCCATTGAAATCGACAACCGTCGGACTGGTTGTATGGCCACGAATATTACGTTCCACCAACGGACCTACATCTTCAAACGTCCACTTTCCGTTCGCAGCCGTTCTTTGGAGGAATAAATTCGCATTTGTCGAATTCACCAGGAGATCCAGTTTTCCGTCCCCATCCCAATCGGCAAACCAAATCTTCCGCCGTCCGCTACGGCCGGCCTCACCATTATTCAGTCGCAACAGGCCAGGACCTTTTTCGACAACCCTATGACCACTGTTGGTGATGCTGTTGTTTACCGCGTGAAACACCCGCTCAGGCCCTAAGAGTTTAAGTGACTCACCATCTCGTACGCGGCGAAACAATGCCAAATACCCTTCATGATCTAGCATCACTAAATCCAATAGGCCATCACCTGTCCAGTCAATAGCGACAGGGGTCGTTCTCCACTGCGACACTAGTTCGCTCGGGCCCGGCTTCCACCACATCCAACTCGGCTTCATCGCAGTTTCTTTCCACTGAACCTGAATCGACTGTGCCGCTTCAAATTGTGGCGATTGCCGATTCCCAATGTTTCTCAACAATTCAATGCGTCCCCAGATACCGTTGACGAGAATATCCGGCAGACCGTCGTGATCCCAATCTGCAATACTCAGTGTCGAGTATCCCCACTTGGCTTCCGCAGGCCCTTGAATACTTCCATTGGGGCCCGCCATCGTACGGTAAACTTGCCCACCGGCTTGAATTCTTACCGGAGCCTTCCATTTGGGAGATTCCACACCAGCACCACTGAGATTTTCAAACAACTCGATGTAACCGGCCGTATTCCCTGAAACAATGTCGTCGTCCCCGTCACCGTCCCAATCAAAGCCAACGGGCGTTGCCAAGGCGCCACTTTTTAACGTATCTGCCTTTTGCTGGAAATAGACCGGCGACTTAAAGACCGGCAATTGGTCTTCCAATCTACCCGTGTTCTCCACCAGAGCCACCCGTCCGTCTTCATCTCCAACCACAAGGTCCATATCGCCATCGTGATCCCAGTCTATAGCGACGGGCACGATCATCTGAAGTTCCATCTCCAAAGGTGTTCCCTTGTCATTCTTCAATGCCACTCCGGCGGCATATATTGGCTGCTGACGTGTACCAGTATTCTGAAAATACGTAAATCCATCAACGAACTCACCACACAACAAATCCAGATCCCCATCATGATCAAAGTCTTCAAAATTAGGTGAGGGGCAACCGTAAGTATCCACAGGTTTTCCACCTGCTGACAATTGCATCGGCGTATCAGGATAGTGAGGGTCTGCTGTAGTACCCTCATTAAGAAACACGAATACGAAGCCATGCAGTTTTCCATTAGTCCAACTGCCGTCACCATCCCAGGCATCATCCCAGCCATAGAAACTCCAGTCTTCAATGCCGCATATCAAATCCTCAGCGCCATCCCCATTAAAATCAACATAACGCCACTGGTTATGCCGCACCTTAGGCCCCTTTGTTTGCTCGCCGCGATGCCGATACCAATTTGAGGCTAACGGAAGTTTCTCAGGGTCACCGGTTCCTGTTGTTATGAAGTTCCGATATTCTTTCCCCGGACTTAATACACGCATTCCATTCGTCGTGTAGCTGGGCATCACATAATGAACTGTCGAACTTAGTTTCTTGGCCGGCTCGAACACAGGCAACCGATTTTCAGCCGTACTTCCGTGGCTATTCTCGAAAAACCAAACGCCGTTATGCGGTTTATCCGGGCAGGACACCAATAAATCCAGATCTCCGTCTCCGTCCGCATCGCACGGTACAGGCCAGGCCCAAAGTCCCACTCCCAGATCAACAACCAGTCCGGGATTGTTGTATTTAAGTGGCTCGACATCCTGAGCGAAGGTGAAAGACGAAAGTAACAGACAAAGCGATAAGGGGCGTAAAATATTCATGCGATCATTATAAAGCCAGAATACTGAAATTGTTGCTAACGTTACCGTAATAGGCGAAAATCAAAATGATAAGAACAATCAAACAGGAACTTCCGATCATGACAAGACAAACGCAAACTCGCCGACAATTCACTAAAACTGCCGTTGCTGCCTCCACGCTTTTTACGGCACCCGCATTTCTCCGGGCTCGCAACCTGAATGAACGGCTTGACATTGCTGTTATTGGCACAGGTGGTCGAGGAGGATCGAACCTCCGAAGTGTCGAGTCCGAAAACATCGTCGCCGTCTGCGATGTGAATCGCACCAATTTGAAATTTGCTGAAGATCGTCACCCTCAGGCTCAGTCTTTCAATGACTTCCGCAAACTGTACGACGCCGTCAGGAAGTTTGATGCCGTCGTCGTTAGCACCTGCGAGCATACACATGCATTTGCAACACTTCCAGCGCTGCAGATGAAAAAACATGTCTATTGCGAAAAGCCACTGACCTATAACATCGCCGAGTGTCGTAGAATTCGCGAAGAAGCCGCAAAGGCCGGGGTTGCCACCCAAATGGGTACTCAGATTCATGCGGGCTCCAATTACCGTCGGGTAGCAGAACTTATTCAATCAGGTGCCATCGGTGAAATTAGTGAATGTCATGTATGGGTAGGCCGTGCCTGGGGACGACAATCCAAGGACGATGCAAAAAAACATGGCGATATCGTATCCGCTCAGGAAAAGCCCGGAACAACTGACCCCATCCCTACGGGCTTAAGCTGGGATCTGTGGCTTGGCCCTGCTCCGAAACGCGCCTTTAACAACGTCTATTTCCCGGGGCCAAAATGGTATCGGTGGTGGGATTTTGGTAATGGTACGATGTCTGACCTAGGAAGTCACTGGGTTGACCTACCCTTCTGGGCACTTCAACTCAAAGCACCTTCTCTCATCTCCGCCTCCGGACCTGCACCGCACGAGCAATTAGCTCCGGCTTCGATGACCGCCACTTACACGTACGAAAAGACAAAAGAACAGCCAGGATTGCAGCTTCACTGGTATCAAGGTACCTATAAGCCACAAGCTTGGATCAATGGTGATATACCGCAATGGGGAAGCGGGGTGTTATTCGTAGGCTCCAAGGGGATGCTACTTTCCGATTACGGAAAGCATGTCCTGTTACCTGAAGACAAGTTTGTTGATTTCAAACGCCCGGACGCAACCATTCCGGATTCGATCGGTCACCACGCTGAGTGGATTCATGCCTGCAAGACGGGTGCACCCACCACCTGTAACTTTGAGTACTCGGGACTCTTAACGGAAGCAAACCACCTGGGTAACGTGGCCTTTCGTAGTGGCAAAACGCTTAAGTGGGATACTAACAAAATGGAAGTGACTAACCACTCCGATGCCGAACGCTTCATTCACCGTGAATACCGGAAGGGCTGGTCGCTAGGCTAAAGAGCTGAGGTTGCTTTATATCCCCGAATTTGGAACAATCACCAACGTTGCGATTGGGTAATTTCGCAAAGGATGGACCATCAATTCCCAGGTATGTAACGAAAGACTAGTTCGATGAATGAGACACTTCCAACATGCGAATGCCCAAAATGTAAACCACTGGTCAATTTAATGCTCGATCGCATACGGCAACTCGAAACCGAACTAGAGCAGGCTGCCTCCACCATGCAAAACCATCGTCGGCTACTGCTCAGCCAACTTGCGCAACTGGACAAATTGGTATCCTAAATTCGTCTGCAGCCAGAGGCAATATTCTTTAGGCGTTAAGGTACTGACTGCTCCACGACTATTTGCTGATTGAGTTCGGGACTGTTGATGACTTGCTTCTGACCATTGGGCCATAACACCTCAAGCCGGACTGTTTCAACACCTTTACCAAGACCAAACGTAAGCACCATCTCGGTCTGCGACAAATAACTTTTAGACGGCATCATCACTCTTCTTTGGACGCCATTCTCATGGCTGAGTGTAACGGTCACACCTACCCCTTGTTTGTTATCTGTAGTTCCACGAAGCTCAACTCGTAACCAAGCATTACCTAATCTCTGGTCGTTTCTCAAGAGGCGTGGTTTTCGCCCACTTGTCGTAATGAGAACATCTAAATCTCCGTCTGCATCAATATCCGCATAGGTGGCTCCCCGACCTACCAAAGGAACGAAGAATTGTTCCCCCAGGTTACTTTCGTCCATACGGATAAATTCCGTGTCATAATCAAAGCCCGCATTCCAGAACAATTGGGGTGCCTGTTCATAAAACTGGCTTTCCTGTACTTTGTTAATCTCTTCTTCAAGATGGCCGTTCGCTCCAAAAATATCCAACCTCCCATCGAGGTCGAAATCAAAAAAGAACATGCCAAACGTAAGGTCGGAACGTGTTTGCGGCCCGAACCCCGTCGCAATGGCTTCATCCACAAAAGACAATGTTGCACCTTCGCACACATAGAGGGCACTCATTTCATTGGCAAAGTTACCGATCCCAATTCCCAGACATTCATCATTCCTAAAGTTCGCCGCATCAATCCCCATTGCCCCCCGGGCATTACCATTCGGATCAAACGCGATCCCTGCCAGCACTCCGGATTCTTCAAATGTCTGATCACCCTGATTGATAAACATAAAATTGCGTACAGTGTCATTCGATACGACGAGATCTAAGTAACCGTCGAGATTGACGTCAACAGGTATGACGCCCAGTGACTTTCCAACAGCGACCCATTCCTGATCTTTGTTCGTAATCTGGATACCCGCTTGTTGGCTTATATCTCCAAACGTACCGTCTCCGTTGTTTTCATAAAGCTGACTGAACGATCCACCAAAAGATGTCGGTGGGCCATAGGCTCTACCAACACCGACAAGACTAAAACCCTGACTAATATCAATTTCTTTCGACCAGGTAATGTAACTACACACGAAGAGATCGAGATCGCCATCATTCTCCATATCAAACCAGGTACAACTTGTCGACCAATTCTTAGATCCGCCAGACAACCCGGCGATTTCTGTCCGATCAACAAACACACCGTTATCATTACGCAGTAGGCGATTACCTCCCAGCGCGGAGATAAAGATATCCACGTTCCCATCGTTATCATAGTCCGCTACCGCACAGCCCATTCCATACAATTCGATGTCCAATCCGGTCTGTTCTGAAACGTCGGTATACTTTCCCTGGCCATCATTTTGATAGAGTTTACTGGTCGGCCCAAGCATCTCAGGTTCCAAATCCTCCCACGATTTGGAATTGATTAGTAGAATGTCCTGATCGCCATCATTGTCGTAATCCAGAAAGGCACAACCTCCCCCCATTGTTTCAGGGAGTAACTTCTCTCCGCGAGCGCCATTCTCATGCTCAAATCCCAATCCCGAAAGTTGCGTGATATCGGTAAAGGTCATCTTGGGAATGGGAGCAATATTTCCCCCCTCTCCCTCGCCCAAATTCCGAGCCTGTACTTCTTTACGTTCCGTTTGGGTAATCGCAATTTCCTGATCCGTTTCACGGATCACATATACATAAACCAACACCCCAACAACAGCCAGCGCAAAGATAAACACCAGCGAACGTCGAAGCATTACGCCAATGATCTCATCATTTTCCTCATCAATGATTCGTTCATCGTCCGTAACGCCCTGACTTTCAATTGACTTGCCGGATTCTTCGGTGTCTGGATTAAGCTTATCCACGGTTTGCCTCTTTCAACGTCCCAATCGCCCAAATAACTATTGATTCTCAACAGTCTCAGTTGTCATCTCAAATTCAGTCTTTTTCGTCAGATCGTAGATCACCAAATCTTCGGCAGCATGGTTAGCAGCGGGATATTTCTGACGAGCCAATGCCACTGCTCTGTCTCTGGCATTATCATCTGCTTTATAGGTACTATGCAGCTTCCGATGTTTTTCAGCTGCTTCTTCGTCACCCAATTGACTGTAAATTAGCCCTAAATTGTAATGCGCTGTGACGTTTTCAACATCCAATACTAAAACCTTTTCAAATTCAGTGATCGCGAGGCTGAATAATTCCTCCCGTTTTGATTTTCGAGCTTCACCACTTTGCCGTTTGGCGAGGTCAAAAACCGTCTGCCCGAGGAGGTTTCTAACACGATAATCTTTGGAGAAATCAAATTTACGTTCGACCATTTCCGGAGTCTTGTCATCCAAAGCAGCACGGAAATATCTTTCTGCATCATCCAGGTTCCCCATTTCGCGAGCGATTTGCCCACTCATCCAGTTGACCGTCCAGGGTGGCGCTGCCTTATCTCCTGAATAGGATGCTGCCGCGTTGATCGACTTCAACGCTTCATCTAAACGCCCTTCTCTATAAAGCACCCGGGAAAGATTCAATGCTCCATGGTATAAATCAAACTCAGAAACCTTATTGAATGCCATCGATGCCTGCCGTAATTCAGCCTTCCCTTTTAACAACAAGCCTATTCCATAATCATTCCAACGTTGCCATTCGGGAATATCTTTCGCTGGCACAGATCCAGAACCGCTTGCGTCCATTCCTTCAATCGCGAATGTGAGAACATCATCAGCAATACGTGTCACTGGCAGGTCATTAATATAAGTACCATCACTTGCTCGCCGTCCCCGAATTGGCTCACCTTTCACTAGTCCCTCCTGGGCAACAATATTCATGTACTCCTGATCGAATTTCCTGTAATTCAATCTGGTCTCAATGGTGATCGGGGCGGACAATTTTTCCGGAACGGTAAATTCATAATGGACAGTTTGTGCCGCTCCCGGTGGAATTTGATGGTTGTACAGTGGCACAAAAATATCCTGTGCATTGCGTCGATTAATTCTATTGCCGTTTTTATCGAGCATGAAAACGTTTAGATAATGAGACCAGGGATCTACCTTCTTGACTTCATCAAATCCCCCGCTTCGACCAATGACCTGATCCCCGGAACGCACAATCACTTCGAGCCAGATTTCGTTCGAGTCGACCGTTCCCTGGGTAAACAGATGCCCCAGAGTCAGTGTGCGTACAACAATATCAAGTAAATAGCGATTGCCGGTTTTCAAGACGGGAACTTCAGGGTTCAAAGGCGCGATCAATTCCGCAGAGATATCATTCCCCTCACGGATTCCAAAAATATCGACCCGACATGAACCTTCGAGAAACTTCTGGTGGTAGTCAACTGTTTCCTGGGAGTTACGGAGCCAAGCAATTCCCGTGTTAGCGCCCTTAAATGTATGGTCATGAATTTCTAATTTACCAAGGCCTGTAAAATCCTTGGCGCCGAAATCGTTACTCTCGACCAGAGGCATGTGACAACCATTACAATCTTTTTCCGCTTCTTTAGGATAGTAGAAACTCGTAATGCCGTTCCCTGAGACTCCGCTAAGCAAAAATGCATCATAGTGATTTTGACCACGGAGGAAATCCCGGTACTGAGTTACGGCGTGTGGCAAATGGACTTTATGGCATGATGAACAAAACTTAGCTCCCTTGTGAACTTCCGGTTTGAGGAACGTCTTCTTGTGAAATGCAGGCTTTGCTTTGATGAGTTGCTGGTTAATCCATTTCAACGAGTCGTTTTCACTAAAGGCAAATGGGTAATGCTCCGGCTCGGTGATCACATAATGAGCGTTGCCTTTGGTTGACGGGACGTCTGTGATCGCATGACAAACCGTACATGTAATCCCGGCATGAGCGGTTTCGTGATTTTCGATATCGTAATCAGGGTCATCAAATTGGCCACTAAAGAACGGAACGGGGTCGTGACACCCCGCGCACCAGCGAGAAGATTTAACGTTTCCGTCTCGCTCCAAAGCAACTTTACGTGTCTCTTTAATCGAAGCCAGGTAGGCGGGATTATTAAATGAACTGAAGTGATGGGCGCTATGAAACCAGCCATCATAGGCATCTTCATGACACTCTAAACAATACTGATTGTTCATTAATGTCTCTGAACTGATCAGGGCCCCATCACCAGTACGAGCCAATGATGGTTCAAAATATTTATCTCCCTCAATCGAAAACTGGGGTTTCTCGGCGGTCGTTTTCACAATGACAAAAAAGAGAACGCTAAGTAAAACAACGGCTCCATAGTTGACGCCCGCTTTCCATCTGATCTTCGGTCCTGACAGACGATGGAGCCAATAAAGCCAAACGGCAGCGATAGGACATGCCACGTGGATCCAATAAATCACTGCGCGAGACAATTCATGACGCAGGTCCAGAAATCCCTCTATTCGAACAAGCAGGATACCACTGACCAATACCACAACGCTCGCCCAGAACAACGCGTATCCGATACGCACCGCCCTTCGATTTTTTCGATCGTAAGTATTGTATATATGAACAAGACCAAAAATCACGAAGGGGGTTATCAATAAGACTCCGAGGATGAGATGCAAAAGAAACATCCACATATACATCGGGTCTTTATAGATATTCGCAGATCCCCAACGCTGACTACACCATTCGAGGAATGTTATTCCCCCCAGATAAACACTGTTTGCTGAAAGCAAGGCAACCAAACCAAATACGACATACAGCATATACCGTAGTTTTGGTCCTATGCTCTTACGTGGTTTCCTTCGTCGTATTTTTTCAGCTGGCACGTGTTAATGACCCTTAGTGCTACAAAAGTATGATTTTCTTATCGTTGAAATGTACTTCGAGGTGGAAGGAGCTGTTTTCGGGCGGAGCCCTTAAAATATTTTCGGGCATAATCAGCTTAGGACTTTGCAATTAGTCTGTTTTTGCTCCAAAGCCATACGGTTTATCCCTTAAAACGCGAAATATCACCGCAAAAGCTATTAATGACGTACGGTGAAGAGCAGCAGATGGTTTGCTAACAGCCACTTGGTTTTCAAGAAATCGCAGAGATATTGTTTTCGCAGAGTGGACTGGGAACCCGTCTCGTAAGGAACTCTAGTTTTCATTTAGGAACCAAAATGTCCCTGTGTCTAATTCCCGAGTTTGATAATGCTCTAAATAGGCTTTGTATTCTGACGTATTAATCTCACCCATATCGAGTGGTGGGTACTGCAGCATACCACTAAACGGCAACGGCTCCACACGATGGCCGGAAATGGTATTAAGATCAGCATCTTTATCCCAACCGACGGAATGAATCAGAAAATCCCGTTTCCACCCTGCCCGAACAGGAGGCAACTCATCAAAGACGAGAGTCATTTCATCCCCCGAAGCCAAAACAACCAGCTGATTGTCCTCAGCCAGAATCAACTCGGTTGTATCGCCAAACTTGGTGAAGTTACCTGCCATCGGCGGCCAGATCATTTCCTTAGTCACTTCGTCATACACGTAGCGTTCCGGTCCATTGTTCAGACGCGGCAAGCGGGCCGAGAATCCGCGGTAATGCAAATCAGCACTAAGCAACGTCGTCGTTTGCAAGACCGGCTCCCCGGCTTGTGCATCTAACGCCAGCAGAATTTCGTCCCAATACAATTCCATGGAACTGGAAATCCGCAATCGGAAGTCATCATTTTCGAATTCTTCCATCGGAACATCTACGACAATCGTTTTTGTCTTACCGCCCGGGAAGCCCATATTCGAAACGACTTCTTTCCAAATCGTCTCGCCACCATGATGACGAGGCATCGAGATAAACGGAGGACGCGGGCCCGTCAGTTCTTCGTTTTGAGATAAAGCGATATTAATCGAAGTGTCCGTCGGGAACATCCAACCTGTCATTACAAGCTGTACGCTCTCCGCATTCGACAAATCACCTAAATCCAGTTCCAAGTAATATTCATCAACCAGCCCCTGTTTGAGACGTTGGTCGAACAACCGGGTAAAGGACCCGTCTCTGGAAGAAACGACCTCCGTAACATCGTTTCCATTACTGGCCACAACCTTTTCGACGGCCCGAAGACTTTCTCGCTTAAAGCTGTGCACATGAAATCCCGACACCGATGGCGGACCGACTTTTTCATTGGAAAACACTTCCGTATCGATCGGATGATCAATCGCAATCAACTCAATGTGATCGAAATAAGCGGCTTCCCACAACTCCTCCGTCACCTGCATTCGGTACTGACCATCTACCGGCACTAGGTTTTCGCCCGGAATGAGTAAGTATTCCCAGTCTCGCGTGGGGGCTTTAATCCCTTCACCAAACTGAAGACCTATAGGAGCCGCCCAAAGCAAGTCAGTAAAGAACTCATACTTTTCGCCCGTCCAGGTATAAAGATAAGGGCAGGAACCTTTTAGGAGCTCCTGTTTTTCGGTAAAGGTCAACCTACTCTCAGGAGCCAATAAATTCTGAGGAATGCCATTCGTCCACAACACGCGAACTGCTTCTGCTCCCGTGTTGTCCCCTATTCCAAAGTGCAGGACGGTTCCGTCGGCCTGTTGGCTTTGGAATCCCTGGGCACTGCGTAAATCAACCCGCGACCCCACACCATGAACATTACATCGCTGGACTTTAAACATTGGATCCGGTTCGGCACACAAACGCACCTTAATCCAGTTATTTGCATTCCCTCCTTCGTTGGATAAAACGACGATTTTACCGTCTTCAACCGCCAACAAATCTAAGTCGCCATCATCATCAACATCGTCAACATCAACGTTCGCCACATGACCAGACAAGTCTGAAATAGCCTGCATCTCCATTCCACTGCCTATATTCCGAGCCAACTGGATCCCTTGGGGTCCCCACAAAACCAAATCCCTAAAACCATCGTTGTCATAATCAAGTGGTTGAAGGTTGACACTCTCGCTGGGAAATTTAATCGCCTGTTGTTTCCACACTTTGCCACCCGGCTCATTTCCCGTAAGTACAAGATGAACTTCAGAGCCTGTGGCTGCCACCGTGTCAACAGATCCGTTGTTATCGACGTCAAAGACCGACAATGCGGTATGATTCACCCCGCCGATCAGGGCATCCGATGATTCATTCCACTGCAAACGACCGTGTCGGATATTCTCGAACAGCCCTCCACTTACGTAGAGATCTTGTTGCAGTGAGCGATTAGAGTCGGCCAACGCTAATACCTGGCCTCCGTCTGCCTTGGCAGCCTCCGGCAAAGCTTCCTGCGTCACATTCGTGAAACGCCAGTTTTCATGATTCTTCCAGAGCTGAAGTCCTTGATCACCAAGTAATGCCACATCGAGGTCACCATCATTCTCAAGATCGGCCACCTGCACATTCGTTACGCCAGTAATACCAGCATTCGTAAAGGCGGTTTCCGATACAACCAGTGTTCGCTCTGCCTCATCTTTCGGTAATACATTTTCGACCATTTGCAGTCCGGCCTTACCAAACAGTAAAAAATCAAAATCCGAAACCACGTAAGACTCAGGGGTAGTCGTGGTCGCATCACGGTCAAAATCAACAGCCAACACCCGGCTTACACCAGGACTAACATCCACCGAATGGGTAACCTGCCACTGTTTAGCCCGAGCATCGTTCTGCAGAATCGAAAGTTTACCTGACTGCAAGAAAACAATATCGAGCTGCCGATCGAGATCGAAGTCAGTAAATTGGGCATCCAGGACATCTTCTATTCCCTGAAGGATATCAAACCCGGCAAATGACTGATAGGAAACTGGAATGCCCGTCGGAGCTTGCAAATCCCCCCTACCACCGAAATAGCCGCTTGGGAAATCGTGAACCAGATATTCCAGCGGATGCCGCTGTAACTGAACCATATCCGTGTGATAGCCAAAGTCCTGCTTGACCACATTGAAGACCTGAATCATCCGAATCTTAACTTTAGTCCAAACGGAATCATCACCTGCTTCAATTGCCTCGGTAAACTCCGGCAATTCGGAAGCCAAGTCAATTTTCTGGTCTTCCAGCAATGACTTGTAAGGCGACAGGACGGTCACAGCCTTATTTAATGTTTGGATAATATCCCTGTCTTTAGACTCCGCCTGTAACCGGACCACATTTTCCAGAACGATCAGGTTATCCGGATTCACTTCTGCCGCTTCTCTGACCACCCGGGCCCGCGCTTCCCCCTGCCCATTCCTCAGCAAGGCAAACAATTCCATTAATGGGAGACTGTCATCCGGGTTCTTCTCATAAGCCGCTCTATACAAATTGGCCGCGGCCACTTCATTATCAAGTGTGACATACAGCTTGGCCTCAAGCATATCGACAATCCCCGAGTCGGGATCTTTTTCCCGTAATGCGGCTAATGCTTTTTTAGCTAGCTCCAGTGTGAGATCGTATTTCTCACGAGCTTCGTCCCGTTTCGCATGTTGTTTTTCAACAGCCAAAACCCCCGCGATCGCCAGATTGCGTACTCCCAACATCGCATCAGGCGCTTCCCTCACCACGCTCGTGAAAATCCGGATACTCTCAGTACCATCATTCTCCAGTTTATTGGGAATGTTCTCGACCGAAGCCAATCCACTGTTAGTTAGAGAAACTAATTCATCCGGGCTTAAGCTGCTCCCCCCGGGGATTCCCATTACGGCGAACCAGACTCCCGTTCCGACA
>Ga0115011_10001824_pt1 | contig 15104 bp, 7 predicted proteins | sample TroAtlMetagenome_2_FD_88705 | JGI IMG/M metagenome (GOLD analysis project Ga0115011, IMG submission 88705) | Marine eukaryotic phytoplankton communities from Atlantic Ocean - Tropical Atlantic ANT8 Metagenome | ecosystem: Environmental > Aquatic > Marine > Oceanic | place: Tropical Atlantic...
AATAATAATAATAATAATAAAGTTTTTTGTTGGTGGTTCGTTTTTTTTTGTCTTCTTCTTCGAAAATGGAAAAAGAATTTGCAAAAAATGCCATAAAATTTCAACAAAAGCGCACGTGTGTACGCACACGCGTTACACACATGAGCGAGACTCGTAAAGAAGCAGAAGCAGAAGCAGAAGAATCCTCCTCCTCCGTAGGAGGATGGGGATTCTCTCTCCCATCCATCGAACTTCCAACGGACTTGTCCTCTTTGACGGACACGTTATCCAGCGCGGTGAGAGAATTGGAAACCAAAGCGGACGAGGCGTATTCGCAGATGAAAGGAATGACGGACGAGGCGATGAAGAACACGCTCGAGCAGGCAGAAATGATGGCCGAAGAGGAAGAAAAAGAGAAGAACAAAGGTAAATGCGAGTCTCGCGGCGACACCAGACAAGAAATAGAAGAAGAAAAAGAAGCAGAAGAAGAAGAGAAAAGACGACGAGAAGAGAAAGCAATGAAACAGAAAGAAGAGGCAAAAAAAAAGCTGAACGCAGCGAAAGAACAGAAGAAGAGGAAAGAAGAGGAAGAGAAGAAAGCGGCAGCTGAAGCAGCAGCGGTAAAGGAAGAGAAGAAGAAGAAGAAGAAAAACGACAAGAAAGCTTCGCCGGTGGTTGACACGAAAAAGAAACCAGCGGTTGTAGTGCCATCGTCATCGACGAGCCAATCTAATAATAATAACAATAGCAGCAGTAGTAGCAGTAGCGCCGCTACCGCCACAGCAGCAGCAGCAGCAGCAACAACAACAGCAGTGGATAAAGATACAAACGTTGAAGGTACCGCTGCAACCGCAGAGCTTCTGCGAGAGTTTGAAACGTTGAAAGCGAAACATCTTGAACAATCGAAAGAACTCGAAATGACGAAACAAGCGCTCGCGTCTCGAGAGGAAACTTTGAAAAGAAAGAACGAAGCTGACGCGGAATTGAAAAGACAAGACGCAAGCGAGGCTTTAAAGCTCGAACAAGAAATGAAAGATCGCGTTGCTCAAGCTGAACGGAAAGTCCTCGCGTTAACAAAAGAGCGAGATACGTTAAAGAAATCTTTTGAAAAAAACAGAGCAGTTTCGGATCTAGTGAAAGAGAAGGACAAAATCATCGACGAGGTTATGAAAGAAGGCGAAGTGTTGAGTAAAAAACAGTCGGAAATGGAAGGAACGATCAAGAAATTGAAAGCAACGATACGAGAAAAAGACGAAGAGATGGAAGAACGGAACAACGAATTTGTTCGCGTTCAAGAAAACTTGAAAGTCGCCGAGATGAACAATCGAGAATTGACGACGGATTTAGAGGAGAAGAACCAATACTTTTCGGATAAGTTAGCAGAAGCCAGGAGAGAAACCGCGGATTTATCCATCACAAACTCTGGTAAAGCCAAGTTAGAGCAAGAGTTATCCGAAGCGAAAGAGAGAGAGTTCAATCTCGTAGAGCTGAAAAAAGATTTAGAGCACACGCTCAAGCGCAACACGTTGCAATACGAACGGCAAGAGGAACGATTGAAACGAGATTTGATCGAAGTCGAGGAGAGGTGCAGAATAGCCGAAGAGAAATTGGAGGAGATGACCAGAAAAATGCCGGAAAGCACGCGACCGCTGTTGAAACAAATCGAAAGCAATGAGAAATTAATGGACGAGAAAACGAACGAATGGAGAGAAGTCGAGGCGGTGTTGTTTGCGAGAATCGAACAGGCAGAAAGTGCGATCGAGGAAGAGAAGACGCTAAAACTCGAAGCGATCGAGATGTGCGAGAAGATTAAGGCCGATCTAAAAGCGTATAAAACGAAGGTTGTTCAGAAAGATGAAGAGATTAGAAAAATAAAAGACGAATACGGAGAGATGAAGACACAGCACGAGGAGGAAAGCGAAGCGCAAAAAGCAGTATTGCAAAACATCGCGGAGAAAGAAGCCAAACGAGAAGAGCGCGAAAAAGAAATCAAAGAACAAATGAAACAGTTACGAAACCTACTCGCCGAGGAACGTGCAAAAGTGGAAAAGATCGATCGCACGTTGAACGAAGAGCGGGACCGGTTTGAAGAGTCGGTAAAAAGTTTGGAAGAAAAGTTACGTCAAGCTAATGCCAAGTTGGCAGAATTGCGTGGTCATGGCGGTGGTAGTGGCAGCAACGGCGATGGTATCGCCGGTAATGGCGAAGGAGGATCAACAACAGCGAAAAGCCAACAAAGTAATAGCAAAGGAGGACCGTCCATGTGGACCGTTCCCACAACTTTGGACGCTCTCTCTTCCTTTGGCGAAGGCTCGTCATTACAAGTACAGCAAATTTTGGAAAACGCACATAGGCAACTTCAAGCTCGCACGGAACAGTTAGAGCTCGCGAACACGAAAATAAAGCGTTTAGAGGCTACGAGAGACGCTTTGAGCGAAGAACTCACGGCGTATTTGTTGAGTGAAGACGAAAGTTATTTTCAATCGCACGGTCAAACATCGTTGAAAGATTTGGCCGACGCTCAGCTGCGCGAAGAGTTTACGGAAACGGAGAAGAGGTACAACGTCGTCTTGGAACTTTTGGGAGAAAAGGACGAAGAGATTGAAGATTTGAAAGATAATATCGCGTCATTAAAAGACTTAGTGAACAATCTGAGTTTGCAAAACGCAGATGATGCGTGATGACAGTATGGCGTGCGTGTAGTATATTATAGTTTTTAGCAGCTTCTCATATCATTAGAGCAAGAGAGAGAGGTTATTTCGTACTACATCGTCCTTTTGTCGTAAAGTCATCTGTCGCGAGTGATGAAAGCAAATAAAGCCTCTGCGCAGGGGTTCAGAATGTACGATGTCGACCATCAAATTAATGCTTTACTGACGTGACAGACATGTTTTTTTAGTTTTATTAGCTTACTTATGTGCACCTGTTCTTTCCTCGATGTCATATTTCTAAAAATTGTCTGTTTTTATACTCGTCCCTCTTCCATTTCTTCACAACAAGAAGATTGGTATCACATAGAAGAAATAAAATGGTGCGTGTCTTCAAGACATTCTTTTAGAATTTTCTTCATCATCTTTCCCGTATTGGATGATACGGTTTCGTTTGCGTTCGAATTTGTTCGCACTAGGCTTCCGTACGCGTCGCGTGTGCCGCAGAAGGAGGGTTCCGGAGATTCTTTTTTAGGGCGACGGGTTTTCCACGAAGGAAGCATTTGCCCCGCATGTCGCGGATTACTTGGTCTAGAGCGCATGGTGCGAAGATGGAATCGATGCATCAGGAAGATTTTCACGCGATTGATGGATTTATTTGTATTAATTGCGAACGAGCGGTTATGTTCGTGGTCACTTGGATCGTCGAGGGCGGAAGCTTTTGAGTTTCGCATTGAAAGATTTTGAAAGCGGAAGGGCTTTCTCCAAAAGGATGTAGTACTAACAATAAACGTTCTCTTTCTTTCAACTATACAACAACAACGCAGGCTTCTTCCCTTAACATTTCTAAAAAGCGTAAATTCGTCGCCGATGGCGTCTTTTTCGCCGAATTGAACGAAATGCTCGTTCGTGAACTCGCGGAGGATGGCTACTCTGGAGTTGAAGTTCGCTCGACGCCGGTGAAGATGGAAATCATCATTCGTGCCACGAAAACACAAAACGTTCTCGGTGAAAAGGGTCGCAGAATCCGCGAATTGACTTCGTTGGTCCAAAAGAGATTTGGTTTCGCCGAAGGCGCTGTCGAACTGTACGCCGAAAAGGTTGCTAACCGTGGTTTGTGCGCCATGTCGCAGTGCGAATCTTTGAGATACAAGTTGTTGGGTGGTTTGGCAGTCAGAAGAGCGTGCTATGGCGTATTGAGATATATCATGGAAAACGGCGCGAAGGGCGCGGAAGTCATCGTCTCTGGTAAGTTGAGAGGCCAAAGAGCGAAGGCTATGAAATTCAAGGATGGTTACATGATTTCTTCGGGTAACCCGGTGCGTGAATACATTGTTAGTTCGACGAGACACGTCTTGTTGAGACAAGGTGTTGTTGGTATTAAGGTGAAGATCATGCTTGATCACGATCCGAAGGGTAGAATGGGTCCGAAGACGCCAATTCCGGATACCATTATCATTAAGGAACCGAAAGAGGATGAGAATATGGCCAAGCCAATCATCGGGGCGGAAAACTAAAGATATAATAAAAATATAGATTTTAGCACTTAATAATTTAATCACACGCGTATTTGTCGCAAAGTTTCAAAACAAAAACAGAGTTTTTTGTTCTATGTGTATTCTACATTCACGTGTTTCAATCCTTCTTTCCCACCACGCTTTTGATTCTGCTATCTTCTTTCTCCCAATCTTGTGGTGCCGTGCTTTTCTGTAACATGGCGAACAAACTCTTTTTCTCTTTCATCGACGCACTCAAGTTGATGTTGTTTGCAACATCCTCAGCAAAACCCGTTCGAGCTTCGTCGCCCCCGAGCAAGTTGTTTCCACAAGGCATACTTTCAGTTTCTTTTTGAGTCGCCCATTGTGAGTTTGAGTTGTCTAATGTGCTACCAAACACGAATGTTCTCGAGGCGCCACCGTTGATGCCTTTCACGAAACCGCTCTGAGATTTTGAGCTTCCGTTGCGTTTTAAGAAACTCGTCGACATAGTTCTCGTAGTGCCTAGATTTGAAAACTGAGAATTCCCTCGCGAGAGTCCCGAGAGTCCACTACCGCTTCCTCCTGCTCTGTTACTCAAATCGTTCACTATCATTTGATTCTGAGTGGTGCCTTGGCCTTTATTGCTGTTCTTCTTCGATTTTTTGTTCTCCTTCTCAAACAACTTCATCACCTCCTCCGATACTTTATTACCTTCGTTGACTTCTGGTAACGCATCCTTTTCAACCGGTTCTTTAGCACAATCCTTCTTCTTCATTGCAAATCGCTGCGCCTGTCTTTCTTTGAACGCTTTATCCTCTGCATCCTCATCGTCTGAAACTTGAACAGCTTCCTCAAGTCGAAGGTTACGCATGTCATCAGAATCAGAATCGCTCTCGGAATCATCACCCCTCTCTTGCTTTCTTCTCGATTTCCACTTACCGTCGTCATCATCTTCGCCATTCAAACCTTTTCGTGTCCTCTTGAATCCATTTGCTATTAACTCTTTCATATTTTTCAATTCTTCGTCATCTTTTTGAATTTCCCTTTCCGCGTGTGCTCTCGCCCTCGCTTCATTTCTTCTCTCATCCACGTCTAAGGCGGTACCTTCTCTGAAATCAACGAAATCAGCCATTTCCTCGATTTCCGCGTGGGCGGTTTCTATATCGTCCTTTTCATCATCGTCTGTGTGACCACCATCTTCGGACATTTCGGCTTCATCATCGACACCTTCAATCGCTCTCCTAGATCTTCTCTCCTTCTTCCGATTCTTTAGATCCTCCTTAAAAAAGTTACGCGCTTGCTTCCTTTGTTCGCGGATTTCCTTTTTAGTCATCTCTTCTTCCTCGGAAAGTTCATCGTCGTCGCTGTCTTTGCTGTCTTTGTCTCTATTTTCCTTTGCGGCATCATCGTCGTTGGCTTCAATTGGATTGTCGACGACTTTTTTGGTTTTCTTGGCGATAGACTTGCGGATAAATTCTGCATCGGCCGCTTCATCCTCCGAGTCACTCTCTTCTTCCGAGTTACACAGCTCCAACATTTCTTCTTCCTCTTCTTCGCTTAACAAATTCATTCCATCGATTTTGTCAAAGTCAGTTTTTTCCTCCCCGCTATCTTTAACTTCATCCTCGGGATCATCATTCATTCTGCCATCGCCGGAACCTTCCACGTCTCCTTCCTCGTGGAACTCTTTTTTCTCTGGCGACGGAGGTGGTCGAGGATACCTTCGTCTTAAGTCCTCATCGCACTCAACCATTCGTAAGTTATTTTGCAACTTCTCAATTACCGGTAGGAAAGACGTGGGTTCCGCTTGGACTCTATATCCTGGAAAATGTATATGTTTTGCAGCTTTACGCATCAACTTCTCGTGAGCTTTGTCGGCATCTTCTTTCTTTTGTTGCATGACTGCGTCTTTATCATTCGGATCGATCGGTTTCTTCTTTCTACCGCTGCCTTTTCTGGTTGTTTTTCGTCCTCGACCTCCTTCGTCCTCTTCTTCGGAATCTGATTCCGACGAGGAAAAGTTCAATTCGGATTCAGACTCCTCCTCTTCCTCTTCCTCTTCGGACAGTCGTCCTATTTCCGCAAAGCGCCGCTCTAAGATTCTTTCCTCGTCGTCCTCTTCGTCCATGTCTTCTTCTTCTTCTTCTATTTCAAATTCAAATTTGTCTCCTCCAACAGCATCATCACCATCACGGTCGCCAACGTTGTCGTTTTTCGCGACTCTTTCGCCCGATTTGTGTCTCAAACTCTTCTTTTTATAAGAAGCGTTGACCTCTTCCTCTTTTCCTTCTTCTTTGTTGTTGTTGTTGTCGTCCTTCTCTGCTTCTTTTACTAACTCTTCTTCTTCTTCTTCTTCTTGTTCGGTTCCCCGAACTCTTCGTTTGATATGAATAAAATCTTCTTCTTCTTCTTCTTCTTCTTGTTTCGAGGATTCTTTCGTCGCATTCGCGGCTTCAATCACGCGCTCTCTTTCTTCGTCTTCGTCTTGTTCTTCTTTTCGAATTGCATCCTCTTTCTCTTCCTTGGTATTGTCACCAGTCGCAGCCGTCGTCGCATTTGTAGTGCGCTTCATCGTCACTGGAACGGCCGTCTTCTCTGGAAGAACGTTCTCCTTCTCTCCGCTTTCTGCCACCATCGTCATCGTTCGCGAAAAGAGAGACAAAAAAAGAGACGGAAGGGAGGAAACGCGTCCCGTGCACACGCAACGCGCTCAAAAAGTGTCGAAAAGGCGATCGACGACTTTGACGACTTTGACGACGTCAACGACGTCAACGACGGGGGCGATTTTCCTTTCGTTTTTTTTTGAATTTTTTTTTGAATTTTTTTTTACTTTTTTACTCCCGACATCCGAGCAGCACACGAGCTTTTACACAAAGAGCGCAAACGAGCACAACACGAGAAAAGCGAAGAAAAAAGATAAAAAAAAGAAAAAAGAAAGTTGAGATGAAAGTTGATGAAAGTTCAAAAGCTGGTCGTCGTCGTCGTCGTCGTCGTCGTCGTCGTCGTCGTCGTCGTTTTCCACACATTATTATTATAAGTTCGTTACTTTGTTGCGAGACGAAAAATGAAGGGGAGGAGGAGTCCGACGACAAGAGATGTCAGAAAAGACGACGATGACGACGATGACGATGACGATGACGACGACGACGACGACGACGTTTTCAATCCCATCGAACGGTTTCAACAAAGCCGAGGAGAAACGAACGCCTCGGCGGAGTCGTCTGCCTCGAAAGAAGGAGTGAAGAAATTGAAATTCGTGATTAAACCTTTGGCTCCAACATCAACACAAACGGCGACGGGAACAATGGGAGAAGATGTGAGGAAAGGAACGGTCCAATCGACCAGAGAAAAGTTTGAGAAGTTTGCATTGAAACCACCGCCCGGGTTTGTGACCTCCATCTCGTCTCCTTCGTCTTCTTCACCCAAAACGCCAACTTCTTCTTTTATGGCTTTAGAGGGGGAGACAAAAGGAAAAGAAAAAGAAGTTGCCGGAGCTACTACTGCTACTGCTACTGCTACTGCTGCTGCTGATGATCATGACGACGATGAGATTAAAGAAATAAACGAAGATTGGCTCACGCACGGTAACGACGCGTGGCAGGAAACGAGAAACGAGGTGGAGAGTAAACGGGAGGAAGAGTACGTGGAAGAGCTCACGCACACGGCGAAGAAGAAATACGGGAAATATGCCTTTGTGGAAGAAGCGAGTTCGCCGAGCGGGATATTGAGCGATTTACACGTCGCAGAGCCGCTCGAGTTTGATTCCGTAAAGACAAAAGTAAGAGCAACAACAGAAAAAGAAAGTAGTAACGGTAGAAAAGACGATTTTTCCGAGTCGTTTTTGCTCGAATCGTCCATGGAGAACGACCCATTTAAAAGCGACGCTGAGTATAGAGAGGAGGAGAAGAAGGAGGAAGAGCACGATGATGTTCAAAAATTAGAAACTAAAAACACGAGTAGCACTCACTTCCCGAACGAAGATCAAGTCGCGCACGCGAAGATGCTCTTGCAAGCCGGAATAACAAAGTTTAGCTTGAACGATTTACGCGGCGCTTTGTACGATTTCCAAAACGCGTGTATTCTTTTGCGAGATAATTACCACTCGGGAGATATCGTGTTCGCAAAGGCAAAGACACACTTAGTCGCCGTGTTTTTGATTTTAAAGTGCGAAGAAAACAAAGCAAACGTGGATTTGTGCGCGAAATTTGCACGCACGTTAGCAACTGTCACGTACATGGCGGACGAGAGTGTTTTTGGAGGGTTTAGTCAACAGTTTCTACTCAGTCCGAAACTGATTTGTCGGTGTTTGCGATTCGCCTCAGCGAAGAATTTCAACGCAAAACATTACGGAGCAGCAAAGGAGTATTTGGAAATCCTGCTCAAACCGTTCTTCTGCGCAGATTCAAGCACGAAAGCGGCGTTGACTGGCATGAAACGTCAGTGCGAAAACGCGAAAAAACAGCACGGGACGAAAAAAGTAGACGAGGCAGAAAGTCAAAAGCGCGTACTCGATATCATCGACGAGCTTCTCGAGGAAGCGTTTGCTCTTTAATTTTTTCTTCTACTAAAAGATACGTATCGCTAAAATATATAGCTTTATATAAGGGGATAAAAGTCAACGAGGAATGATAATTAGAGATTTGTTTGCACGCGCTGCGCGCAGTAGATTTTAGAATGTAGAATATAATTCACTCGTCGACTAATTTTACTATCTACTACCTTGGTGTGGTACCCGGGTACTATCTGTACTATAAACTCACTCGTATTTTTATCAATTTAAACGAATAAATCGAACGTATACACCATCGACGAGTCCGTTTTTGCGTACCTCCTTTTGGACGTAATGCCGCTTTTGTACAAATAGTAACTCGTCGTGTACCCAATGTAATCGTTCACCACTCTTGCGCCTTCGTTTTCTAACGCCCCAATTGACCATAGCATTGCGGGGCCAATAACATTCACGATTAACTTCCCGTCCCGAAGCGAAACTTGAAACTCTTTACAGAAACCGTAATTGAGAAAAACTTGCAACAACGCTTTGACTCCATCCACAATTTTAGTGTCCGAGGTAACAGAAGAAGTTTTAGAGCCATTGAGATTGATAAATTCGGGAACGCCATCGAACGGTTTATCTTCGGTCAACTCAAATCCATTTTTAAAGAAATTGAAAATGTTTCGACCAACCAAGTAACTGAAAGCTGGGATCAACTCTTTGCGCGTTGGGAAATTTTCATCTCGCTTCACACGTTTCACTTCTCCATCAAACCCGAGCTTCTCGTCAAACTCCATGTCTGGTTTTCCGTTGTTTCGGTTCAAAATCGCGTTCAAGGTTGAATATTGCGAGAAGCTCATGTGGTCAAAGTACAGAGGATTCTTCAAATCTCCTTGTTCCATCGCAAGCGGGTAAATCAAAGCTTTGTACGCTTCATACGATAACTGTCGCGTTTTCCAAGATTTAATCTGAAACTCATCCATCGCACAAATGTTCAGCTCATCTATGGCATCGTACGATGATCTCAAAAGAGCAACGGCTAAGGCTATTTCTAAAGTTTTACGCAAGAAAACTGGGGGGTCACCCCATTGCGAAATCTCTTTGAACTCGTCGCTTATATCTATGTTCTCAGGTCGGAATAAATCTATTTCTTCGTTGTATTCTTCTAAACCAGTGGCGTTCGCCGTCTTTGACGACGACGAGAGCAATAAAGAGGAGAAAGAAGAAGAGGAGACGAAAGCGAGAATCATCAGCGTTTCTCTTCTGTTTTTCGAAGCTCTTTTATTGTCATTATTATCTCGAGTTGTCGTGCGTTGGGAAGCATCGTTCCTATTGTTGGTATTGTTCTCAGAATCCATCTCTCTTTTTCTTCTTGTTCTTGTTCTTCTCGTGAAGAACGTGTCGCAGTTCTTCTTCGTCTCTTTTCTGTTCTTCGTTCTTCTTGGATAAGGACGAGACTCGGCACACGCGGAGACGACCACAACGCGCGAAAACGAACTGAACATACTTTTACGCGCGATGCCTTATTCGTCCGCCTTTTTTTGTGGTGGGAGTGAGTCGTTTTTGGTAGAAGAAAGACGAAAAGAGTACAAAGGAGCGCTCAGTAAAAATGTGACAAAAATGTGGACGACACACAAAAAAAGACGATGAAAAACAGTTTACACAAAACAAACAACAACAACCACGTATGTATATATACTCGTACCATGGTACCGTGGTACCAGGTACCGTACCGGTACCATACCGTACCAGTAGTTCATCAGTGGTAGTAATAAATACACACAACTCTCTAATAATCTCTTCGAACAACAATACTATCGGACGAAGAATACCGCGCCTTTATCGAGGACGTTGGTGATTTTCCCTTGCAATCCCTCGTCTGGTTCTGGCGCCGAAAACGCCGTATTCCCTTCGTCTCCGTCCTCTTTCATCGCTTTACACTCGTCTGCGCACGTGTCGTTGCAATAGTCGTCAGACTTTGGGGCGAGATCTAAACACGCTTTCACGCACTATTTTCGTTTGTTTTATCGTTCAGATGGGGAGAAGAAGAACAACGAGAGGTGAGTGACGATGCAAAACGGCAAAAGGGTGAAAGCAGAAAGTGCAAAGGCACTCGCGCGCAAAAATTACTCAGCATATTTCTCTCGTACCGTCTTTGTGCACTTTTCCACTTGCTCGTCCGCGCGCGCGGAGAAGAAATCGGTGTTCCCACCGACGGGGAGAATAACAGTCGACGTGGCAACAGTCATGGACGCGGCAAAGCACACCGCCGTCGTCGATGCAAGCCTAGAGAAGGAACATTTTCCATCCTCCCTTCCTCGTCGTCTCGATGTCGTCTTTTTTTCTTCTTCTTCTTCTTCGTTGTTGTTGTTTTGTGTCGAGACCACTTTATTATGTGATTTTATCGAGAAAGACGAATTTTTAATGCTGCTGGTGCTGCTGCATATTCTTCTTCTTGTTGTTGTTCTTCTTTGGTGGTGGTGGTGTCGTCCCTCGAGCACGCGCGCAAAAAGTGTCGTCGTTGTTGTCATCCCCATCGTTCGATAACGAATGATTCGGCGGTAATTAAGTAGGATACTTTACTCCTCCTCCTGGTGTACTTAGGTAAAGTTTTATCTGACACCACACTGAAGAATATCTAAAAACCTGGCCTGAAAGTCGTCTATAAAAAAAGTAAAATTCTTCGATGATGTCAAAAAAGAGACCAAAAAAAAACAAAAATAAAAAATGGGGTGGTGGTGAAATTGTTCTTCTTCTTCAAAACACACACACACACACACACAACGAAAAGAACGAAAAGAAGACCAGAGTACAGAAGACGGACGACGACGACGAAGGACAGACATGTTTCGACGCGCAGTCTCGAGACTCTTGTCATCGCCACCACCAGGCGCATCGAGGAGTAGAAGAGAAGGAGCGCTTTTGCACGCATGCACCGCGTCGTCGTCTTCGATAGGGAGAACAACCACAGCAACGTCGTCGTGTGCTTCATTTTTGGAACCCTCCTCTTTGACGAGGACGACGAGTACGACATCACCTTCTCTCGCGAGAGAAAATCAAACGCGTCACACACCAAAAATGGTATCCAACAACATAAACAGTTCACAAAAACGATCGTACGTGGGGGTTATCGTTGAAGATGGGAACGTAGACAGGGCCATGCGACGACTGAAACGAACCATGATCAATGAGAAGATGTTTGACGCTTTCAAAGAAAGACTAGGGACTGGACGCGACGCCGGGTTTAAGAAACCAAGCGAGAAGAGAGTGCTGGCGTTGAAAGAGAGAGATAGGAGGGTGTTCAAGAAAAAACTGAAACAGAAGATAGGATGGATTTTGCGCAGACGAGAGCGCGGGTTTTAAAGATGTAGAATAGATAATACGAAGACAAGAGCGAGCGTTGAAAGGCCTCGTCGGAGCAGAAGAAAGGATGGATGTATAATAGCAGTAGTGGTCAAAATACCGTAGTAGTAGCTCAGTAGCACATATTCACTCATTCATTCATTCATTTTTTACATAGGTGCATACCAATGGTACGGTACATATATATGACACATATTATGGTGACGATAATCGATCGCATCGAACACGTATTCTCTTCCTTCTCTTTTTCTCCTTTCTTCTCATCGTCGATCATATCGCAGTTCGTTTATTTTTTTAAATGAATTAAATTAACGACTTTTAATTCTTCTTCTTCTTCTTCTTCTTGCGTTATGCGTCAAATGAAAGGAACCGCCCCCTAAAAGAGCGAAGGGGTCGTCGCACGTTCTAACCCGGAGTGGGGAGAGGCATCTCTCTTCCTTTCGCGGCGCAGCAGCAACTTGTTTTTAACGAACGCTATTTACGAACCCCTTTCCTTTCGTATAAAAAAAAGCGCACACAAGATGGCATTTGTACTCCGCGCTTTGGCAAGGAACAACGACCGCGTGCATGGTGTTGTCGATGAAAACATGAATTGGGATCTGAACGAGGACTCGAAGTTGAACAAGGAGGAGATGCGGGCGATGAAGCGAGCGGATAAGGCAAAGTATCTGAGATTCATAAAAGCCGATAAAGATGGAGACCGAGTTTTAGACGAAGACGAGCTGCAAGTCGCCGAAGAAGGAGAGCGTAAACATCAATCGATACTCAGACTGAGAAAACTGAAGGCGATTCTGAAAAATCGGCTCAATCAGAGATCCGCTTACTGGGCGTTCATGTTCTACACGGCATTTCTCGCTCTGTACCTCGGTCTCCTGTATCAGCAAGCGGACGTAGAGTCAGCCTACAGCGTCACCTCCACAATCGAAGCGGCGCTGTTACCGAAGGAGGAGGCAACGGATGATGTAGAGAAATTATACGAAGATAAAAGCGCGGTTTTTTCGTGGTTGAGAGATACTTTTGGACCCATTTGGTCGGATCCAGTGTGTGGCGACGGCGAGTGTTCCTCTGCCGAGTATCCCGGGTTTGGTCGATTTGGCTGCATCGCCGATTGTGGAACGTATGAGTATTTGGTTCCCTTGGAAATACAAGTAAAAGCTACCAATGAGCACAGTATTGCGGATTTCCTCTTTGAGACATCCTGGAATCTCTGCACTCGCGAACTCTATCTTCCTTCTAAAGACGTGGAGGAGTGTTGGTTTGCGAACTTTAGCCAATTTAAGTACGATAACGGCACCATGGAAACATACAATTTGGCGGTTCCTGGTTTAAACTGGTACGTGAAACTCAACGTTCCGTATGGAGGTACTTCGGGAAAAGTTTATTCTACAAGCACCGAAGGATCAGCGGTGAAAGATATGATATACAGCTGGGGTATGTGCGAGGTTAGCGGAAACTTAAGCTGTGTTCCAGTTGTGAGTACCGGAGGTGGGTCGCGTGTTTTGCCTAACTTTCTTGTCCCCAAGCCGTCCAATGACGCCACAGACCCAGTACCCATTGACGATTCGGTGGACAGAAGACGATACATAGGCGGGAAGAACGTTGTAATTGGAGGGCTTTTGATGCATCAAGTCCGCCAGGCTCAAGATACTTGCCCAGGAAAGTTTGGTAGCATCGGAGAAGAAGAAAGTTTGAGCGGCGAGGTGTGGTGTCAAGATCCAGAACATACTGATTCGTCGCCTTTCGGGGTTGATCCAGCGTTTATAACGACTTCCACAATTGGAGCCGGACTCCAAGTACACCCCAACAACTATTACGAAAACAGTGAAATAAACTCCAGAGGCGTTCCATATGGGTTTTACAGCGTTGAATTTGGAAGACGCGAGACTGGTTTTCCGATTCTCATCGACGTGAACGCCGAAGAGACGGCATTCAACAAAGTGATCACATATCTCGAAGAAGGATTTTACCTCGATAAATATACAAAGTCATTAAAAGTCGAGATTCTGACATACAACGCTGACTTGAGATACTTTTGTCGTTATGTTTCCGAATTTTTGTTCACTCAAGCAGGGAGTATACTCGTCGAATCGACAGCAGACGCAATGGACTCTCAACCGTATTACTACGAAAAAAACGATAAGAAGGCTGAAAATTTCTATTATGTCAGACGCGCTTTTGAGGCTATTTTCTGCGTCTCTTGCTTGTTCACGTTCTGCATCGAACTTTTCCAATTGGGCGCGGCTATGTGGAAGAACGGCCATCCTGGTGCATACTTTTCGTCAGTTTGGAATTACATCGAACTTTTATCAATAGCTATGCACATTAGTGCTATATTGTTGTGGATACTTCACGTTGAAGCGGTGAGAAAGTTCGAGACCAAACTTCGCTTTGATGTGTATGTTGACCCATTGCACAGGCAGGAGGCGCGATTCCTGCAGTTTGCCGAAGAAGGCTCAACTTTAAAATACTTCGTTGACAACGTGATGGACGATTTCGTCGCTATTCTTGACAGTCGAGGAATATATGTGACGATCAACGGGATCAACATCTTCCTGTGTTTACTCCGATTTTTCAAAGCGGCAGATTTCCAGCCCAAACTTGGCATCGTCACGCGAACGGTTGGTAAGTCATTCCAGGAACTTGCACACTTTTTTGCGTTACTATCCATGGTCTGTCTCGTGTACTTGATCTTTGGACAGGTGGTGTTTGGTGATAAGGTTCAACAATTCAGTAGCTTAGGGCAGTCGGCGCAAACTGTTATTGGCTGGACGTTGTCTGGAAACGATCGCGGAGCAGGCGAGCGTTTGTTTGAACTGCCCGGTAATCTGGCAGTCGCGGGAGCGGTTTACTATACCACTTTCGCCATGATTACGACGCTCATGCTCCTCAATTTTCTCATCGCTATCTTTTCCGAGGGTTACATCAGAGTTCAAAACGATAGTCACAGTACCAGTAGTCTTGTCTCTGAATTGACGTTTCTCGTGAAAGGCTGGATACGAGCAGCGGTGAGTCAGGGAAAGATTTTGAACGAAAAGCAACTACTGAAGAGAGTGCACTTGATGATTGCCGCTCAGGAAACTGAGATGTTGGCGTTCAACGACGGGAATTTAGACGCTAAAGAGCTGCTACAAGAGCGAGGAGAAG
>Ga0115011_10001825_pt1 | contig 15102 bp, 8 predicted proteins | sample TroAtlMetagenome_2_FD_88705 | JGI IMG/M metagenome (GOLD analysis project Ga0115011, IMG submission 88705) | Marine eukaryotic phytoplankton communities from Atlantic Ocean - Tropical Atlantic ANT8 Metagenome | ecosystem: Environmental > Aquatic > Marine > Oceanic | place: Tropical Atlantic...
ACTTTGAAAAACTCGGTTGTGCAAATTGTCATGATGATCTCAAGGGAAAAATTAATTCATATCCGGAAATGGCCAAACTCAGACCCGCGCATGGCTGCCTAGGCAAAGATCAAAATGTGCCCCGTTATGACCTCAATGAAGATCAGAAAAAATTGATTCTTTCAGCACTTCCAAAAAATGCAGTGCCCAGATTAACCGATGAAGAGAAAATTCAAAAAACACTAGTGCAGTTTAATTGCATCGCCTGCCATGACAGGACCGGGCTAGGCGGTATAGATCCAGATCGAAACAAGTACTTCACAGGATCAAAACCTGAACTTGGCAACCAGGGACGCATACCTCCTCCCCTCACACACGTTGGCGCTAAATTAACAAAGTCATGGTTAACAGAAGTAATAATTCATGGGGGCAGGCAACGCGATTATCTCAACACAAGAATGCCTTCCTTCAGAGAAAAAGACGTCGAATCACTAGTCGAGCTGTTAGGGAAAAATGATTCACTCGAGGAAATGTCATATCCAAAGGTCAGCAACATCAAAGAATCAAAGAATGCAGGTTATGAAATGATCGGAGCAACCGGATTGAGCTGCATCGCATGTCATGATTTTAATGGCCAGCGCTCGGGAGGGGCCGGGGCCCTAGAACTCATTCATGTAACAAAAAGGCTAAAGAAAATCTGGTTTCACCTATATATGCGAAATCCGGCCCGATTCCATCCGACCGTGATCATGCCAAGTTATTGGCCAGGTGGTCAGGCGATCAGGAAAGAAATACTCAATGGTAAAACAGATCTTCAAATCGAGGCTCTTTGGAACTATCTCTCGGACGGGGAACGGGCAAAGAATCCGAAGGGTCTTTCACGACAATCTTTGACCCTTAAGGTGGCCGATGAAACGGTAATGTGCCGAGGACGTGGAACGGCAGGATATCGCGGAATCGGAGTCGGTTATCCTGAAAGAATCAGTTTGGCATTCGATTCTGAACAAATGACTCTGAGGCAAATATGGAAAGGAGAATTCGCTCACATCAATCATGGAAGCTTCCACTCGCGAGGCAGTGAACGGATCCAGTTCCCTGATGGGATCCCTTTTCACAGGCTCGCCTCAATGGATGATGCGTGGCCATACAAGGGAAAAACAGATTATTTGTTCCCCCAGAATCATGGATATCAATATAAAGGATACTACCTCGACCCGGAAAAGAGACCAACTTTCATGTACGAATACGGCACCATCAAGGTTGAGGACTTTTTTGAAGATCATCTGGATAACAACGATAAAGCATTTTTCACTAGGACCGTTACTTTCTCTACAGCATCAAAGCAGGAACCATTTTTCTTCAGGCTAGGATCCGGAAAAGAAATCAAAAATATTGGCAAGTCATGGAAAGTTGATCGGCTAAACCTGAGTCTTCATGAGGACATGAAGACATTAATTAGAGACGGTGACTCGAAAGACCTGCTCCTACCAGTGCATTTAAATAAAGGAAAAACCATTATCAGAATTGACTACAAATGGTAAAAGATCTCAGTAAATTTAAGGACTTATATCTAAAGTTCCTGCTCATGGATTGTCAGTTGAAGCGGTCCATTGCCTTGATCATTGTATTGATCTGGACTCAGGCAAAGACTGATGCTCAAGAACTCGGAGAAATGTGGGGAACGGCAGAAAAAGAGAAAAAATACTATACAATTACCAACATCCCCATTCCTCCTGAAGTCCCCATGAGACCAGGAAGTTTCGAAATCCTTCCCGATAATAGACTCGCAGTTGGAACCCGAAGAGGTGATGTCTATTTCATTTCAGGAGCATTCGATACGCCTCCAAATCCAACCTATCATTTATATGCAAGTGGGCAGGATGAAATTTTTGGACTGTCTTGGAAAGACGATTCTCTGACCATCACCCAATTTGGGGAAGTCACTAAACTGACCGACTCGGACGGGGACGGGACCGCCGACCGCTTTGATACCTTAACCAACAATTGGGGTTATGCCGAGGGTCACGAATTCGCATTTGGATCAAAGCACGATCCGGACGGTAACATCTGGGTAGCTTTAGGACTGAGTGGATCTTATCACTCCAGGAATATTTTCAGGGGCTGGGCCGTTAAGGTAACACCTGATGGCAAAATGATCCCAATCTGTAGCGGATTACGTAGCCCGGGAGGCGTCGCCGCCAACAAGGAAGGTGTGATGTTCTGCATCGAGAGTCAAGGACCATGGAATGGATCCTGCTCACTCAAGCACCTCAAAGAAGGAGCATTTTTAGGGCACCCTGCCAGCTATAACTGGTATCAGTTTGCTAAGGGAATTGAGACCCCAAAAATAGAACCCCAGACCAATTCGAGAATCGCAATAGAGAAAAAACGAGTCAAAGAACTTGTTCCTCCGGTAATACTCTTCCCCTACATTAAGATGGGAAGATCCATCTCTGGGTTCAGTCTCAATCAAACCAAAGGCAAGTTCGGACCATTCGAAAATCAATTGTTCTTTGGAGATTACACACTGAGTATTATCATGCGGGCAACGACTGAAAAAATAAACGGGGTCTGGCAAGGCGCCTGTTATCCCTTCAGGGAAGGCCTCTCAACGGGCATCATGAACGTTGAATTCTCTCCAAAGGGTCAGCTAATTGCCGGTGGTTTCACAACGAACCGACAATGGCCCGTTCGAGGAGAAGCCCCGTTCGCTATTCAGAGACTGGATTGGACCGGTAAAATTCCTTTTGAGATTAAGGAAATTAACATCCTTAACGATGGCTTTATGATCCATTTTACCAAGGAAGTGGATCAGGCCATAGCATCGGATGCCAGAAACTATTCAATGACAACATACACTCATAATTATTCTGCGGGCTATGGCAGTCCGGAAGTTGATCATACGACACCAGCAATAAATAAAGCCACAGTATCGGAAGACAATTTAAGTGTTCGACTAAAGATCAACGGGATACAAGAAGGTCACATTCATGATTTCGACTTAGGAAAGATTAAAAGCCATTCAGATCAAACCTTGCTTCATTCTAAGGCCTATTACACAGTCAATGAGATCCCAATAAAATAAATTACCCCTTTAGGATCGTAAGCATATTGTTCTGATCTTCTTGCCCCCAATTGATGGGAAATGATGCAAAACTAAAAAATGAGTAAGATCATACATTTTCCTCTCATATCTGATCAGTTCTCTCACCAATTTGGAATCAAATCACTGGCACCTGAACAGAAAATTCTAGAGAGGACCGGTGAATTCAAAAACCAACTAGCATTAAAGAAGGCCCTCCTCTCACAGGATCCCCAATATTATTCCTGCTCCACTCCTGAAAGTGTCCTAGCCGAGAACGAAGCATCTAGGATGTTGACTGGGAACCCGGATAAGCTCATAGAGACATCAAAAAAAATCCAAGAAGATCTCGTTATCCTTAGTGGAGAAGCATCACCGGGCCACCCAATCATTGCCGGTACCGTCTGCTTCCCTAATGGCTGGACTATCAGTGAAAAAATTGGTCAGGGAATTGATAAAGTGCATGGACCAGTTCCTGAATATGCTGAAGTAATGAGTGAAGCCGTGAACCGTATGCTGAAACGCCTCAGAACGGGCCAGACCTTCTGGAGGTGCAACTGGGCGGTAAAACCAAGCAGCAGGCTCGATCAGTCTCCGAAGTCAATGCCTTTAATTACAGAAGAAGAGGCAGAATTAACATCGGACAATGTCAGTGACAGATGTTTTTTCAGGATAGAAAAACAGACCCTAACTAGGCTCCCTCAAACACAAAACATTCTTTTTACAATCCTCACAGACCAAGTATCAGTCGCCGAACTTGAAAAATGGCAACAATCAAACTTACTGGGCGTTCTTAGATCCTGCCCAGAAAGCACTCTCAAATATAAGGGGATCAGCTCTTTTTGTGCTTTGCTTTGCGATGATCTAGAGAAAAGAATTAAATAAAATCTTTGCTCATGATCCATTGGATATTCTTGTAAGAGCACATCATGAACGAATAGTATTCTTTACATCGAATCAAACAGCCGGACCCAAATCAAAGGCGAACCATAAAATATTACACTTCTCAATGCCATTTCTTTATCTTTTGATAGCTTCGCTAATATTTAATGTTCATTCGTCTCTGGCAAAAGAACTCCCTACCAGCCTAAAGGAAATTCCTGCTCAAGACAATCTGCCGGACCTTTTCAAATTCGATAACGGCAACAAAGTTAAAGATCTCAAGGACTGGAAAGAGCGCAGGAAAGAACTCATAGAACCATTAATGTTCTACCAGTACGGGTCCATTCCACCCAGACCAGATAAAGTGACTCCGCGGTTGGACAAAGAAAAGTCACATCCAAGCGGAATCGGTAAAGAACGGTGGGTCACTCTAATTATTGGTTCAAAAAGAAAACTGAAAATGAGACTCGTTATTTATGAGCCAAATACACCGGGACCTCATCCGGTAATAATCGAAGAAGAAGGATCACTCGGAGGGAGTAAAAATGCTGAACGCTTCATGAAGAAAAATTACCTATTCATCGAGTATGCCAGACACGATCTTGATCCTGACAGAAAAGGAACAGACGGTCCTGCTCAAAAAGCGTACCCAGAAAATGATTGGGAAACTCTCGCTGTCTGGGCATGGGGAGGCATGCGAGTAGTCGACTATCTCGAAGGTAGGACCGATGTCGACATGAAAAAGATCGCCATTACCGGACACTCAAGAGGCGGAAAAATGGCACTACTCGCTGGGGCCCTAGACGAGCGCATCTCACTAGTTGTTCCAAACGGATCAGGGGCAGGCGGAGCCGGCTCATCCAGAATCCTTGGACCAGGAGCCGAATCAATCGGCATGAATGATAAACCACACTGGTATCATCCAAGAATTAGAATGTTTGCAGAAAATGAAGCTCACCTCCCCTTCGATCAACATTTCCTGAAAGCACTCGTTGCACCGCGTGGACTCTTCTGCATTGAATCGACTGATGACCTTTATGCAAACCCACTAGGCACATATGCCACAAGTAAAGCAGCCATGCCGGTTTATGAACTTTATGGAGTTCCTGAAAAGAACGCTATCAGGTTCCGGCGCGGAGGTCACACATTCAGCGGATCGGACTGGACATCACTACTCGACTACGCATAACTGACCTTCTATGGGAGAGCTCCACAGGATGGGCAATCGTTCTGGCAAAATCCTGCAGAAGTAACACCACGACCCGATAGCGGAGGCGAATCGGGCTTCATAAGGGTAGGCCATGCAGGAAACAAAGGAGACTATAATTATCCTAGAGTCGGTTCATTCGGCTCGGTAGACCATGACTACGAAATTGGTCGTTACAAGGTCAGTAATTCAGAATATGCCTCGTTCTTAAATTGGGCAGCCTCTGAGTCAGATCCAAACGGTTTGTACAATCCAAGCATGAGGATAAGAAGAGAACTTAAAGACGGTAAAATCATCTACGAAGCGTACCCAGCCACAGCGAATACCGCCGTCACTTATGTGAGCTGGTATGATGCTTTACATTACTGCAACTGGTTAGGGGGCAATTATAGTACATCTTTAGATGAGCCGATCGGACAAAGAAAAAAAGGCGCTGAATATTTTTTGCCGACCGAAGATGAATGGTACAAAGCAGCTTACTATGATTCTAAAACAAAAAAATATAAACTCTATCCACTTCGAGATTCACACAAAATAGAGAACTCTGAAAAGCTAGCATCAAAGAGCAGTTACGGAATGATGGGAACATCTGATCATGTATGGGAATGGACTGAATCTAAGGTCGGAGAGGCATTCCGTGGGATCAGATCCGATTCCTGGTTCCAGGGCAACAACTACCAAGCGGCTGGGAGATATTATTCTAACCCGGATCTCGAACTTGGACACTTGGGTTTCAGAGTGGCCCGGACTTCCCCAGAATCAACTAACAATGATGAGGCCAAAAAGAAAAGCATTCCAAAAAGAGCAAGGAAGTTTCGCCGTTAAGTGCGCTTTAGTAATAATTTGAATGATATGATCCGTTACATAATTCTAACAATTGCCTTTGTTAATTTCTCGCCCATTCAGTCAAGGGCCGAAGAATTCAAAGTCACTGAATGGGCTAATGACCCGCTACTAACCAACAGCGTTGGCATTTCAATGGACGATAAGGGCCGCGCTTATTTGACAGTTTCAAAGAGAAGAAAGCAGTCAAGCCTCGATATTCGTCACCATCAGGATTTAGTTAAACAGGACCTTTCGTTTGAGACTGTCGAAGAGCGTCGTAAATATTATCGAGAAAAACTAACGGGAAAGAGCTGGATACCTGACAGAAATAATGATGGCAAAAAAGACTGGAAAGATCTCACAGTCCAAAAGGACATGGTCTATCAAGTCACTGATAAAGACGGTAACGGATCAGCTGATGGACTAAAGGTCCTCGGAGAGTACCACAGTGAAGTTACCGGTATCGCTGGAGGAGTACTTGCAGTCGGAGACGATGTTTTTGTAGCTGCAGAACCGGATTTTTTCAGATACCATGATACGGATGGGGACGGGTTCCCGGAAAAGGAACAGCTCGTTGGAACTGGTTTCCAAGTTCATATGGGACAAGGAGGCCATAACCTTAGTGGAGTGGCCGTTGGACCAGATGGGAGAGTTTACTGGTCACTTGGTGACAAGGGCCATTATGTAAAAACCAAAGAAGGGAAGACCTTCCACATGCCCAATAGTGGGGCAATTTTCCGATGCGAACTTGATGGGACCCGAGTCGAACGATTCTCATCGGGAGAGAGAAATGCCCAAGAACTAGCCTTCGACTCTTACGGCAATCTTTTCAGCATGGACAATGATGGGGACTATCCAGGAGAAAAAGAAAGAGCACTGTACATTACTGAGGGGAGTGAGCACGGATGGCGACTGAACTGGCAATGGCTAAGGAAACAGGACTTTACCAAAATTAGCGGTGTCTCGGCCTATAACCCATGGATGGAAGAGAAGCTCTTTTTGCCGGACCGCGAAGATCATGCCGCTTACATTACTCCAACTATTGGAAACTTCGGACCCGGACCCTGTGGATTTACCAGTAATCCTGGCACCGCACTCACTAAGGAACTCTCCGATTGCTTCTTTATGACCAATCAGCAGAATCAGGTAAGAGTATTTAAATTCCTTCCTAAGGGAGCCTCATTTAAATTTGAAGAGCTCAAGCCCATAAAGGGAGGGATAGGTAATACGGGTCTGGCCATTGGCCCCGATGGCGCTCTCTACTCTGCATCGTGGGGAAGCGGCAAAGGATTTATCTTTCGGTTCGATGCGGCTGCAAAAGAAAGCCATCATCCAGCGAGAGAAGAAACTCAAAAAATACTTCATCTAATTACCAAAGAGCAAAACATCAAAACACTAAGCTCCTGGCTCGATTCTCCCGATCAGAGGGTCCGCATGAAAGGACAATTTGAGCTGGTCAATCGTGGTGATGAAGGCCTGAAAGCACTAAAACAAAAATTAGATTCTGGCACCCTATTAGGCAAACTTCATGCGATTTGGGGAATCGGCATGGCATCCCGGAATGATCCGGAAAAAATTTCTCTTATGGGCTCAGCATGGAAAAATAAAGAACCCGAAATTCTTGCACAGGCTGCCAAGGCAGTGGGCGATTTAGGACAAAGGTCAAAGCAATTTGACTCCGAACTAATAGCAGGACTGGACCATGAATCTGAGCGGGTAAAATTCTTCTGCGCCATTGCACTTGGCAATCGCAAGAGCGGAGGAATAGCCAAAAAACTTGTCAGTCTGATTGAACATAGCGGTTCAAAGGATCCTTATATCAGGCATGCGGGATCCATGGGGCTTTCAGGAACAATGAATCCCGGGCAAATTGCTAGGCTTAGCGAGAATCCAAATAAGACAGTCAAACTCGCTGCGATCGTTGCAATGAGACGAATCGCTTCCCCCGAAATCCGGTCTTTTCTAAATGATTCGGATGAACTGATCCTGCTAGAGGCTGCGCGTGCAATTCATGATGACCAATCAATTCCCGAAGCGCTCCCAGACCTGGCTGCAGTACTCAAGCGTAAAGGACTCAAAAATGAAGCCCTCATAAGAAGAGCTATTAATGCCGCTCTGCGGACAGGCTCTGGATCGGACCTTGATCTTTTAGCTGATTATATAAGGAGTGGAGAAGGGTCAGCAAAAATGAGAAGAACGGCACTCGCATCAATGCTTTGGTGGGCAAATCCACCCGTCCTCGATCCTGTCGAAGGGCGATACCGGAAGCACTCACCTAGGGACAAGGATTTGGTAAATAAAGCAATCGAATCGATCCGCGATAATATACTTGCTGATAATGAACTGACGGAGGTTCTTCTAAAGGGAGTCGAAGTTAGAGGGGAATCTTCTTGGCTAAGGGGAACAAAGAAATATTTTGCAAACTGGCCTTCTAAAATGCAGGTCCGGTTATTGGCGGCTCTCGATAAGACAAATTCTCCTGAACTCAAGGAATTTGTCATTCAGGGACTTGATTCAAACTCTTCGGAAGTCAGGGAAAAGGCCAGAGCCTACGCAAATAAGGCAGGCGTGCCAACACTCCATCTTATACTTGCAACACTTGGGGACCCGAAAGCTTCTGGTCAGGGAGATGCGATTCGCCAACTAGCCAATCTTGAGGACCCTAAAGCAAAAGAAAAGTTCATGGAATTAGTTGCTGAATTCAAATCTGGTAAAACTCCTTCTCATTGGAAACTCGAAATGTGGCAAGTCGCCAAATCCAAAGGCATCAAGTTGAAGGGAGGCTATGAACTTCTAGAAAACGGTGGTGATCCGGCAAGAGGCAAGAAACTCGTTATGGAGCATGCAGCGGCTCAATGCATCCGTTGTCATAAAATTAACAAAGTTGGGAGTGATCTTGGCCCTGATCTGACAAAGATAGGCAGATTGAGAAACAGAAATCACCTAGTCATATCAATGCTGGACCCGGTGAGGGAAATTTCTGATGGGTACGGAAACATTCTAATCAAGACAAAGGATGGTGAGGAGATTGTTGGTGTCCTTTCCAGTAAAGAAACCAAAGAATGGATCATCACTCTCGCCGATGGCAGCAAAAAGAAAATCGACCCAAAAATAGTCGACACTTCTCAAGTCACTTCAATAATGCCACCGATGAGTGCAATCATGAAACCTGAAGAGATTCGGGACGTGGTCAGCTACTTATCAACGCTCAAATGATAACTTGCTTTCACTGGAGAGATATAGAAATTAAGACTACCCAAGGCTAACGGCCCCCAATCAATTAAAACGGAACCGATACATAATTCACTCGTTACAATCAAAGACTTTACACCAACATCAATAAAGGAAATCAAATGACTAAAGAAAACTCTAATAATAAGATGACCCGTCGTGGAGTCCTTAAGGGAACTTCGGCTCTAGCAATTCCAACGTTCATGCCTAAGAGCGTATTTGGAGCGAATGAAAAGAAGATTAATATCGCCTGGGTTGGTTTTGGTAATATGGGTTGGGGTGACTTAAACAATTGCTCAAATGGAAATAACGTTGTCGCACTTTGTGACTGCAACCCGGGCACATGGGAACGTGCAAAAAAGAAATTCCCAAAGGCAAAATTCTATAAGGATTTCCGCAAAATGCTGGAAGAAATGGGTGACCAAATTGATGCCGTAGGTGTTGGCACGCCGGACCATTCTCACTTTGCAATTGCCTACACTGCGATGAGTATGGGCAAACATGTGTTTGTCGAAAAACCGCTCGTTCATTCGCTTTGGGAAGCACGGACCTTACAGGCACTGGCTAAAGAAAAAGGCTTAGTAACACAAATGGGAAACCAGGGCCACGCCTTCGAGGGTGCCTATCTGGTCAAGGAGTGGTACGAGGCCGGACTAATTGGTGAGGTTAAGGAAGTCCTTACCTGGACAGACCGGCCCGCAAGAGGATGGGGATTCAACGGACAAGTTCGCACAGAATATCCAAAGGCAGAAAAGCTTCCTGAAGGAATGGATTGGAATTTGTGGCTTGGCCCCTGTCAGGAAGATGTCCCATTTAGTAGAGCAATTCATCCAACTACTTGGCGACCATGGTGGAGCTTTGGCTGTGGAGGTCTCGGCGACATAGGTTGCCACACTATTGATACCGCTTACTGGGCACTTGGTCTGGGCGCTCCTGATAAGGTAGAAGTCGATATGGCAGAAAAAGCTAACCCCATTCATACACCAAACGGCTCTATCGTAACCTATAAGTTTCCATCTCGTGGAAAACAGCCTGCTGTAGACGTCAAATGGATTGAAGGACCTCGTCTTCCAAAAGCACCCAACGGATACGATTGGGACATTAAAGGTCATGGTGGATTTATCATGGTCGGAGAAAAAGGTGGAATTAGCCACGATGGAATGCGACCAAACAGTCCCCGACTCTATCCAAAGGCTCGTTGGGAAGATTATAGAAAGAACGCCAATGAACGTGTTCCAAAAACATTAAAGCGTGTCCCTGGCATCCATAATGATTGGGTCAATGGAATCCGAAACAACGAAAAAACTGTCTCTGACTTTAGTTATAGCGGACCACTCACAGAAAGTATCATCTTAGGTACACTTGCAATCCGAACTGGTAAAGGCCTTGAGTGGAATGCCAAAGATATGAAGATCACCGGCAACAAAGAAGCCGCCGCACTCATTAATGTTGAAGCTCGCAAAGGTTGGCGCACCTCTGACTTAGTCTAATCTCAAGGCACTTTAATAATTAAATTTGCCAACAGCAAAAGCTGTTCCGGCATGTAATATGATTGGCTAATAATTAACAAATTAGCAACTATCGTAGTACTTTTTTACAATTTCCTGAACCCGCATAGCCAGTTCTGCATCGGTAGCATACAGCGCACCACGATGGTTCATGAAAGTCGAATCTGATCTGTTAAGGTCCAGTGGATTTCCAAAGACATCACTAACGGCGGCTCCTGACTCCTGATAAAGGCAAGCAGTAGCAGCATAATCCCAAAGGCTACCGCCACCATCTTGAGACTTAGGAAATTTAAAATGACAGGCCGGTGCCCTATCTAGGGCATAACATGCATTCATGACTGCTCCACCATAATGCATCGCTGTGAGTCCGTTAAGCCCGAGCAAATAGGCATAGGACTCAAGGTCATCTTGAATTTCGTTGAATTTAGGATTCTCAGCAAAGCTACTATCATAAGTAAAAGTCAGCTCTTGAGCTGATTGTACCGGAACCCATGCCTCATTGTTCCGCATGAGACCCTGACCCTTAGTTGCCTGATAAAGGGTATCATGTACCGGATCATATACTACGCCGATTTGAGGAGTCCCATCCCTAGCAACTAATCCAATAGAGACCGAGTATCCCGGCTGACCATTAATAAATGGTAGGGTACCGTCCAGAGGATCAATGCACCAGAAATAGTCATGTTCTAGCCGACCCCTATCATCCTCACCTTCCTCTGCAAGCATCGCAATATCAAGTTCATCGCAAGTCGGCATCAATATCTGAAGTATTGCATCCTGAGATTTACGGTCCACCTCAGTGACCACCTGTGAAGCTAGAGTGCTACCACTCTCCTTCTGCATGACATGCACGTCCCTATCACGATAAGATCTTATCAATTGCCCTGCATTAGAGGCGGCTTTTACAGCCTTTTGCGTTAACACGGTGAAATCCATTAAGCCTTAACCTCCTTTAGTGAATCAGTCACCTCACGCGTGACCCTCTCGCTATAGTCACTGAGCTTCCAGTGTCCCGGACTCCAGCCCTTCATGAACCGATGGAAATCAGCCCAAGCCACACGATAGAGAGGACGCCAATCGGCTTCGAGTTCCTGCATGCATATGCCTTTATCGAATGCCTCCATGAATGAAGAGAGTTCCTTGAAATACAGATTTAGAACCTCCTCTTCCCTCTCTTCGGCCTCTCGATCTCGAAAACAACTTCCTACGAAATAGGCCAAATCCTTCATGCCACAACCTCCACCAACATATTGAAAATCCACCGCCGCCACCCCTGATCCTTCAACGGAAAAACAGAAATTTGCCAACTTAGCATCTCCATGGACCAAAGTCTGAAAAGTGGAGCTCTTTAGCTTCGCATCAATCATTGGAGCACAGGCCCTAAGTTGTGGATCGCCCAATTGCTCAAGTTCATCGGGCCGAGTCTCAAGGTGCCAATAAGTGCCGGTTTCCCAGAGACCCTCTGAGCTCATGCCCATGCACGAAGCATGAAAAGCCGCTAACCACTGAACACACAAATGCATCTCATTTTGGTTCACGGAACTTCGTCGATGAGAATATCCAGACGCGTCAAGATCCTCCATTACCAAAAGGAATTCATTGTCGCTAGTTTTAACCCCAAAGCTTTCCGGTATTCTGGCATTCTTGTTGATTCCTTTATTATTCTGATAACGGTACCAATTCGTTTCTACCTCATAAGACTTGAGTTTTCTCTGGTGAGATAAATCCGTGTTCCATCCTCTCGGATGCTTACCACCTTCCGGTTGGACATGCTTCACTATAACACTAGAAACATCAGAGCCCTCTAAACCAATACGCACAATACTTCCATATCCACTCCATAGCGTTTGCACAATACCAAGATGTTTGAGTCTGCCTGCCCCGGTTATTTCCAAGATAAACTGGTCTATTTCATCCTTCTCCATGCAAGCCAGAAAGCTAACGGTAAAGTTGAAAAAAACCAACAATTTTAGGCGTTCCGCTTAAGCATCTACCAACTAGAACCCTGAAGTTAATCAATTAATTCTATCACAGAAAAAATAGCCCGGTGATCTGAAGCCACCTCCTCACCCAACACTTTAGATTCGATCAATTTCCAACGTTTTTTTGGTCGCACCAAAATGTAATCAATCTGACGAGTGGGTTTTGCTACAGGAATAGTCGGCGCAACGTCAGTATTAGTTCGTAACCATAATTTACCAATCTCTTTTAATGTGGGGCTATCAGGAACATCATTAAAGTCTCCCGCTAAAATGGCAGGGTCAGTATCGGAAATGCCAATCATTTGGTTAATGAATTTTGCCGAAGCAAGTCGCTCTTCGCCCGGACGACGGTGATCTAAATGCGTCGCCAAAAAAAATACACTTCGATCTTCTGATACCTTGATAGCTGATTTAAGGACTCCACGCTGTTCTCCCGCATCCATATTAGGTAAGTGAAAATTCTTTTTTTGGATAATAGGAAATCGTGAGAGGATAACATTACCATAATGGCCTCCTTGAAAATCGATATTAGAACCAAAGGTGCTCTTCATTTTTGTTAGACGAGACAACTCAGCTACTTGGTCCACCTTCCCGGTCCTCTTAGTGTTCTGATCCACCTCCTGCAAAGCCACTAGGTCAGGTTTCACAGATAAAATTACCCGAGCAATGCGGGGCAAATCAAGTTTTCCGTCCACTCCTTCAGCGTGATGAATGTTGTAACACAAGACCCTTAGTCGGACCGGTTTTTTGTTGTTCACTTCTAAAATTATCTGACCTTTGGCACTGCCAACCCCAACCAAACCTCCAGCCACAGGATCTTTGGTAGAACCCTGACCAAAGGAGCTAATCGCAGTTAGAGTAAGAACGAATACAGTAACAATGATCGGCTTTTTCATGCTTCCTATTTACTGCAGAATTCATGGTTTTCCAAGTTGCAACGAACCCAATACATAACTCATCGTTCGTAGGAATAATTCACGGTTCCTGTTATCATCTGCGGTGGATTTTGTAATTGGTCGGTTAGTTCTGAGGTGTTAGGGTTTGGGGATGAGGATTCTAATACTCTTTTTCTTTGTTCTGGGATCAGTGTGCAATGCAGAAATTAGAATTTGGACTGCTGTAAATGGCAAAGAGGTAGAGGCTGAAAAATAACCAATGAACCCCTTACAATCATTCTAACCGTCCGATGCTTTCTCGATTCACCCTTGCCGCTGTTCTCCTTGCCCTCTTCTCGAAAAGCACCACCAAGGCTGCCTCTCTCGAACTGAAGCCAGGTGATCATGTCATCTGGATCGGCAACACCTTTGCCGAGCGAATGCAGTACTTCGGTGAAATCGAAAGCCGACTGCACGCACGCTACCCGAAGCATAACCTTGTCGTTCGTAACCTTGCCTGGTCAGCCGACACTGTTAGCTTACGCCCTCGCCCCAAAGATTTCGGCGATATCCATCACTATCTTTCCGAATCAAAAGCCGATATCATCCTGGTCTGCTATGGCTTCAACGAAACCTGGGACTACCGAGGCGATGAAGGGATTGCCCGATTCGGGGCCGATCTTGCGAGTTTTGTCGAGGAATTGCAGAGCAAGAATTACAACGGAACGTCTGCTCCCAAGATCGTCCTCTACTCTCCACTCGCTTGCGAGGGCACCACTGTCCCCGATACCCCCGCACGAAACCGCCTTCTTTCGCTCTACACTAAGACCATGCAGCGTGTTGCAGATTCACTCGGAATCCCGTGCGTTGATCTCTACTCCGCCTCTCGAAAAGTATACCAACATGACAAGGAAACAAGCCACACAATCAATGGCATCCACCTCACCGCAGAGGGCTACGTAAAACTGGCACCTGCAATTCTCTCGGGACAGCTCTTCGCACCCCTGCCTGATGGAGCGCCTCTCGACGCGATTCGGACCGAGGTATTAGAAAAGAATGACACCTTCTTTGATTGGTACCGCACCGTGAACAGCTTCTACATTCACGGCGATCGCAAAAACCCCTACGGCACGGTCAACTTCCCCCTCGAGCGAAAAAAACTGCTCCAGATGACCAGCATTCGGGATCAACGGATTTGGAAAGCATCTCGCGGCGAAGACCTTCCCGCCAAAATTGATGACTCTTCCACAGCCGAGATTCCCGCCACTGTCCCGGGCAAACGGGGCGGCACCTCCCCAGCTCTCACTCCCGCTCAGGAACGGGCCAAGTTCGAGATTGCCGAGGGATTCCAGGTCGAACTCTTCGCCTCAGAGCAAGAATTCCCCGAGCTTCGTAACCCGGTCGCTCTCAACTTTGATACTGCCGGACGTCTCTGGGTCGCGACCATGCCCTCCTATCCACACGCACTTCCCGGCGTCAAAACCAATGACCGGATCCTTATTCTCGAGGACACTGATCAAGACGGAAAAGC
>Ga0115011_10001826_pt1 | contig 15092 bp, 10 predicted proteins | sample TroAtlMetagenome_2_FD_88705 | JGI IMG/M metagenome (GOLD analysis project Ga0115011, IMG submission 88705) | Marine eukaryotic phytoplankton communities from Atlantic Ocean - Tropical Atlantic ANT8 Metagenome | ecosystem: Environmental > Aquatic > Marine > Oceanic | place: Tropical Atlantic...
AAGCCCCGACCTAAAAGTATCGCACCTATTCGTCGCACATCTATAAAAAAGAAAACAGGTAAGAAGGCTTCTTATCGAGAAAAATTTCGATTGAAAGATGTTCAAAAGAAGAAAAAAGCAGCGAGCCGAAAAACTAGTGAGTCTAAGGTTGGTAAGTCTAAGGTTGGTAAATCTAAGGTTGGTAAATCTAAGGTTGGTAAATCTAAGAATAGAAAGTTGTAATCCTAGCTATTAATTTAAAAACCGAGTGAAAATTACTGATCACTCATCCTTCGGCAAAAGCTAAATCTTGCCATTTCAAGGCTTAAAAGAGAGCATTTGTCTATTGACCCCGATGTTATGGAGACTTTGATTTCCAATGATTTAATGAAGCGCTTGGAGCAGTTGCAGCTTTTGGCTCGGCGACGTTCTAAGAGTTCTTCTAAGGGAGAGCGACGTAGCAGGGCTCGTGGTCATTCGGTAGAATTTGCGGATTATCGTAATTATGTGCCAGGGGATGATTTGCGAAGAATTGATTGGAATTTATTCGGGCGTCTTGGACGTCTTTTTCTAAAGCTCTACGAGGAGGAGAGGGAGTTGCCAATAACAATTTATCTGGATTCGAGTGAATCGATGTTGTTTGGAGAAGTGACAAAGTTTGATTTTGCTCGTCAGGTGGCTGCTGCAGTGGGTTATGTCGCCTTATGTGGTTTTGATCGTGTGACAGTAGAGCCGTTTCCTTTGGTTGATAGTCAAAAAAGTCTTGCTGGTGAACTTCGAGCGGTACGAGGTCGCCATTCATCGATTCGTTTCTTTGATAATTTGAATCAACTGAAAGCCGGTGGAGCAGTAGACTTTAATCAAACGTTAAGGTTAGGAGCAATAAAGCACCGGGATCCGGGAATAGTAGTTGTATTAAGTGATTTTTTGAATTTGGACGGATACGAGGCTGGTCTGAAGTCACTGACTAATCTTGGTTCAGAGGTGCACGCCGTTCAGATTCTTGCTGAGGAAGAGCTGGAACCATCAACTTATGGTGATTTAAAGGTGATCGATTCTGAAACTGGAGCAGAACAAGAGGTTACTTTTGGTAAATATCGGTTAAAGACGTATCAGGCGACAGTGCATAAATACTGTAATCGGCTGCGGGAGTTTTGTCAGGCCAGAGGTGTACACTATCAATTGGCGCAATCTAATACGCCAATTGATGATTTTTTGCTAAAATCTATGCGAACGGGAGGCATGTGGAGATGAATTTTCTTAACCCAGAAGCTTTAGCATTTGCAGTGAGTTTGCCAATTTTGGTTGTTTTTTATCTGCTAAAGCGACGGAGGGTGGCGCAATTGGTTTCGAGTACTATTATTTGGAAACGTTTTTTGAATGAAACACAGGCCAATTCACCATTTCAAAAATTAAGACATAATTGGTTGCTGATTATTCAACTGATTCTTTTGACTTTGGCTGTATTTGCATTAATTCGTCCATATTTTTCTGGTAAATCGGAAAGCGGTCGATTCGTTGTCGTGATTCTTGATGTCTCTGCCTCAATGCAAGCAACTGACGTTTCATTAAATCGTTTTGAACAGGCTAAGGATGAAGTCAGTAAAATGATAGATGGAATGTATGATAACGATGAGATGATACTTATACTTTCGGGAGGGAGTACGGAGGTTAGACAATCACCGACCAGTGTTAAGTCGGTTTTGAGGAAAGCGCTTGATCAAGCAAAAGTGACTGATTCTCCAACACGACTACTAGACGCAATTAAGCTCTCACAAAATCTCACACGTAACCGTTCTAAAGTTGAGGTGCATTTATTTAGTGATGGTGTTTCTTCGGACTTGGATGCATTCGAATTGCAGGATTTGAATCTAGTGTACCATCGTTTAGGGGAAGGAGGTGATAATCTTGGGATTGTTTCACTCGAGGTTAGATCAAATCTGGAACAGTCGGATCAACAGTCGGTCTTTGCTACAATAGGAAATTTCTCTACAAATGCGATGTCGAGCGAAGTGGCATTTTTTTTTAATGATCAAATGATAGGGAATCGTCGTTTGACTGTGGGGCCGACCAACACGGCTTCATTGGTTTTTTCTGCCAATCAAAGCACTAATGGTGTGTTTCGAGTGCGGCTAAAAAAGGATGATGTTTTAGAGGTGGATAACGTTGGTTCTGTTATGGGTATTACACGCCGGAATGTAGAAGTATTATTGATTACTACAGGAAATGTATTTCTCGAAAAAGCGATTCGAAGCATTGCTGATGTAAATTTGATTGTTAAGTCTAGTTTGACGGATTCTACTCCAAATGTTGATGTGGTGGTCCTTGATTCTATTAGACCTAGTATTTGGCCAAGTGGTAATGTTATGGCAATTAATACTCAGTCAACCAATTGGTTTCAGCCAAGCGGTTTATTGGAAGGCCCCCCAATTGTTGATTGGAAGAGCGCTCATCCTATTCTACGATATGTAAATTTTGATAATGTCAAAGTTGCTCAAGCAGTAAATTCTGAATTACCGACTTGGATGAGTCCCATAGTAGAATCTCCGTCTGCGTCATTGATAGCTGTTGGCCAACATGATGGACAGCGTGCGGTTTGGGTTGGTTTCAATCCACTTGATAGTACTTGGCCATTGCGTGTGTCCTTTCCTATTTTTATTGCCAATGCTATCGATTGGCTTAATCCAAAGATTGTTACTAACCTGAGAGCAGGGGAACCATTTAGTATGCGTATGTCAGATAAGGATTCAACTGTGCTTGTGACTTTACCTGATGGTGAAATAGTTGAAGCGCCTACAATAAACAATGGTGAATTAATTTTTGCCGATACATTTCAGCAGGGTGTTTATAATGCTAAAACTGGCACCAATGAAATCTCGTTTTGTGTCAATCTTCTTGATGCAGTCGAGAGTGCCATTGAATCAAAGGATATTTTGAAATTGGGCCAATATGGGCGATTGGAGGCAACAGTGCAGCTTGATTCTGACAAGGAGTTGTGGCGCTGGTTTGCTATAATTTGCCTATTGTTGCTAATGTTTGAATGGTGGTTCTATCATCGACGTACGGCATGACTATTAAAGAAAAATGTTTACTCTTAGGCATATTATTAATGCTACTCGTTGGTTGTGGGTTCAAAGGTGAATCGCTTACTATATATACATCACAGGACCAGATTTATGCTGAGCCGATACTTCGTGAGTTTGAGAATCAATCCGGTATAAGGATACGCGCGGTTTATGATAGTGAAGCGGTAAAGACTGTTGGTTTGGTTAATCGATTAATCGTTGAAAAGGACAACCCGCAATGTGATTTATTTTGGAACAATGAAGAATTAAGAACGAGGCAGCTTGCCGCTAAAGGTATACTTGATAAGGGTATTGGGATAGAGGTATTTGGAGCGCGAACACGCCAGTGGGTTTGGAATACAAATCAGCTTTCACTCGCATCGATCCCGGAAAACTTAACTACATTAACCAACGCGCAGTGGCGAGGTAAGGTGGCGATTGCTCTCCCGCTTTTTGGGTCAACCTCTACGCATTTTCAAATATTGCGGCAGCAGTGGGGCAAGGAACGCTGGCATAAATGGTGTAGAGCATTGGTTGCGAACGATGTAATGACAGTTGATGGCAATTCTGTTGTGGTACAGTTAGTAGGAAGAGGGGAAGTAGTGCTTGGGTTAACTGATTCAGATGATGTTAGAGCTGGGTTGAAAAATCAATTACCTATAGCTGGAAAATCAATTGTTGAGGGCGGATTTGTGATTCGTAACTCGGTTGGATATATTGCTGGCTCAGAGTTTCCGGATTTGGCTCAGCGTTTAGCTAAATTCCTCCAATCGGATTCAGTAAAGGTTGCTTTGATTGATGCAGGGGCACTTGATTCGTTTTCATCGGGGTCTAGTCAAGAAATCGATTGGCATAGTGTAGTTGCGGAAAACGAAGTTGCTGTTAATGAACTTAAATCCGTTTTTCTTGATTAAATGAGTTGGGGGCTACTGATCGACAGTTGTCTATTGGCGTTTTTAGTGACGTTTTTGGCAGTAGTGATTGGTTGGTGTGTTTCCTTATTTCTTGTCGGAGCAAGTGGTTGGAAGCGTGTCATATTTCTTGTGGGAGTAGTGTCGTCTTTTTCATTGCCTCCGTTTTTGGTGGTGAACACTTGGTTGGGCTTATTTGGGAAAGTAGGTTTGTTAAAGTCTTGGTTTTTACTTGATGCATATTCGTTCGGTGGAGCTGCTTGGGTATTGGCAATGATGTTTTGGCCTGTGCCTTGTCTAATGTCGTTTGGTGCTTTAAAGCGATTAACTCCTGAATTGTTGGATGCGGAACCAGGGCTTAGAGGATGGGGGTTGGTAAAGTGTGTTTTGTTTCCAATTTCGTATTCGGCATTGTTTCAGTCAGGTGTAATTGTGTTTGTTTTGGCATTCAACAATATCGCAGTGCCAGCGATTTTGCAGGTGAAGGTTTTTCCTGCCCAGTTTTGGGTGCAATTTAGCTCTACTTATAATTTTCAGATGGCTTGGCAGTATGGATGGGTGCTGGCGTTGATCCCAATGGTTATATTATTGGCTTTTAGTGGCCGCACGATTGCTTGGCCGTGGGAAAGTCAAGGTTTGGATTCTAATGTGTTCTTGGAACGGATTGGCTATATAATTCGCCATTTTTCTACAGTATTGTTTGGGGCTATAATTGTTGTTTCGCTTTTATTACCACTTGGTCATCTGTTGCTGAATGGGCGGACATGGTTGGGCTTTTCAGACGCTATACAAGCGGGCTCGCGTTCGATTTTTAATTCATTTTGTTTTGCATTTTTAACTGCAACATTGGTGTCTATTATAGGTGCGTTAACAAGTAGCCTTAAGGGGTTTCGTTTAACTTGGCTGTTCCTATTTTTACCAGGTGTATTACTTGGCGTAGTTTGGATTTCTATATTTAATCGACCTTTTCTGGATTGGTTTTATGGGAGCGGTTGCATGGTTGTTACAGCATTAGGGCTCAGATATTTTGCGCTTGGATGGGAAGGAATGCGTGGAGCCAAAAACTCCATTGATACAGATCTAGTAAACGCTACTGATCTCTTTGGCTTGCCTTGGTGGCAGCGTTGGATACATCTGCTTCAGCCTCAAGTAGGTTGGGCGATATTCGCAGTTTGGTATGTTATTTATTTGCTATGCCTCTGGGACACAGAAACAGTTGTTCTAATTGTCCCTCCAGGTGGCGAAACACTGGCTTTACGAGTGTTTAATCTGCTCCACTATGGACATCATGCCCAAGTTAATGCGCTCTGCCTGATTCTGTTACTACTAGCATTATTACCTCTTATTCTAGGTTTTTTAGTTAGGCTAATGATAAAAAAATGGCTTAAGCAAGATGAATCGTAGTATATTCTAGATCTAATTAATTTTTGCTATGCAATAGAGATATTCTTTTCCGCGAAGGAAAAGTTGGTTGCCCACAATGGAAGGTGAACAGTCGAACTTTTCATCTAGTTTGTTTGATGCCAGCACCTCGAATTTGGCGCTATCTTTAAGTACAGCTATCGATCCATTGCGGCCTACAATATATACTTTTCCGCTAGCACTGACCGGAGAAGCATACACTCCGCTGATTCCAGTGAGTCGTTCGCCTTCAACTAATGATTTTCCTGACTTTGTATCACGAACTGAAAGAATGCCATTGTTGCCGGAAAGATACCAAATACGATCGTTGCTTAGCAGCGGAGAAGGCACATAGGGTGTGCCTCTGTCTGCAGTCCAAGTAACTGACTCACTGCCGGTTAGATCTCCATTGCCACCAAGTTTTATTGCGGCTATGTGTGCACCTCGAAAACCACTCATGGCGTAGGCGGTTTCTTTGTCAACGACGATAGAAGGAATGGTGTTACCTGTTTGGCCACTACATTGCCAAAGAAGTTTTCCGTCGTTAAGCCTATAGCTTCGTACAGCTTTGGTGCCATTAACTAAGACTTGAGTGACGCCTTTGTGGGTAGTCACGACAGGTGTGCACCAGCCAGTAGCTTCGTTGCGTTCACGTTTCCATTTTATTGCTCCGTTTTTTTTGTCAATTGCGTAAATATATGAATCATCTTCCTGGTCCCAAAGTAGAACTATTGTGTCGCCGTGGAGGGCAGGAGAGCTTCCTTCTCCAAAACTATTTCTAGTTCGCATGTCGCCAAAATCTTTTTTCCATTTTAGTTTTCCCTTCATGTCGAAGCAGTACAGGCCACGTGAACCAAAGCTTACGATGATGTTTTTTCCATCTGTTACAGGTGAGGCTGAGGCGTAACCATGGTCGCGGTGATGTCCCTCATGAGGGACCGCTGTGGCCGCGACGGACCGCCAGTTTTCTTTTCCGCTTTCTCGATCGTAAGATATTAGAGCAAAACGGTATTCCTCGGTAGGTTTTCGCCCACCACCAAATCCACCGCGACTAAAGCCTGATCCAGAGCGTCCTCCTCGGCGGCTGCGTTCGTTACTGGTTCTTTCTTCGCCGCGGTCGCGACTGAATTGTTGGCGAAATTCATCTCGCATAGCTTGTCGTTCAGCATCGTTCAATTCACCGTCTCCATTTTTATCGAATCGCTTCATTATTTCTTCGCGGTTGAATGAGTTTCCACCGAAACCACCGCGGTTTCCGCTAGTGTCACGACCACTGTTGCCCCCACGTCCTTCAGGGCGTTGTCCGCGCTGAGAATTGTTACCTCTGCGATCACTACGTTCGCCGTCTCGTGATGGACGGTCACTGTTACGTCCACGCCCTTCGGAGCGTTGTCCGCGCTGAGAATTATTGCGTCCACGTTCCGTAGATGTTCCACCTTCGGCTCCTGCTACCTTTTTTCCGGTTTTTTCCGCTGCTAAAATAAATACTTCATCTTTCCAAATGACAGGAGTGGAGCTCCCAGAGCCTGGTAGCTTGATTTTCCATTGAACATTTTTGTTTTCAGAAAACTCTGTAGGGGGGTTGCCGTTCGGGGCTACTCCATTTGCCTGTGGCCCACGCCAATTAGGCCAATTTTCGGCGAAAAGTGTTGAAGTGGCAAAAAATAGGAATAATCCAAGACAAAGATTCTTAAAGAAATGCGCTTTCATATTAATATACTTAACTATTAGACACCGGATTAGTGGTAAAGGTTTCAATTAATTTCACACTGTGATTTTCAATTAGATATCAGGCAGTTAGAATCCTTGTTCATGACGATTGAGGATAATCTGGCCAATGGTGAGATTCGTTATGTGGATCGCTGTGACGGCGAGCTTAAGACGGAGGTGATTTACGGCGAAAGGGCACTTCGTTGGGTTTATGGTAACCCGCTTGGTCGTATGGCTCAGTGGTTATTAATCCGGCGCTGGATTGTCTCCGCTTATTATGGGCGAAAGATGGATGAGTTGAAAAGTTGCCTGCGTATTAAACCATTTATCAATAAGTACTGTTTGGATGAATCAGAATTTGTTGAGTGCGCAAGTGAGTATTTATCTTTTAATGAATTTTTTTATCGAAAACTTAAACCTGAATCACGTCCTGTGGATGAGGCGGTGAATTCGATAATTTTCCCTGCCGATGGGCGACATATGGCATTTTCCAATATTTCATCTGAAAACAATTTCTTCATGAAAGGTCAAACGTTTGACTTAACTCAATTTCTAGGCGATGCCGAATTGGCTAAGCGTTATGAGGGTGGCTCTATGTTGCTTTCTCGGCTTTGCCCAATTGATTATCATAGGTTTCATTTCCCTTGTGCCGGGAAGGCTGGGACTCCTAGGCTCATTAATGGGTGGTTGTATTCTGTGAACCCTATTGCACTTATAACTCGTCCAACGATATTTTGGGAAAACAAACGAATAGTTACTTCTTTAGAGTCAGCTGATTTTGGTGAGATACAGGTTGTAGAGGTGGGGGCGACAATGGTTGGGAGTATTACTCAAACTTATATGCCAGGAGAACAGGTGGCAAAAGGAGAAGAAAAGGGATACTTTGCCTTTGGTGGATCTAGTGTAGTGATGCTTTTTGAAAAAGGCCGGATGCAGTTCGACCCTGATTTACTAGAGAACACTGCTAACGGCTTTGAAACCTACGCCCGTTTTGGAGAACGTGTGGGGCAGATGTTCGGTTAGAATGTAGTCATAAACTATGTATAGAAGATTACTAATCCTTTTTATTATTGTTCCTCTTGTAGAGCTGTATTTGCTGGCTATTGTAGGCAGTCGTGTTGGTTTGCTTGCAACGATTCTTTTGGTAGTACTAACAGGTGCTTGGGGGGCATACTTAGCAAAAAGTCAGGGATTGTCTATTTTAGCTAAGATTCAGTTCGAGACTGCAGCAGGGCGTGTGCCGACAGCAGAGTTACTTGATGGGTTATTGGTTTTGATAGGGGGCGTTGTGTTATTGACACCTGGACTTTTGACCGATCTTGTCGGTTTCTTGCTAATGGTTCCAAGTTTTCGTGCGATTATCCGAAAGCGTGTAAAAGCCAAATTTGCAGCCCAAATCGGTGGGTTTAACATGCGCTCGCCAGATGGAATGGGAGCTCAATCGAGCGAGGATAAAATTAACAAAAATGATGACATTATTGACGTTTAAGAGGCTTAATTTCTTTAGTTGTGGAATCTTCTTGATTGGCTGAGCAGTGTGACTGTGGTATTCCCGCCCGCCATCTTTTTATTTTGAGTTATGAGAGATCTAGTGATTGGTATTGATAGTGGTACGCAGTCAACCAAGGCATTGGTGGTTGATGTTAAAAATGGCAGGGTACTTGGCCAAGGAGTCAAGGCTTATGGATTGATTAGTGGCCTACCCGCTGGAGCCAAAGAACAGGATCCATCTGATTGGATAAATGCCACTGAGTCGAGTATTCGGACTGCTCTAAAACAGGCCAAAGCTAGCGCAGGTGAGGTGCGTGCTATTGGTGTTAGCGGCCAGCAGCATGGCTTTGTTCCTATGGACAAAAAGGGTAAAGTTATCCGACCTGCAAAGCTTTGGTGTGATACATCGACTACTAAGGAGTGTGATGAGATTATGGGAAAGCTTGGAGGACTTAAAGGATCAATCAAGGAACTTGGTAATGCGGTTCTTCCTGGGTTTACCGCTGGCAAGATTCTTTGGCTCAAAAAACATGAGCCCAAAAATTTCAATCAGCTGGCAACTGTTTTGCTCCCACACGACTACTTGAACTTTTGGCTTACTGGTAATGTAGTTATGGAGTATGGCGATGCTAGTGGTACTGCACTTCTGAATGTTCGGACTAGAAAATGGTCAAAGAAAATGTTGAAAGTTATCGATGCTGGACTGGAATCTAAGATGCCAAGATTGATTTCAAGTGATCAGCTGGCTGGTAATTTACAGGCTTCGACTGCTAAACGGTTGGGTCTTAATACCGATGTAATTGTGAGTGCTGGAGGGGGGGATAATATGATGGGTGCAATTGGTACTGGTAATACCCACCCGGGTGTTGTGACTGCTAGCTTTGGGACTAGTGGTACGATTTACGCTTGTGCCGACAAGCCGGTCATCGATCCTAAAGGTGAAATTGCGGCTTTTTGTGATTCAACCAATCGCTGGCTTCCGTTGCTCTGTACAATGAATGTAACAGTAGCTACTGAATTAATTCGCAAGGATTTTAAATGGACTCATTCTCAGTATGAATCTGCTGCACGTAGAGCTCCCGCTGGTTCGGATGGTTTGTTATTACTTCCTTACCTTGAGGGTGAACGTACGCCTAATGTACCTGATGGAACAGGAGTCTACTTTGGTGTGCGTGCAGGAACTTTTACTGAAAGACATTTTGCTCGAGCGACGATGGAAGGAGTCACTTTAGGCATGAACTATGGCTTGCGTCGTTTAGGAAAACTGGGTGTTCAACCTGCGCAAATCAGGGCGACTGGTGGGGGAGCTAAATCTAAGTTGTGGCGTCAAATAATGGCTGATGTTTTTAATGCTCAAGTTGTGACTCTCAAGGTGAGTGAGGGTGCTGCATATGGCGCCGCATTACAGGCGTTGTGGAGTCTTAGAAATCAACAGGAGGCTAAAGTAAAAATTGAGGAAATAACTGACAGCTTTGTGAAGCTGAATAATCGTGAAACAGCTGAGCCGAATCCGAAAAATGTAGCTGTTTATAAAGAAGTTCAGTCATTGCAGGATGATTTATCAAAATCACTCCGGAAGCAATTCAGCAAGCACAGAACTATAATGGCCCTAAGCAAGTGAATTTAACCTTAGTCTTTCCAGTTGAAAACATGTAGCTGGTTCAGGCTTCTTATCATCATGGTTTTATTTTGAATGCCAAGATGTGCCCAGGATTCACCGTCAACTAGACGTCGTTCAGATAGAATATTCAGCTTTTCTGGATCAGCCTTTATAAGGTAAAGAATGCCTTTCTGATCTAAAGCCAGTATTTTGTCGCCGTTGATGACTAAACTCATATACTTACCAAAGCTTTTGGAGCTAACCCATTCTTCCTTCCCGGTTTTAAGATCAAAACACGCGAAACGATTACTTCTCAGGTGTAAGTAGACTTTTCCGTTATACTGAACAGGACTACACATGTACCCTTGGGATTTGTTATTCCATTTAATGTCGGCAGACCAATTGTTTTTTTCATCCTTGCCTAATTTTATGAAAGAAGAACCACCGCCATACGTACTGGTGTAAATCCCATTGTCAAAAGCTAAGGGTGTTAGAATGTTCATATTGCGGAATGCTTTTATAGGTATGTTCCATAATGCTTTGCCGTCAACGTTGTTTATTCCACTTAGTTCGGCTCGTGTTTGAACAAGAATTTGATCTTGTCCATTAATATTTGCAAATGTTGGAGAAGAAAAAGCACTTCCATACATTCCTCCCTTATCATTCAAGGCTCTCCAAATTACAGTGCCAGTCTTTTGGTCTATCTTATTAAAACTCGCACCTGCTTGAACGTAGACATGTTTATCATCTGTCATTGGCGAGCTTGCAAAGCCGAAGTCAGGTAATGCAGTCCCATATTTTTTTGGAAAATCAATCTCCCACACTATTTCCCCGGTTTGAGCATCAAGGCAAAGGAAGTGATCTCTCATGCCTCCAACGAAGACTTTTCCGTTTGCAACTGCAGGAGTTGATCGAACCCAGCTGCCATTACGAGCTGCAAAAAAAGGTACTTTCATTTCGCCTGACCATGTTTGTTTCCACTTTAATTTTCCGTCTTTTATGGAGTAAGCTAAAACGGACTCTTTGCCTTTGGTGGACTCTGTTGTGAAAATTAATTCTCCGTTTGTGATGGGGCCTGAATAACTGGCGCCTAGCTCTTTTGTAGACCAAGACTCAGATAGTTTATTTTTTTCAATGCTTTCAGGCCACGGTTTGCTCTTGTGACTGCCATCTCGAAGGTTTCCTCGCCATTGATTCCATTCCGAAGCATTTGTGCTACTAACTTCAAATGTTAGCAGACCAAAAAATAATCCGAAAATCATACAATGTAGTAATAACTTGAGTGAAAGAAATGTATGACGATAATGGGCGAGTGATGCCTTGAGCATTAAAGGTCCACATTGTTTTGAGTTGTTTTTTATCATTATGAAAATGTCTTTCTTATTTTTTTGGGCGGGAATCCTAATTCCAACAATTGGGTATTCCAACGAAATTCGACCAAACATATTATTCGCATTTGCAGATGACTGGGGTAAGTACGCTAGCGCCTATGCAGAGGTAGAAACAAGGCCTGGTCCAAATACAGTTATCAAGACTCCAAATTTCGATAAAATTGCCCAAAAGGGGGTCTTATTCAAAAATGCCTTTGTTACAGCCCCATCATGTACCCCGTGCCGAAGCTCGTTGTTGTCGGGGCAGTATTTTTTTCGCACTGGAATGGGAGCTATTTTGCAAGGAGCGAAGTGGGATCCTGAGATCCCAGTTTATCCTCTGATGTTGCATGACGCTGGATATCACATTGGTGAGACCTATAAAGTTTGGACGCCTGGGGCCCCTATAGATGCGCCGTATGGATCCGGTAAGTATGCCTATGAAAAGAGTGGGCGTATGTTTAATGGTTTCTCACAGTTAACAACAAAGCGTGTGGTTAATGGTATGACTGTGCAAGCAGCGAAGCAGGTGCTTTATGACGAGGTGATGGGGAATTTTAATTCATTCATTGATGCGCGCGATAAGGGAAAGCCATTCTGTTATTGGTTTGGCCCAACACTTGTTCATCGTAAATGGACCAAAGGTTCTGGAAAGGCACTTTGGGGAATTAATCCTGATAAACTAAGAGGAAAACTACCTAAATTTTTACCAGATGTACATGAGGTGCGTCAGGATTTCGCTGATTATCTTGGTGAGGTTCAGGCGTTCGATACGGCTTTGGGGTTGATCCTTAAGCGGCTTGATGAGTTAGATGAGTTAGATAATACAGTGGTAGTTATTAGTGGAGATCATGGTGCGCCAGGATTTCCAGGTGGGAAATGTAATCTGTATGATTTTGGAGTTCATGTGCCGCTTGCAATTTGGTGGCCAGGAAAGCCAGGTGGTAGAGTAGTGGATGATTTTGTGAATCTAATGGATCTTGCACCGACGTTTCTTGATATCGGTGGAGTAAAGCGTCCCAAAGTTATGACTGGTCGTAGTCTTGTCCCTGTTTTGAAATCCAATAAACAAGGCCTGGTGGATAAGAAACGGAACTGGGTAATCACGGGTCGCGAGCGTCATGTAGCAAAGGCTCGCGAAGGGTTTTTGCCTTATCCACAACGTGCACTACGTACGGAGGAGTATCTCTATATCATTAATTTTGCCCCGGATCGATGGCCGATGGGTAACCCCTACAATCTCACCAATGAAAAGGCGCCGGATTACAATTTACTAGAGAATAATACATTTATCACCTATGGCGATCTTGATGCTAGCCCGACTAAGGCTTGGATTATTGAACATAGGAAGGATGATAAATGGAAATGGTATTATGACTACGCATTTGCTAAACGCCCACGTGAGGAACTATACCATTTAGAAAGTGATCCCGATCAAATAGAGAATTTAGCCAAAGAAAAAAATTATCTTCCTATAAAGAACAAACTCAACCGTCAGTTGATGAACCGTTTAAAAAAGTTGCGTGATCCTCGTGTCCTTGGAGATGGGACTACCTTCGATAAACCTCCTTACGTGGTAGACTTGAAGTAGGTTATGGAATTGATATTTTTTCATAATGATCTGATTTTATTTAAGTTCCTGAAGTTTGCTTTATGATGATTCTATATATGAACAATGATATTTTTGTAACATTTCGTATGTATTTCCCGTTTTCTTTAATAGTATTTTAATATGAAGCGTTCTATCTATCTCTTCTCCTTGTTGTTTTGTGTTCTAACTTCCTCAAGTTATGTGAATGCAGCCAAACAGCCTAATGTGTTGTTTATTTTTACGGATGATCAGCGGCCAGACGCGTTTGGTGCAGTTGGAAATCCCGACATTAAGACACCTAACATGGATAGTATCTTTCGAGACGGTTTTATTTTTAGGCAGGCCTACATACAAGGGTCCATGACCAATGCAACTTGTTTGCCGAGTCGGGCAATGATCATGAGTGGTAAATCCCTTTTTCGTGCGCCGCTCCGTCTTGACTCCGGCGTGCTTCTTCCGCAGGCCCTTCAAAAAGGAGGCTACCATACCTTTGCTACAGGTAAGTGGCACAATGGAGAGTTATCGTTCGAGAGATCTTTTGATGAGGCTGAAGCAGTGTTCTTAGGTGGGGCTGCCCGTTCTCACATAGGTGTTCCTGTGCATCGCATGATAGCTGGGCTAATGGTGCCTTACGATTCTGGTGAATCCTTTTCCACTGAGTTGTTTACGAATGCGGCAATTGAATTCATTGAAAGTCGAGAGAAGTCCGATAAGCCCTTCTTTTGCTATATTCCATATACTGCACCGCATTCGCCGGTGACCCCTCCAGGGAAATGGGCCACCATGTATGATCCTGAAAAAATTACATTACCGCCTAATCATGCTGCGCTTCGCCCTGACTTGGTTGACGAACGTCCTGGGATTGGTCGTTCTAGTGGCTTTGGTCGTTCTCGAGGTCGTGGTGGAGATGAGTCACCAATCGACAGAGCAAAAAAACAATTCGCTTTATATTATGGTCTGATTTCCCATCTCGACCATCACATAGGGCGTGTGATTCAGTCACTTGAGAGAACTGGCCAGATTGATGACACAATCATTTTGTTTGCTACAGATCATGGTATGGCGATGAATAGCCATGGCCAGAATGGGAAACATAATGCTTTCGAGCACACCTCGCGTGTTCAAATGGTCTTCAGTGGTTCCAAAATTTCGAAGGGGGAATCCGATGCATTAGTTTACCTTTACGACATATATCCCACACTATGTGGGCTAACTGGATTACCTGTTCCTGAAGGTGTCGAAGGGAAAAGCTTGTCTGGAATTATTAAAGGGGAAGAGGACAGAGTGAGAGAATATCTTTTTACGGCATATATGGATGATCAACGTGCCATTCGTGATGACCGTTGGAAACTTTTTTATAGGCCTAAGTCAGACCGAGTTGCGTTTTACGATATAAAAAATGACCCCAACGAACTAAACGATCTAGCACAATCTGCCAAATACTCTAAACGGATAGATCAATTAAAGCAGGCCTTGTCTAAAGCCCGCGTGCAATATGGAGATACAGCAGAGGCAACAACTAGGTTAATGAAGAGTCGTGGTGGCCGTTCTGGTGGTCGTTCTGGTGGTCGTTCTGGTGGTCGTTCTGGTGGTCGCCCTGGTGGAATAACAGACATCGATACTTCAGTTTTGGCCAAGCGTGTAGCGGAAAGTTTTATAAATCACACCAAGTCAAAGCTTGAGTTATCTAAGCAAGGCTTTGAGTCTAATTGGATTAGTTTATTTTCCGCTTGGAAGGGTGATGAATCAGCTGTTGGGCGTCGACAAATAATTACCGGGTTTGCAAAGTTACTCGATCGTCCGAGCACGCAATCCATCGGTCAACGTGGTGCTGCTAATACTAATGTATCAGGTGGGTCTTCGTCTGATTATGCGGTCGTTGCTAGGGCATTCAGTTACGCAGCCGACAGTGATGGGGATCGGGAAATTACAGTTCCTGAGATTCAGGCTGCTGTAAAAAAATGGTCGGCTAGT
>Ga0115011_10001828_pt1 | contig 15085 bp, 16 predicted proteins | sample TroAtlMetagenome_2_FD_88705 | JGI IMG/M metagenome (GOLD analysis project Ga0115011, IMG submission 88705) | Marine eukaryotic phytoplankton communities from Atlantic Ocean - Tropical Atlantic ANT8 Metagenome | ecosystem: Environmental > Aquatic > Marine > Oceanic | place: Tropical Atlantic...
ACTAAAGCAGAGAGACCTGCTGCGACCATCAAAACTTCTAATTCTAATCCAGAAGGTAATAATAAGTCTTCATTTTCTATGTATTTCCATGACTCAGAGAGAGCTACCAATGCTGATGCAGCGCCTCCAAATCCATTGAATAATGCAACTAATTCCGGCATACCTGTCATTTCAACTTTAACTGCCATAATGTAACCAATTAGAGAACCGACTAGTATACCTGAGATGATAAGAGTCCATTGTGCACCTCCTTCTAGGTGCATATCCGCTACAGTTGTTAAGACTGCGACTAGCATTCCCATTGCACCTAATTGATTACCTGCTGGCGCAGTTCTCGGATGACCTAATTTCTTTAGACCAAGGATAAATAATGATGCAGATATCAAATAACCGATTGAGACCCATTCACTAAAAATCATGATTAGCCCTCCTTTCTCTTATTTTTCCCGGCAATCATATTCAACATTCGATTGGTTACAGCAAAACCACCGATTACATTGATCATTGCTAAAACTATAGCTAGAAATGCCAAAAGTCCGGAGACCAAAGTATCTCCACCATCATAAGCAACATTAGCTCCTATTAGAGCACCTACGACACTGATTCCCGAAATTGCATTTGCTCCACTCATTAAGGGTGTGTGGAGCATTGCTGGAACCTTGGTTATTAATTCAAAACCAAGAAATATTGACAGAACGAATAGTGTGATTGAACCAACAAGTAATTCAGGAGTCATCAGAGTACACCTCCCAATCGAGTTTGTTTTTCATGTATTTTTCCATCCTTGCAAATCAAAACTCCACCCATACCTGGGACATATAAATCGGACCCTTCAGGTGAACCAAATAGTACATCATCATCATCTGAAATTATTAATTCACCCTCATTAACTATAGAACTAATGAAGGTTGTTAGATTATTGGAAAACAGCATACTAGCAGTATTTGCAAGAGTGCCTGGAAGATTTGAGGTTCCAACAATTATTACACCATTATCAGTAGTATACACTTCACCAGGTTTTGTTAATTCGCAATTACCTCCAACATCTGCATTCATATCAACTATCACTGTACCCGATTTGAAGGAAGAAACTGCAGTTGCAGGAATTGTAATTGGGGCGGGGCGGCCAAAAATTCTCGCAGTAGTTACGATGATATCAGACTCTGAAGCAACCTCACAAACTGTATCATTCACTTTTTTGATAAAATCCGGAGTCAAGGGTTTGGCATAACCAGATTCATCCTCGAAGTCATCCATACCTTCAACTTCAATAAAACGCCCACCTACTGATTCTATTTGCTCTGCTGCAGATTTTCTAACATCGGAAGCATAAACAATTGCGCCTAATCTCTTAGCTGTAGCGATGGCTTGAAGCCCAGCTACTCCACTACCCATAATTACAACTTTAGCAGGTTTTACAGTTCCGGCAGAGGTTGTCATCATTGGAATGCCGCGAGGGACATAAGATGCACCTAATAATACAGCCTTGTAACCAGCTAAATTATCTTGGCTAGAATTTACATCCATTGACTGGGCTCTGGATAATCTTCTAGGAATCATATCCATCGAGAAAAGAGTTACATCTGAATCAATACAAGATTTGATTTTTTCAGGATGACGAAATGGATCTGCGACACAAACAAGGTTCATCCCTTTTCTTAACTCGGAAGATTCTATCATTCTAATACACATAATAATTTCACAAGAAAGAGCCTCATCTCTCGAGCAGATATTTGCGCCTACATCTAAGTAATCCGAGTCAGAATAATTTGATTTGTCTCCAGCACTTTTTTCAACAAAAACTTCCAAACCCTTCTTCATTAATTTTTTCACAGAATTAGGTACAATAGCAACTCTATTTTCGCCATCTGGTTCTGTCAAAACTCCTAACCTCATAATAACACACCTACAAAATCAAGCCTAGGCTCATTGTTGTTGAACACAGCGAACGTAATCAGATTATTGAATGAAACGGGTGAATGTCTTCAAAAAATTATTCATTGTGAAGAATATTTAGAATAAAATTGTATATCCAATACCAAATACTGCTACGTCACATATTGCATGGGAAAGCCAACATACCCAAATAGAACGATACCTGATGTAAAGCCAAGACCAGATTGCTGCGGCGGATAAAAGTCCTAAACATGCCATTATTGTTTGCCACCAAATAAAACCAAACAAATGTAATGCTATTGCATGATGAAGAGTGAACATTGCTGCAGAGAAAATTATTCCAATCGTATTACTACCAAATAATTCTGCGGACTTTGTTGTAATGAACCATCTGAAAACATATTCTTCGAGAAGGCTATTAATAAATATCCAGTAAATCATCCCAACAATGTATAAATTTAAGCTGTCCAGACCCTTAGATTGTAAAATTTCTGACATCCCCGATATATCTAATGTTTCATCGAATAGGAACCAAGTAATCAGTATAATTAGAGACATTAATACGCCAGTTATTAGACCAAAATTGAGACCTTCTTTACTAGGTAGATTCTTCGAAATAGAATTCTTTTCCACCTTAAGATACCAAACTGTAGGGACTAAGAAAATCCATACTTTACACAAGGCGAAGAAAATTTGCGAGTATAATTCGTTTTCAATAATCTCAATGCCAAATATTACCGAAGCAGTCGGAATAAATCCTACTAATAATATTGGGATAAGAGGTTTATTTTTCCACTCCATTATTCTTCCTAACTCGATTGACATAATGAACATTCTCCCTACAATTGAGTCTAGCGTTCACTAAAGGCTAAGGACGAAACACCTACGGGAGTTAATTGAGGATGACTTCATGGTAAGAGAATCGAGGAAAATTGCAGTAATTGGCGCGGGGAATGTAGGTGCAACATGTGCCTTTGTTATGGCCGAAAGAAAATTAGGCGAAATTGTACTCCTAGATATTTACGAAGGCTTTGCAAAAGGTAAAGCACTTGACATGAGTCAAGGAGGACAAGTTCTAAACTATGATGGGAAAATTACTGGAACTTCGAAATATGAAGATATTGCTGGGGCAGACGTTGTAGTAGTGACATCTGGATTCCCTAGACAACCGGGCATGAGTAGAGAGGATCTGATAGGGAAAAATGCTGAAATAATTTCACAAGTAGGTGCCGGAATCAGGGATTTTGCTCCAGATTCAGTAATAATAATGGTTACAAATCCATTAGATTTGATGACATACCATATGCAAAAAGTAACTGGTTTCGATCCAAAGAGAGTGATTGGGCAAGCTGGCATTTTGGACTCGGCAAGAATGACTCATTTTGTAGCACAGGCAGTTGGATGTTCTAACGAAGATGTTCAAGCCATGGTTCTAGGAGGTCACGGCGATACAATGGTCCCATTACCAAGATATACGACTGTTGGAGGGATACCTATAACTCAATTATTAGACAATGATGAAATTGATGCTATATCAAAAAGAACCGCTAGCGGCGGAGGAGAAATAGTGAAATTATTAGAAAGAGGAAGTGCTTTTTATGCACCAGGAAGTGCAGCAGCTATAATGGCAGAATCAGTTTTGAATGATAGGAAAAGAATGTTGCCATGTAGTGCACTTTTAACAGGCCAATATGGTTTAGAAGATGTTTACATAGGAGTTCCGGTATTATTAGGTAAAAATGGTGTAGAAAATATAGTTGAATTAGAACTAGAAGATGATGAATTGAATAGTCTACAAAGTTCAGCTAATTTCTATAAGTCTCAACTAAGTGATATTCTTGGCTATTAGAATAAAGAAGGCTCAAAAATGAAAGAATATCTTTATCTCGAACATGATGGAAAGTTACTCTTAGTAGATAATGAAGGAAAAGGTCCTGAAATACCTATAATGGGTAGGATTCATGGTGGAGATTCATTAATACGATTACCAACTGTAGAAGAAGTAAAAAATATGGGAATTGAATGGAATAAAAAAAGAGAGAACTTCATCTATTTCGAAAATTATGAAGTAAAAGTAATAGTTGGATTTCCACAAATAGAGTGGCCTGAAAATTGGGCGTGGAAAGATTCAGTAATAAGCGATAATGCAGTTCACCCATTAGTAAGAGAATCTGTTTATCGGACAATCCATCGCGTAGTTTCAAAAGTCATAATTGAAAATGAGCAAGGAATGATATTAATGGCTAAAGCTAGTAGAGGTTTTTTCAACGGGTGTTGGACCCTACCAGGGGGATTTGTAGACTATGGAGAACATCCAAGAAGCGCTGCTGTCAGAGAGGCTAAAGAAGAATTAGGGGTTGAAATTGAAATCGCCGACAATTTAGGAGAGTCGGGAGATCAAAGAGAAGGAAACGATGGCTCATTTATTCAGCAAAATATTTTCACATCAGAAGGAATTAATTGGCTTTCATTTACCTATAGAGCGAAATCGAACATAAGTATTGAAAACATCAATCCTAAAAAAGGTGAAATCGAAGAAGCAAAATGGTTCACAAAGGAAAATGCAATTCGTAATTCAGTCAGTCTTTTCGATAGAGAAGCAATTTCATCCCTCAGCAAATAAGGGCATGCCAAGTATTTGTTTAATGGTGGGCCTGCCTGGATTTGAACCAGAGTCTGTTCGTCCCAAACGAACAAGCATAGACCAGACTAACCCACAGGCCCTGTGAGTAACACGCCGAGAGAACTACCTGTCAAGAACTTAACTCAGCCAATTCCATGTATTTTCATTAATTCGAATTAAGAAACCTTGAACTTCTGCTTGACCTATTAGATACTCACTGGATGACTCCAGCATCCCTTCTTCAGAAAGAAATTTATCTAAGGAATACTTGGTTAAATTACCTTCCTCATCTGTAGCTTTTTTCAGAATTGATAAACCACCTAGAATATTACCATTATTGGTTGTACTTGTTTTAATTTTATTTTCTTTTTTCTTGATTTTTGATATTAATTCATCACTAATCTCATCAGGTATATTTGCAAAGGATATTGCTCTAGCCAATTTTTCTGCATTATCAAAACTTTCAATATATTTGAGATTGCTAGTTGAACCGCATTTAGTGCAATAGTTATTTTTAGATTTCGTGGAGCCAAAGGTAAACCCACATGAACATTTGATGAGATTGTAACGCATGCTCATGATTATCTCAGAATGTGAAAGTACAAGAGTTTTCTGATGATTACTTGCACAATAATTCATCAATGAAGATGCTTGTCACAATACATGAGACGAACGAGGGAAGCAGTTTCTTGGCTTTTATTCGCAGTACTGATCCTTCTATCTGCAAAATTATTCATTGATTCTGATGGTGAATCAGTATATTCTTGGGCGATCCTATTGATGATACCAATTCCATTATTTTTGATAATTTCTTTCCAAACAAAGAATCAAAACTCAGAAAATAAGAATGTCGGGGATATAATTGTTGAAAATGATGAGTTTAGTGAAATAGAAAAAAAGGCAGAAGACCCTTTGGAAATAGGTTTTGATATCCCTATATTATAATTACAATAATCTTAATGTTTCTAAGTTAGCTGGAGCGTAAGTTTGGACTCTAAATTTCTCACGAAGTCCTTGTCGGAAGGCATTACAAGTTTGAGCATCTCCATGATGGCAAATAATTTTTCTAGGAGTAGGATTCAATGCAGATACATAATCCATTAATTGGTTTCTATCAGAATGACCACTAAAACCATCTATTTTCCTCATAGAACATCTCACATCAACCATTAAAGTTTGACCTTTGTCTACTAAAGGTACTGAAGAATGGCCATCTCTAAGACGACTTCCTAAAGTCCCAGATGCTTGATAACCGACAAAACAGAGTGTGTTATTTGGTTCGGGAGCCCAGTGCTTGAAATATTCTACTATTGGCCCTCCGGTCATCATTCCACTTGTAGCTAAAACAATACATGGAGTAGGATCTAGGAGTATAGATTCTCTCTGTTGATAAGATTCTACTGTTTTGAACCATTTAGAGTGGAATGGATTATGTTCTCCACCCTTGAGAAGTTTCTTCCGTAAATCTCTATTCAAGAAATTAGGATGGCTGGCATGAATAGCTGTGGCCTCGGATATCATCCCATCTAACCAAACCGTTACAGGAGAAACTTTACCAGACTTGAATAATTCATCAATAGCTATCATTACTTCTTGGGAACGCCCTACAGCGAATACAGGACAAAATATCTTTCCACCCCGACCAATCACATCGATTATCATTTCCTGAAGTTCGTGGCTGGCTGCATCTCTAGTTGGTTGAATATCTTGAGGCCCACCATAAGTAGATTCAACTACTAAAGTATCTACTTTCGGGAACCTTACAGTTGCTGCGTCAAATAGCCATGATTTTTCATACTTAATATCTCCAGAAAACAAGATTTTGTGTTCATCATTTCCTTCTCCAATATTCATATAAACACTAGATGAACCAAGTATATGGCCTGCATTCTCCATTGTCATCTTGACATCGGGGGCTATGTCAGTTTTTTCACCCCAGTTAACATCAACAACATGTTTTATACATTCTTGAATATCTGCTTTTGAATAAGGAGGTTCATTTCCTTCTGCTTGACTAACTTTAACATAATCAATTTGTAAAAGTGTCATCAAATCTCTAGTTGGAGGAGTGCAATATACTGGCCCTCTATATCCATACCTGAATAGTACCGGAAGCATTGCTATGTGATCAACATGAGCATGAGTTATGACGATGGCATCTAGATTATCCAGTGGCATAAGCTCCGGAGCAGAAAAAAATGGTTGGACTTCATTCTTATTTGAAGTAGGTTTTGCACCACAATCAACTAAGACCTTAGATTCGTTAGTCGTAATTAGGTGCATAGCTCTCCCTACTTCCCGATATGAACCAAGTGCTGTTATCCTAACCCATGGTTCACCAGGGCGTTTTGTTCTATAAATTCGGGTGCCAAACTTCCTTAGAAGAGATTTTCTTTCATCAGACATTTCTTTACGATAGCGACGGATATCATGCTGTGTTCTACTTTCTATAGAGGGGGCTCTAACTACTTTAACTAACCAACCTATTTTATCCCTAAGAGATTGAATGTTGGCTCCTTTCGGGCCCACTGCTTCAGATGGGTTATCACATTCTAAAATAACCTCGCTCAAAGCCGGATCAAGCCAAATTTTTCTTATCTCGGCTTCAGGAGGAATGATTTCGTTTACAGCATCGTGTACTTCTTTTTCAGTTGAAAGAATATCAGGATGAGGTCTAATTACAATACGTCTTTTCACTTGTTTAGCGATTCTTACAGTAAGATTGTCTGTAGAACTTACAAACCTCTCAGGTTGTTTTGTAATTACAGAAATAGAACCTGCTTCAAGGTCTATTTCATAATCTATATCTTTAGGTATAATACCTGCTATTTTCTTCTTTAATTCGGCATAAGACAGTCTCAAAATAACACCTCTAGGTTACCCACGCCATCGTCATTACTCCGAAAAATCGGAGAAGCGCGCTATGCGGCGTGAATATTAAATTGAAGAAAGAAGGTTTTCTACTTGTTCAACAGAAAGTTGTTGGAAACCATTCTCTTCAGTGATTACGGCCAAATCCATCCCATTACCACTTGCTGCATCTCTTTGGGCTGAAGCAAGTAGAGCTTTTGCTGCAACTTTTAATGCAGATTTCTCATCCATTCCTTCTTTGAATTGATCTTCGAGAACACCATACATGTAAGGTGAACCGGAACCGGTTGCACAATAAACATCGGGTATTGAACCACCCGCTGAATCAATACTGTAAACACTAGAACCAGAAGAATCGACACCTACGATTAGTAGTTGAACATAATGAGGTCTGCCAACCAATATATTAGCAGTTAATGTAGCAGCCCCTTTTACGGTCATTGCATTACCTTCTTTTAGTTCGTACAGTTTTAATTCGGCTGCCAATGTTCTAGAAAGAGATTGAGCATGACCCACTAAACCAGCAGTAGTAAGAGCGATGCTATTAGAAATTTGGAACAATTTTTGGACACTCTTGTTGGCAATGAAATGACCCATTGTAGCTCTGTGGTCTGCTCCAACAACAACTCCACCATCAAAGGTTATTCCAATAGTGCTTGTACCTGTTTTTACTGCATCAGTTGTCGCGTGCATCTTATTCACCGCCGTAAGAGGAAGTCCCCTCAGCGTTATCGACTAAAATGAACCCCCTTATCAATGCGACGGAAAAGAACCGTGAAAAATATTCGAAAGGAATGAAATTGTAATCTTCGATAATATTTCTATGGTATAAGTCAAGTATTACTACTACTGCGGATTAATGTGGCAAAACAGAGTAGGGATGAACCTAAATGGATAGAAATGCCAAGTTTACCAAATAATAGCATTAATTCGATTGAAGTAGAGCAAGATTATCATGATCTCGGAGAAAGGTATCCTCAAGCACCTGTGCCAATAAATTCACAAGGCACATTGATTCATAGAGCGAGCCTTGAAGACATCACAGGAATTCCTATGATAATGGATTGGATATCAGATGGAGACATTGTAATTTTGGAGATGAGTTCAATAATTGATCGTGAGATTGAGTTGCAAATCGCAGTATCAAAACTACAAAAATTTATCGAAAATGAAATTAAAGGTACTGTTTTCGGCCTAGGACATAATCGTTTGTTACTACTACCACCAGATTATGGTTCTAAGAATATAGGCTCAAATTCTAACTGAGGTAAAACTATGGAAAGTACTGTAGAACAACCTTGCCCAATTTGCTTTTCTGAAGAAGGGTTAACGATGATTGCCCATACCTCCGAGATACCATACTTTGGAGAGCATACTCAATTGACTATATTGTGCCCATCATGTGGATGGAAGCATACAGACTTTATTCCAGCAGAAGGAAAAAAACCCGGCGCATGGAGTTTAGAAATCGAGGGTTCGGAGATGTTATCTGTAAGGATAATAAGGTCTTCGTCATGTACCATAAGAATTGAAAAATTAGGATTAGAGGTTGACCCAGGGGGCGCTACAACCGGATATGTGTCAAATGTTGAAGGAGTTTTGAATAGATTTGAAGGAGCGATTCAACTAATGTATAGGCAGTCAATATCTCTGCAAGAACAAGATATTATTGATAAATGTGAATCTTTGCTAGAGAAAATTAATTTGGTTAAGAGTGGCGATATGGCAGTGGAAATAATACTTCTTGACCCCATGGGTCATAGTCAGATTTTACATGGTGATGCTAAGTCAAGAGACTTAACTGACGAAGAGTTAGAAAATTTAGAAGTGGGCCCTAGTATTCCAATTTTTAGTGCGGATGATGTTTGAGTTTACTTGGAATCATTAGATAAAAAATCTTCAACTCTATCTGACCACTGGTTTCTCTTTTCTGATAAATCAGTTAACCACTCCGCTGCCTTATCGATACATATTTGTTTAATTTCTCCTGCTAACATTCTACCGGATTCATAATCTCGGCCAATAGATTCTAATTCATTATCACTCTCTTCGAAAAAGTATTGTAGATATTGATAAGCGACATCTTTTGATAAGTCACCACCTAATCTTCTATGCTCTTCAACAGTAGCTTGGCCACCACTAAATGCTCGTTTGACCTTCTTTGACATTTCATCTACAGAATCATGCATAAATATGGTAGTCTCAGGTTTAGATGATGACATTTTATCACCAGTCATACCTACTACAAAACGATGATACGTCGAACAAGGAGGCATTAACCCCATTCCACCTATTTTTCTTTCAAGAGATAAGAGAGACATTTGTATCTTAGATTTATCAAGAATAGTTGCTCCGGGAATTTCTATAGTGCCATGTTTAGGATTTGGCAAAATATCTGCAAATCCAAGTTTAGATAAAGAAGATTTAAGTTTGTCAAATAACTGATTTCTTACGTCACGATTGACACCTCCACTATTAGACACTCCCATCAAAGTTTTATTTTCTTCTTGAATTGATAAGCCAATTGTCAAACCACCACTCTTACGAGTCTTGACATTAAACCAGTTAGTTTTACTCACGAGCCCTCTGGTAAGTCGTATATGAGGGTCCTGATCTACTCCGACAGGCACTACAATAGGCCTCAATCCCCCATATTCATCTAATTGTGGATGTACAATGTCTCCAGCTTGGACTAACGGGGCCTGAACATGAGCCAAATTAGTTTCACCTGAAAAACCATAAATTGCCTCAAATTCAGAAATATTAGTTTTTTGCCCTAGTGTGAACCCCAACCTTTGTACTACTGGTCTCATACTTTGAAAATATACGTTAGTTTTTTCAGGATCTAGTCCCATTGCAGCATAGTTGTTTATGTATTCTGAAAGAGCTATTCTCCGCCCTTCTTCCAATGAAACATTCCTAGTTGCAAGAGCCTCTAAATCAGCAACTGTAACAGTCACATCTCCGCCTTGTTCTTGGAACCATTTAACCTGATTTATCACCATACTATGGCCAAGATGCATTTTTCCACTAGGCATTAAACCAGTTAAAACACCGAAGTCATCGCCAACATTAATTTTATCAAGAATTGTATCTAAATCTCTATGAGCAAAGATAATACCTCTTCTATGTAAAAGATTGGGATTAGGAATCTTAGATATTTCAATGTCACTAAGGCCGAAATTATTCCTAATTCTTTCATAGTCAGTAGACTGTTGAGATGACCAGGGGTCAATGCGAGAGTCTCCTGCCATATGCCGTCGTGTGTAAACTCCTCAATCAAGGCTACGCATAAAACATTAGAAATAAGCCCATCTAGCATACTAATCAAGATTGGCAGGGATTTGAGGAAATGACAATTATACACTGTTTAGGGTCGGGGCTCGTAGGTTCTTTTGTAATTAAAAAATTATTAGATGAAAAAATGAAAATTAATCTCGTTGATATAGAAGAAAAAGAGAAAATTAATGATAATGATTTGTTGACAATACATGTAACGGATGCAATAGAATATTGTAAAAATACTTCGAATGAAGATGAAATATTTGTTAATATGCTGCCCGGAAGCCTTGGTTTTCATGCTACAGAAATTCTAGTATCTAGAGGTAAGAAAGTTGTAGACCTAAGTTTTAGTGAGGTAACACCTGATACCCTCAATAAGAAAGCTATTGATTCAGGAGCAAAAGTCCTATGGGATGTTGGAATTGCGCCGGGATTCTCTAATATGCTAATTATATACGCTTCAAGATTTGGAGGAGGAATATCTAATGCTGAAATTAGAGTAGGAGGGAATCCTGTAGAGAGAGATGAAAAATGGAGCTATATGGCACCTTTCTCTCCTAAAGACGTAATTGCGGAATATACCCGCCCAGCAAGAATTATTAAATCTGGAAAATTAACAACTTTACCTGCATTATCGGATATCCATAAAATAAATGTGAAACAAGCTGGAGTAATGGAATCTTTCTTAACAGATGGACTTAGAAGTTTGCTCGGCACAATATCAGCAGATGAGATGACTGAATATACAGTTAGGTGGCCGGGCCATATTCAGAGATATATTGATGAGAGAGACGCTAATGTTCTAGATCATGAACAGTTGATTGAAGATTGGAAATTTGATAAAACACGCAATGAGTTTACTTGGATGGAGGTAAAAGTAGACTGCAGAAATGGAGAAAGAATGGTATGGACAGTATTTGACAAAGGACGAGATGGAGATTCATCTATGGCTAGAACTACTGGATTAGTAACTGCTTCATGTGTTAAGCAATGGATTTCTAATCCAGAATTAATTCAAGTTGGCGTTCACCCACCAGAAAGTTTGCCGGACTATGTAATTGCAAATGTTTCGCAATCACTTAAAGATGAGGGGATAGAAATAAATGGCCCAGGTATTATGTTATAATTCTCTTAATTTTTCATCTCTAGAAACAAGCCACTTAATCGTTAAAGGAGTCGCAATTAATACAGCAATTGCTATGACTGGAAGTCGCCAATCCATTTCTAATGCAGCCGGCCTTTCAATTAACCATGTAAATATTAGAGGAGAATCATAGAAGTCGGATGCCCATTCATGAAGATTTTTTACATGATGTCCGACTATAGTAACGCTATGATGTAAATCATTGAAGGTTTTCAAAGGATTATAAGAATATGATAGATTCTCTTCGAAATTAATCAATACTTTATTTCCTGGATAAATTGAAATAATTATTCCTTCATCAACTAATCTCCAACCTTCTCGTAAAGATTTTGATTCTTCTGTAAGTAAAGGGAAACTATCTCCATTAATATATTGAATAGTGGAAATAGGAGTTTCAGTACTTATCATTAAACTACCAGGGACTTTCCAATTTGAGTCGGGATCTTCCGGTAATTGTAAGTTAATTGTAGAGTTAGATGAGTTGACTAAAATTCTCGAACTAGATATATTGTGATTATACCATTCACCCCAAGTAGTATACCATACATCTTGATTCTCTAGGAATTCAATTGCGGGCTTATCTTCTCTAACTTTAAGATCGAAGATTCTAGCTTCCCAATATATTGAGATTAGAGAATCTTTCTCAGCAGACTCGAGTAGACTAATGTCTGCTGCATTTTTCTCGAGGCTACCTCCATTCCTTTGAATAACTAGGAAATCTTCAGTTACAGTATTCAAATTATCTCCAATAATTAAAAATCCTGATTCTTTTAATGATGAAATTGTATCATTAGTAATACTCTCAGGGACTCCGAATGAGATGGGTTCTGAACCCCATCGGGAAGAATTAGTATGTTCTGTCAAATAGTCTTTACAAGATTGAATAACAGAATTGTCATTATTGATATTTTCTCCCTCATATCCGTGGCAAGCAAATTCATCTCCGTGTTCCAATCTCTCAGGACCTATTAGATTCCAGAGCCAATTATCATCGTCCCAATCCGCAATCACGGTCGGAGTCAATAAGGGAGTAACAAAAATTACTAGTAGAAATATACCCGCTCGCCTTACTTCCATAATATACCGAGTTGTAAATATGAGATTAAACCTTGTAATGCGTATAGAAAGCAATAAGTCTAATCGACTCCCCGTTTGAAACAGATGCTATCTGATAAAAGCTTAGAATTAATTTCTAGTGAAGTTGGTTTAGATGGCGGAAAAACAGATTTTAAAACCCCTTGGATGTATAAATTTCTCCTATTTGTCCTGCCAGTGCCATTCAGAGCAATGACTAACATCCACTACTATGGATTGGAAAAAATACCCAAAGATGGTCCTGCAATATTTGTTGCTAATCACACATCACATGTAGATCCTTTTCTGAAAATTGTTGCTGCTAAAAGACCGGTACATTATCTCGCGAAAAAGGAACATTTTGAATCTCATGCGACTAAGGTTTTGATGGAAAGTACCGGACAAATAAGTACTGCAAGAGAAAATGGTTCTATAGACGCATTGGAAAAGGCAGTAGAAGTACTTGAATCGGGATGTTCGATGGGAATATTTCCAGAAGGTACAAGGTCAAGAAAGACCCATGCGCCGTTCTTACAAACAGGAAAAACTGGAGTCGCGAGATTAGCAGTAAAATTTCCAAAAATACCAATAGTTCCTATTTCAATAAATGGTGCAAGAGATTTTATGAAACCAGGTAGTTTGATGATAAAACCTTGGAAACGAATAGATGTTTACATTGGCAATTCAATTACTTTCTCAGAATGGTTATCCGATACCGCAGGAGGAGATTATAGTGAACAAGAAATTGAAGAACTAGTATCGAAAGGTGAAGATGAAAAGAGAAATGAAATGAAGAAAATTTATCGGAAATTTACCGATCAGATTATTGAAACTCTAAGACTTAATGGTGCCCCTTAAGTGAATAATAGAGAGTATCATTCAAAGACTGTCACTCTAACCGGCAATATCAAGATGAAGCAGTATCTAGATTTTCTTAGTCGGATTCTCGAAGAAGGGGGAAGTAAGGATGATAGAACCGGCACTGGCACCAAATCGATTTTTGGGCACCAAATGAGATTTGATTTGTCGGATGGTTTTCCTGCAGTTACAACTAAGAAAATTCATTGGCCGAGCGTGATTCATGAACTTTTATGGATGATTTCAGGAGAGACTAATGTTCGCTATCTTCAAGAGAATAAAGTAAGAATATGGAATGAATGGGCCGACGAAAATGGAGATTTGGGTCCAGTATATGGTAAACAATGGAGGAAATGGGTTTCAAATGATGGACAAATAATTGACCAAATAAAGAATGCTATTGAATTAATCAAAGAAAACCCGGAATCAAGGAGAATAATTGTCTCCGCATGGAATGTAGGAGAGTTAGATAAAATGGCTTTAATGCCATGCCATGCATTTTTCCAGTTCTATGTAAGAAATGGTAAATTATCATGTCAGTTATATCAAAGAAGTGCAGATGCGTTTTTAGGTGTTCCATTCAATATTTCATCTTATAGCCTTCTAACATGTATGATGGCTCAAATTTGTAAGCTTGAACCGGGAGAATTTATCTGGACTGGAGGAGATTGTCATCTTTATAGAAATCATCTCGAGCAAGCAAAACTACAAGTTTCAAGAAGTCCATTAAAACTACCAAAATTGATACTGAATTCAGAAATTGAAGACATTGACGATTTTAAGGCTGAAGATATTCAAATTGTAGATTATGAACACCATCCTCATATTTCTGCTCCAATTTCTATTTGAGGTAGTTAGATGAAAATCATGATGATTGTAGCTATGGATGAACAAGGATTCATCGGAAAAGATGAAAACCTTCCTTGGAAATTATCTAATGACTTGAAGAGATTCAAAAAACTGACTGTTTCAGATGGATTTAATGCTGTTGTAATGGGTAGGAAAACATGGGAATCACTGCCTAATGGATTTAAGCCTCTACCTGAAAGATTGAACATAGTAATGTCTAGAGATACAAAATGGTCGGACGAGGGTGCAGAAATTGCTCTTTATCCAGGTAGAGCAATAGAAATTGCTTATGCTAACGGCTGTGAAGAATTATGGGTCATAGGGGGATCGCAAATCTATGAATTGTACTTAAATCGTGTTGAAGAAATACACCTTACTAGAGTTCATACAAAAAATAGTGGAAATATTAATTTTCCAGATTTAGATTGGCAAAATTGGGAAGAAGAAATTATAGAAGAAATATCGAAAGATGGGAAAAATGAATATGA
>Ga0115011_10001833_pt1 | contig 15052 bp, 10 predicted proteins | sample TroAtlMetagenome_2_FD_88705 | JGI IMG/M metagenome (GOLD analysis project Ga0115011, IMG submission 88705) | Marine eukaryotic phytoplankton communities from Atlantic Ocean - Tropical Atlantic ANT8 Metagenome | ecosystem: Environmental > Aquatic > Marine > Oceanic | place: Tropical Atlantic...
AAAGGCGGCCTCATCCTTATAAGGAATGCCGGTCACCCAAGTGGTATCGGTCTCCTTAGCCATTTTTACCATTTCACTGATAAAGCCTACCGCCTCAGTCTGAAACATCGGAATAGACGACTCCGGCCAAATCACAAGATCGCGGCCCCACTCATCACGCGTCAATCCGGCATAAATCTTCAAAGTCTCGAACTGATACTCAGTCAGCCACTTCATATCTTGCGGAATGTTACCCTGAATCAAGGACACCGACAGATCTGGGGTACCTTTAGGTTTAGTCCATTGCGGATTAATCAGCCATAAGCCAACACTGAATAACAATAATACCGATGACACGATAAGGTAACCGGCGCGGCGACGCATCAGCTCGACAGCACTTGCCGCGAGCAATACTGCCACAAAAGAGACAGCAAACACGCCAGCTACTGGCGCCAACGAGGATAGCCAGTACTGCTCGGTAAAGGCGTAACCTAAGAATAGCCAAGGAAAACCGGTAAATAACCAAGTCTTCAGCCACTCTTGTAAGATCCAAAGCGCCGCAAACGAGAAAGGCTGACGACCAACGAAGCGATTAAATATCAGCGCTAAGAAGCCATGAAACAGCCCCATCCCCAAACCCATCAACGCAATCAAAATCAGTGCCAGCCATGTCGGCGTCTCACTATAGTCATTGATAGAGGTAAATAACCAAAAGGCACCAACGCACCACAGCCCAGTGCCATAAGCTTCACCGATAATAAAAGCACGTTTGCCGCTCATCTTTGGCAATAGAAGCGCATACAAAATCGCTGGCGAGACAAAAGCAATCGGCCAAAAGCCGTAAGGCGCGAGCGCAAATATGAATATCGCTCCTGCCAAAGCGGCAATGATAGCGGTAAGTCCAAGTGGCATCTGATAAGCCTGTTTGGGCTTTAAACGCTTTTGTAAATCATCAGTAGACAGACGCATAGCAAATTATCCAAGTTCCAAATCTTTAAGCCTATGATGAGAGGCTATCAATGACGGTTATAAATTAAATGGGCTCATAATAACAGCCTGTCATCATAAAAGGGTAAAAAAGCAAAAAACACGACCGCAATCGTGTTTTTTAAACGACAAAAGAAGCGCTTAGCTTGCGCCCTTTATCGCTAATGGCTGCCTGCATTAACGCTAATGGCTACCTATGAGGATATGAGAGTCGGCGTTGGTTTTGGTCACTTCAAGATCATTAATAGAGCGGCCATCGACATCGGTGATAGTAATCTGCCAATCATCGATAGTGACGCTCTCGCCTTCTAAGTCGCTGACGTATCCCAGCGCTTGCATCACAAGTCCGCCCATCGTATCGACGTCCGTATCGTCGAAGTGACTGCCTAGCTCATCGTTACAGTCCTCGATCACGGTAGAGGCTTGCACCCGCCAAGTATTTGGCTTTTCTGGATGTGCGACAATATTATTAATGTCGCTATCTTCATCGAAATCATCATGCTCATCGACGATATCACCAACGATTTCCTCTAACAAATCTTCCATAGTCACGACGCCTGCGAAGTTACCAAAGTCATCGACGACGATTGCCATATGCACCTGCGTACGCTGTAAGGAGCGCAGTAAGGTATCAGAGCGCGAGGTCTCAGTAATATATAAGGGCTGACGCACTAGATCTTTGAGACGCTTACTATCGATTTTCTCTTCTTGGTCCCGCATCATATACACTAAGATAGGGATTAAATCTTTGGCTAATAAAATACCAATAACCGCATCATCATCTTGGCTGTCAAATACAGGGTAGCGTGAGTGGGTGGTCTCAAGAATAATATCCATGACCTCTTTGAGGCTCGTGCTTTCGTGCAGGCCTATCACTTGCGGGCGCGGGGTCATAATCTCGCGCACTTGCGTCGCTGGTAGATCTAATACGCCTTCTAACATATCAACCGTATCAGGCTCTAAGAACTGGCGCGACTGCTGCACCAAGCTGATCAATTCATCGCGGGTTTCAGGGGCGGTCGATAGCCAGCGTTTTAAGCCGCGCATCGACCAACTACTCGGACTGGGAGCATCATCAGACATAGTGATGTGAGTTAACCTCTTAAGTTCATGGACAGGGAAATAATGGCTATTTAAGTGACTGCTATTACAATTACTAATAGCAAAACAGCGACTACAAAATTTTTACTCAACCGAGTATACATGGGGATAAAATTGTAAATAAAAACAACGATTCGGCGATAGCATAAAACACTAGCCTATTTAGTTTCACTTTATCCCAAGGTAAAGCGACATTCAACGACAAATTTATCCAAATTGTACTGTCAGTGTGTTATAAACTTTGCTATGGTCAAAGCCTTCATTTACATAGTTCACTCTTATGTCTCGTCGCTTCTTTTTCTCTCGGCTATTAGCGCCGCGTCGCCAAGCTCATGGCGATACAAATACCAAAACCTTGGCTAATCCTCCAAGCTGGCTATGCCGTATCGTGCGCTTTTTTATCGTCGTGGCCTTAATGCTGTCGGCACTTTGGCTATTATTAGCGCTTTGGTATCAGTTCGGTACGTTCAGCCCTATCACTTGGCTGGCAAGTGTCTTTATCGTGGGTCTTTTAGCCTCGATAACGATGCTAGAGTACGCTCCAACACTGGCAAATAAAATCACTAATAAGACGCTTAGAACCAAAAAACTAAGTAAATTTTTGGCTATGTTATATAGCGGGCTCTGGCTAGTAGGCGTCGGCTGGTATTTTTCTATCGAGGCCAAAAGCGATCGCGACTGGCAGCCAGAAGTTAGCGAGGTGCTGTCCTACACTCGTGATGCTAACAATCCTAATCTGATTACCTTTTATAAGGTGCGTAACTTTGATTGGTACCTTGCAGAGAAAGAGACTGACGGCGCTGCAGAGATTTTAGCGAACGAGCGCTGGGAGACGCGTACGGTAGATATGTCAACGTTATCAGGCATTGATGTGACCAACTCATATTGGATGGGACCACTGATTGCGCATACTTTAGTGAGCTTTCGCTTTGAGGATGATAGACCGCTCGCTTTTTCCTTTGAGATTCGTAAAGAAGACGATGAGTCTTTTTCTGCTTTTGCTGGGTTTTTTCGGCGCTTTGAGCTCAGTCTTATCGCTAGCGAGGAGCGTGATATTATCTATACGCGTAGCAATGCTCGCGGCGAGCAAGTTTACTTGTTTCCGATCAGTCATCTGCAAAAGCACGAGGTTAAGGCACTGTTTGAGTCTTATCTAAAAGCTGCTGATGAGCTAGTGGCTAAGCCGTCTTGGTACAATACTTTTACCACGAACTGTACCAATATTATATTTTATATGGCGCGTATCGTCAGTGGTGAGCGGCTGCCGTGGGATTATCGGATTTGGGTTTCAGGCTGGCTGCCAAATTATCTTTTTGATATCGGTATGTTAGATGCCAATCCTAAAGAGCAAGGACAACCTTGGTCGATGGATACATGGTACGAGCGCACCCATATTAACCCAAAAGTGCAAGGGTTCGATAATAATGCAGACATAGAGCTTAATGAGCAGCAGCTTATCGAGAATAGTCGTGAGTTCTCTAAGCAAATTCGTCAAGGTCTGCCTATGCCGCCACTTGCTGATTCGCAGATGGAGGCGGAGAGTCGCGCTAAGTCAGCGGCTAGAGTTTCTAGTTAATTTTAAAAACCTGACAGTTAAGGCGTCACCCAATTGACCACCCGCTCCTCCATTTCCTCATCAGAGATGCCAATCTCAGAGATGCAGCGCCCCGCAACGCCTATATTTGCCGCGCGCATTTGCTGCTGAGTCGCTACGGCATCTTTCGTCAGTAATAGATGCCACTCTGGCAACGCCTGTCCTTTATACAGGCGCTTATAGGCGCAGTGCGATGGTAGCCACATCATCTTTGGCAATTTATCGATAGTCAATTGAATACAGTCGGGCACGTACTCTTGACGGCTCTCATAATGCTGACAGTAGCCCGTTTCACAGTTCATCAGCTGGCAGGCGACATCGGTATATTCAACCAACGCTTCGTCCACCTCGCCCTGCTCGTCCTCGTCGATATACTTAATCAAGCAGCAACAGCCGCAGCCATCGCACAGCGCTTCCCATTCGCTATGATTCAGCTCATCGAGGCGAAAGCGTGACCAAAACTGTGGGCGTAAAGTGTCTGCCACTTGCACACTGGCATTAGCGGCCAACTCTGCTTGCTGCTCGGCTTTGTTTTGATGTTTTGCTTTGGGGTTTGATAACACATTCAACCTCATAGACTCGCTATAGTTGCTAAAGTTTTCAATGAAAACCATTTTGATAAATTGCGTTACAGTATTATAGCTGTTTTTGTCCGCTATGGGCGTTAAGGTGGTTGAGTAGTGAAAAAGCAACCTCATAAATCACGCGATAAGTACAACTAAAACTCATAACATAATAAGGACAATAATATGTCAATTAAGACTTTGGAATTAATCAGTACCACCGAAAACGGCGTTGAGCTGATCAGCTATGTCGCCCTTCCAGAAAAAGCCACAAACGACAGTCCAGTACCTGGCATTCTAGTCGCTCCAGAATGGTGGGGCGTCGTTGATCATCCCAAGTCAGTGGCTGAACGTCTAGCCAAAGCGGGCTATGCAGCAGTCGCGATGGACGTTTATGGCGAAGGCAAACTGACCACAGAGGCGTCGATGGCAAATATGTGGATGGAACAAGTGCTCGCGGACCAAGACATGCTGATGAATCGTTGCCGTTTGATTTTGAATGACTTCGGCGATCAGCTAGGAGTAAATGGGGATAACTTAGGCGCTATTGGCTTTTGTTTCGGCGGTAAAGTCGTATTAGATATGGCGCGCGTTGGCATGCCGCTCAAGGCAGTTGCGACTTTCCATGGCAACCTAGCGCCTAAGCAAGCAGCCGATGACAAGTTCAATGCCAAAGTACTAGTGGCTCATGGCGGTGATGATAGTATGGTCTCTATGGACGCCGTTGAGGACTTCAAAAAAGAGATGGACAACGCTGGTGCTGACTATAGCGTCGATGTCTATGAGGGCGCTAAGCATGGTTTCACCAACCCGCATGCCGATGAGCGCGCTGCCAAAAATGATATCGACTTGGGCTACGACGAGAAAGCTGCGAATGACAGCTGGAGTAAAATGCTAGACTTTATGAAAGCGAATCTAGGCTAATTGGACTTTTAAAGCCAATCATATAATACGCCGAAAAGCGGAGCATGCATGTCATGCTCCGCTTTTTTATGCTCTGCTTTTCACAAGGTAACGCCTTTTATAAAATATGACTTATCACCTACAACCGGCCAAAACCTATAGACTTACTTTAGCCTGACTCAGCTTCTCATTGTATAGTAAACTTAACGCCATTATAAAAACAAACCGCTAACAGCTTGGCTTAGCATTCCGTTTTAGAGAGTCATCAATTTAAAAAGGTAGTAAAACAATGGTCAAAGAGACGATTCAGTGGTTCCCCGGGCACATGAATAAAGCCCGTAACGAAGTCAAAGAAATCATGCCAGAGATGGATATTGTCATCGAAGTCATTGATGCCCGTATTCCTTATAGTAGCGAGAACCCTATGGTTGCTGCTCTGCGCGGTCAAAAACCCGTGATCAAAATCCTTAATAAAGCCGATCTCGCCGACCCCGAGCGCACGCAAATATGGCTTGATCACTTTGAGGCGCAAAATGGTGTCAAAGCGATTGCTTTTGATGATAATAAAGCCGATGACGTCCATAAAATCATTGAACTGTGCAAAAGAATGATGCCGGGTAAAGCAGAGTCCGGCCGGCAAATCAAAGCGATGATTATGGGTATTCCGAACGTTGGCAAATCAACCTTGATTAATACCTTAGCCGGTCGCTCGGTTGCAAAGACGGGCAACGAGCCTGCGGTCACCAAGTCACAGCAACTGATAAAACTCGATGGCGGCATTATGCTCTATGACACCCCCGGCATGCTCTGGCCAAAAGTTGAAAACGAACATTCAGGCTATCGCTTAGCGGCGACGGGCGGCATTCGTGATACTGCCTTTGATTTCGCTGATGTCGCAGGCTACACCGCAGAGTATTTGATCAAAGATTATCCTGAATTATTGAAGTCGCGCTACAAAGTTGAAGATCTACCAGCAACCGATTGGGAGTTTTTTGAAGTAGCGGGACGCAATCGCGGCCTACTCAAAAAAGGCGGTATCGTCGATACCTACCGCATGTCAGAGATACTCATCAATGAGCTGCGCAGTGGTACGCTCGGTCGCATCACCCTTGAGACGCCTGAGATGATGGCAGCAGAAGAGAAAGTCGTGGCGGAACAAAGAATCGCTGCTGAAGCCAAAAAAGAAGCCAAGCTTGAGGAAAAGAGAATGCGTAAAAAGCGGGCTCGGAAGAATCGGAAGTAGGGTTTTATGTTTTATTACTAGGGTGTAGGGTGTGCCTCGCGCAACGGATAGTTGGCGCAATTTAACCAACAATGTCATAAACTTTGTAGTAATTACCCAGATTTAACTGAAATTTTAAAACGTAAGCTTGAGAAAATTAACGTTCAATAAGACGACTATGATTCCATCCGCTAAGACCATTCAAATCTATTTACCCAAAGGTAATCCTCGCGGACTACGTTTAGCTGAGATGACCACACGTACGGTACGTTTGATTGAGATTCCGCGTATCCATATTGATGATTTTTTTGCGATGCCTGATGCCAATCAAGTAGGCTTATATTTTTTAATAGGTGAAACAGAAAGTACCGATAAGCCGCTACTATATATCGGCCAGACTGGCGACCTAAGAAGACGGTTAAATCAACATGACGACAAAGACTTTTGGACGCGTGCCTTTGTTATGCTTTCAACGAATAACTCAATGACGCAAACGCACGCGCTATATATGGAACATAAAGCTATAGCGACCGCCACTCAAGTTGGGCGCTACGAGATTAAAAACGGCAATACTGGCAATAAGCCGCACACGCCTGATCCTTTAAAAGCGGATTGTGAAGAGCTGTTTTATACCCTTGATGTTTTATTATCGACTTTAGGGCAACCCGTTTTTGAGTCTTTAAATATTAAAGAAAATAACAACATTAAGAATCAGTCTTCGGGTGACGTTGCTGTTCCTTTAATCAGTACTGCTGATGCCTTGCCTATCGCTGATTCACAGCCAACACTGTTTTACTATAAGGCGAAAGATGGTGATGCCAAAGGTTATTATGACGATGATGGCTTTGTCATATTGGCAGGATCGTTAATACGGCAAGCACAAGCTATCTCAGCTCCACCATTCGTTACTAAAATAAAAGAGAATTTATTGAGTAGCGGCAAGTTAACGCCGATAAACAATAAAAGTTATCAGCTGACTGAGAACCAACTATTTAAGACACCTAGCGGAGCTAGCTCATTAGTCTCAGGACGCTCGACAAATGGCTGGATTGAATGGAAAAACGAAGCGGGTAAAACTTTAGACAGCGTTTACCGTTAGTCAAATACCTTTATATCGTGCCTAGTGAACCTCATATACGAATAGATAAATTACCTTTAATATCAGTAAACTCTTCATTGTCGGTGTGCGAGGCGCACCCTACCTGCCAAGACTAGTTTACGACCTACAAGGAATACACTTGCCTACCAAATTTTCTCAATCTGCTTCAGCTCTAAACACCTTCGCACCCCGTCTATTAGACTGGTTCGAAACCGACGGACGCCACGACTTACCTTGGCAGCAGCACCAAACCGACACACCCAATCCTTATATCGTCTGGCTATCCGAGGTCATGCTACAACAAACGCAAGTTAAGACGGTGCTGCCCTACTTCGCGCGGTTTATGGACTCTTTTCCGACCGTGCAGGACTTAGCCGCCGCGGATTGGGAGGTGATCGCCGAGCACTGGGCAGGGATGGGCTACTATGCGCGGGCACGAAATTTGCATAAGGGTGCTAAGCAGTTGGTTGAGGTAATCGATGAAACGGGGGACTTTCCGCAGACACTCGCAGGATGGGAGGCGATTTCGGGCGTTGGACCTTCAACAGCAGGCGCAATTATGGCAATGGGGCTGCATAAATATGGCGTCATTTGCGATGGTAATGTCAAACGCGTACTAACGCGGTGGGCAACTATCGATGGTGATATTACTAAGTCTGCTACCACCAAAGAGCTATGGGCATTGGCAGAGCGGTTAACGCCAAAGGAGCAGTCAGGTCTTTTCGCGCAAGCGATGATGGATATGGGCGCGACTTTATGCGTGCGCCGTAATCCTAACTGCCAGCTCTGTCCATTAAAAGCCGATTGTTTGGCACACGCTGAGGGGCGCGAGACTGATTATCCGGTAAAGGCAAAGAAAAAGCCCAAGCCGAGCAAATTTAGCAATGCGCTTATTATCGAAAACGCACAAGGAGATATCCTCTGGCTACAGCGTCCTGACAATGGTATTTGGGGTGGCCTATGGAGCTTGCCTTTGCAGTTTGTGCAGAAGCTTGAAGCTAGCGATTTAGCTAAGACATCAGAAGAACAGCCAAAGAAGTCTCAAGTACGTAGTAATGAAAAAGTCTACGAGAGCGAATTTACCACTGCTGAGCAAATCATTCATGACTGGCTAATTGAGAATAAGTTGGTCGCCAAACCTGTGAGTAATACGTTACTTGATGATGCGCCTATTAAGCATTCACTGACTCATTTTCATTGGTATTTGCAGCCACAAAGAGTGGTTGTTGATAATAAGCAGATTGCAGAACTAAAAGATAAGTTAAACGCTGCCGATATAGAGTTTAAGTGGTTAGGGCAGCAAAAAGCGCGCGATAGTCTCGGACTGCCGCGCGCAATGATTAAGATTATTGAGGTTTGAAATTAAGCTCAACCGTAGGCTGGCGCTTTAGCCCAGCATCTTAAACTAGATGTTTAAAAAATCTATCTTTAATGAAGACTTCTGCCAACTAAGACTTTGGCACTCGCAGACGCATCAGCCCTTCTTGCTGCACGGTAGCGACGAGATTACCGTCTTGCCAAAACTGGCCATGATTAAGACCTTTAGAGCTAGAAGTGGTGTCGCTCCACATATCATAGAGTAGCCAATCATTGAGATCGAACGGACGATGAAAATGCATGGAGTGATCGATACTCGCCGCTTGTAGGCCGCTGGTCATAAAGCTGACACCATGCGACATCAGTCCCGTGCCCACTAAATAAAAGTCCGACGAAAACGCTAATAATGCCTGCTGGATAGCGACAGGCTGATTGCCAAGCTCGCGAATACGTAGCCAGTTGGCCTGCTTAGGTTTCATAGGCGTTGGGTTGATCGGATCGCGCGGTTTGACCGGTTTGATCTCGACATGACGACGACGCATAAACCGTGCTTTGAGCGCATCTGGTACTTTGCCGACGTGCTCGTCTTTTAGCTCTTGCTCTGAAGCTAAGTCTTCTGGCGGCGGATACACTGGCATACTCTCTTGATATTCAAGCCCCTCCTCAGCAGGCGAGAACGACGCTATCATCGAAAATATCACTTGCTCTATAGGCTCTTTGCCTTTTACTTGCTTGTGCTGAATCGCCGTCACTTCTCGCGCGGATAGGCTACGACCGTCTCGCAAGCGGCGCACTTGGTAGATGACAGGCTGCTTGATATCGCCGCCACGCAAAAAATACCCATGCAGTGAATGGCAAGGCTTGTCCTCATTCAAGGTGTGAGACGCTGCCATAATTGCTTGCGCGAGCACTTGTCCGCCAAAGATACGTGAGCCCACATAGTCGTGGCTTGCGCCTTCAAAAACATCCGGACTGAGCTCAGTGAGTGCGACTGTCGCTAACAGCTCGTCGATAAGTTGCGAGTTATCAAACATATCAGACATAGCGCTTATTTTCCTTATTCTAATATTTCTACTAACAAACATTTTCGCTTTGAATGACAATACTTGTTAGTAAAAATGATCACTTTAGAAAGTTTATTAAAAGTTAAACATAGTAACCAATAACGAGATTTTTGACCAGTGATGTCATATGACTCAGCGGCTATTATGATGACTGTATCGCCTAAAAAATAGTCTCTGCCAGTTCCATAAATGGATTCTATACCGCTCCTTGGCTCTATTTTATTTCGTGCTAAATCCTAATACGAAAAAGAGGCGCTAACGAGCACCCCTTTTCATACTCCCGTCAGCTTAGACTAGGGCTTTACTGCCACCAAAATCCGGATAGAGTCAGGTACTAGCGATAGACTCGCTAGGGCCTGCTCGCCTTGGGCTTGCAGTTGCTCTAAGCGCTCAATCTCGCTGCTACGCACATTAGGATTGATGGTTTGTAAGTGCTTGAGACGCTTGATCTCACGTGACCACTGCTGAGTAAAGCGGCTACTTGCCTGCGCTCCTATTTCAGCCAGCTGTGCACGGGCGATATCTTCAGCGTCATAGTAGCGCTGCTCGATAACATCACCGCGCGCCTTAATCACTTGCCGCGCTCTATTGTTATCTAAACGCTCGATATACGGCATAATCATCTCGGCGCTGATACGACTTGATAAATCGCCGCCCTGCTCACTCATAAACACCCGAATATTTTGTGTCGGCAAGGTTGCAGGCAGATTGAGCACTTTCGGCGCGATAGTCTCGACCCGAAAGTTAATCTCAAGCAGTACGGTGCCCTGCGGCATTGCGGCGCTCTTTAGCATACCGACAGTAGTATTACCAAAGGTGCTGGTGCTCGCCAGCTCATAGATAGCGCGCATCAAAGGATGCTCATGAGTAATAAAATCAATCTCTTCGCGCTGCAAAGCCAGCTTGCGCTCGAAGGTCAAGCTCATGCCATCTTCGCCGAGCGGTAAACTCTCCATATACTCATTGACTTCATTACTATCGATCGGCGCAATCACCCATGAGCCATCGCGCTGTACGCTATGATCGATATTCGCGGACGCCAAAAAACGCTCGACGAATTGCGGCAGTAGATTATGACTATCAAAATCCACCATCGCATCTTTGATACGCGAGGCCACCCGCGGACGGCACGAGTTATACTCAAGTAGGCGGTCGCGGCCTGCTTGTAGCTGAGCCTCTAAACCTAAACGCGTCTGCTTCGCCTCAGCGATAACCGCTTGTAGCGCTTGCTGATTATCCGCGGTATCTGCGCCTTCTAACAGCGGCTTTAAGGTCTGAATATACTCCTCTTGCACGCTTTGCGCTGTTGGCGATATCTGATTGAATATATTGAGCGCGCTGTTATACCAGTGATACAGACGCTCTTGCGCCGTGCTCTCCACATAAGGCACATGCAGTGTAATCCGCTGCGTCTGGCCGATACGATCCAAGCGGCCAATGCGCTGCTCTAAAGTATCAGGATTGGCCGGTAAGTCCCAAAGTATCAGCTGGCTTGCAAATTGGAAGTTACGACCTTCTGAGCCAATCTCTGAGCACAGTAGTATTTGCGCCCCTTCTCTATCAGCAAAAAACGCCGCAGCTTGGTCACGCTCAAGCAGCGTCATCTGCTCAGTAAAGATAGCGGTCTTGATACCGGCATGCAAACGCAGTACCGCCTCTAAGCTCTCAACTGTCGCGCCACTACGGGCAATAAGTAATACTTTTTCTTGTTTCAGCTCGCCTTTTAAGATATCGATCAGCCAAGGTACGCGTGGGTCGTCTTCAAGCCAGCCACCATCGGGCTGATTTTCTTCGCCCCATAGCTGCTCGCGCAGTTTACCTGTGGTCTGATAGCTGTCTATCCAAGCCTCAGGCAGCGGCAATGGATGCGACTGACTGCTACGGCCGTAGAAGCCTTTGACACTTTCGCGCGTATTACGGAATAACACCCGCCCCGTCCCATGACGATCTAACAGCTCATTGAGGGCATAATTACGCAGCTTCTCATCTTCATTGATGTTTGCCAACTCCTCGGTGCTGATATCGAGTAGGCCGCTTAAAGCTTCAATCTGATTGGAGCTCAAAGGCTTATCTTCTATCAAGATATTGGCAACTGCCGCCGTTTCGGCAAAGGCATCTTGGGACTCAATAAACGCATCCAAATCATCGAAGCGATTGGGATCAAGCAGACGCAGACGGGCAAAATGACTTTGCGCGCCCAATTGCTCTGGCGTGGCAGTGAGTAGCATCACCCCTGGCGTTTCATTAGCAAAGTCAGCGACGAGCTCGTATTTATCATTGCCGCCTTGCGCCTCATCCCAATGCAAGTGATGCGCTTCATCGACGACAAGCAGATCAAACCCGGCTTCTATGGCTTGCTCATACAGATCATCATGATCAAGCAACAAGTCCATACCGGCGATGATACATTGCTCAGTAGCAAAGACGTTTTGTTCAGGGTCGTGCTCTTTTATCGCCGCCGTACGCACCAGATCAAATAGCGCAAAGTTTAGATTAAAACGGCGACGCAGCTCAATCATCCACTGATACTGCAAACTATCGGGCACGAGTATCAATACGCGCTCAGCCTTACCGGTAAGCAGCTGCTGATGGATAATAAGACCGGCTTCGATAGTTTTGCCCAATCCCACCTCGTCAGCGAGCAGGACGCGCGGCGAAAGGCGCTTACCCACTTCATGAGCGATATAGAGCTGATGCTCAATGATATCGACGCGCGCGCCCATGAGACCTTTGAGCGGATGACCGGCCAATGCCGACTGCATACGCAAGATATCTTGGCGCAGATCATACCAGTCACTACGCTCAATACGGCCAGCCAGCAAGCGCTCAAGGGGCTTAGCGAGCGTAATATTCGCCGCCAAGCGCGTCTCCATAATAGGTTTAACCTCCACCCCTTGCTCATCATCTTCGACGCTGTACTTAAGTACGCCCATCACCTCATCGACGCCGGTAACGGTATAGTTATTACCCTGCTGATCAGCGATGCTATCACCGATTTTGAATACCACGCGCGAGAGCGGAGCAGAGTTTTTGGCATAGACGCGCGTCTCTTCGCTTTGCGGAAACAAGATGTGCACGCAGCGATCATCGACGTCGATCACCACACCTAAACCAAGCTCAGACTCGGTATCAGATAAATAACGTTGACCAACAGCGAATTCGCTACTGAGTAATGAGGCGGCAGAAATAGTCATAGGGCGGTATCTTTTTGTACTTAAATGATAAAAATAGAAGATGAAAGTAGTCACACTATAGATAATGAGCAACAAGCAACGTCGCTGCAAAGTCGCACTATTATATAGCGTTAGCGGTTAGATGGTTGCGCTAATTGTGTTTTTCAAGAGCTTATCACCCAGCCGTTATTTTAGGATTTGCATTCTGCTCGCTGCAGTCTTCGCTTTAGTAGGTTAGTTTTGCTTTTTGCTACAGCATGCTACATTAGAGGCTTATAAAATAACGACTACTCATAACTAAAACTAAAAAGGACTCTCTATGAAAGCGGTACTACTCGACGAAGCCAGATTTTTAGAAGGTCTTGAGCTACCCAAGCCTGCAAAGGTCAGCGAATACGTCACCTTTGATAAAACGCCGCAAGACAATAAAGTAATCATTGAGCGCTGCCAAGATGCCGACATCATGATCTGCGGCACCCTGAGGATCGAACGCGAAGTGATTGAGGCGCTCCCTAATCTCAAACTCATACAACTGAGCTCAAGTGGTATGAACACCATAGACCAAGAGGCCTGCAAGGAAAATAAGGTTGCGCTATACAATGCTTCTGCTTTTGCTGCTAAAAGCGTTCCTGAGCACACCTTTATGCTGATGTTAAATGCGCTACGTGCTGGCATTCATTATCATCAAAAGGTCGCTGATGGCAGTTGGCGTAAAGATCGCAGCTCACAGATTAACCAAGCACCGATGATTGATGTCGAGGGGCAAACCTTAGGTATCATTGGCGTAGGTACCATTGGTAAGCGCGTAAGTGAGCTTGCACAAGCGTTTGGCATGACCGTACTATGGGCTGAACATCAAGGCGTTGAGCCCCGCAGCGACGATTATACTGATTTTGAGACCGTGCTTGCCGCCGCCGATGTTATCAGCCTACATTGTCCGCTCACACTAGAGACTAAACATCTAATTAATAAAGACACCTTAGCCAAAATGAGCAAACAGCCGCTGATCGTCAATGTAGCACGTGGCGCAGTCGTCGACTCTAAGGCTATGGCACAAGCGATAGAAAATCAGCAAGTACTCGGTTACGCAACCGATGTCTTTGAAAAAGAACCCATCGCCACGGACGATCCTTTACTTAAACTGGCAGAGCAGCAGCATCCGCGAGTTATCTTTAGCCCGCACGTGGCGTCAGGCAGCAAGAACGCGCATCATAAATTATGGCAAATTGTCCAAGAGCAAATTAACACCTTTATTAATAACACCGATATTAATAACACCGATGAAAAATCAAATGATAGCTCAAGTAATCATAAGAAAAATAAGTAAGGAGGCAGTATGAAAGCGGTATTTTTGGATAGAGGCACGTTTTCTCAGGACTTAGACTTGCCAGCGCCAGCAGGAGTCACCGATTATGTTGTCTACAGCGATAGCCCAGAGGATACTCAAACTATAGTCGAACGTTGCCAAGATGCAGACATTATCTTTACCAATAAGATTAAGATTAGCGCTGAGGCGATTAGTAATCTGCCCAAGCTAAAGCTGATTCAATTGACAGCGACTGGCATGAATAACGTTGACAGCGATGCTTGCGATAAGCATGGGGTGACGCTATATAACGTCGCAGGTTACGCGGTCAAAAGTGTGCCAGAGCATACCTTTATGCTGATGACTATGGCGATGCGCGCTGCTATCCACTACCATCAAAAGGTCATTGATGGCTCTTGGTCTGATGACGGTGGCTTTTGCCTATTAGATGTACCACTGATCGATTTGGAAGATAAAACGTTAGGCATTATTGGCGTTGGCACTATCGGTAAACGAGTGACCCAGATTGCCCGCGCTTATGGCATGACCGTGTTGTGGGCGGAACATCAAGGCCAAACGCCGCGCAATGAGGATTATACCGCTTTCGATGAGGTGCTAGCCCGCTCCGATGTCATCAGCTTACATTGCCCCTTGAACGAGGACACCAAACACTTAATTAATAAAGACACTTTGGCAAAAATGCAAAAGCAGCCTTTGATAGTCAATGTCGCACGCGGCGGTATT
>Ga0115011_10001834_pt1 | contig 15039 bp, 10 predicted proteins | sample TroAtlMetagenome_2_FD_88705 | JGI IMG/M metagenome (GOLD analysis project Ga0115011, IMG submission 88705) | Marine eukaryotic phytoplankton communities from Atlantic Ocean - Tropical Atlantic ANT8 Metagenome | ecosystem: Environmental > Aquatic > Marine > Oceanic | place: Tropical Atlantic...
AGGTAATTAGGCTTTTCGATAGCGCTAGGCTATCTTTTTCATCGGCTTAATATTTATTTGCCATAAGTTTATAAACTATCGTCGTTAAGATTAAGCGCACCACGAAGGAAGTTAAGCAGTGTACAAATTTCGGCTGACATAAGCGCGAACTCTGCATCAAGGCGCGCTTCAACCTGATCTTTTGGCACATCGTCAGTTTCTTCTTTAATGCGATCGGTGAACTTAACACGTTTAATGGCGCCATCCTCACACATAATAGCCGTCAACGTCTCTGCATATTCGAATGCAACCTTTTGAACCAGCTTACCGGCATCCAAATGAATACTAATTTCTTCGCTGTCTAGCGGCTGGTTCTTACAACGAATAACGCTGCCAGTGTCATCGGTAGATTTAAGCTCAGCTTCTTCAAGTAGACCTACACCTTCTGGTGTTGACTCAGTAACCCAGTGCGTAAGCTCGCTTTGAAGGCTTCTGCGCGTAAATGGCACTACTGGAAGCGAGCCTATGGCTTTTCTTACCATGGCCAAAAAGGCTTCGGCTTTGCCATCAGATGATGCGTCAACTACGACTAAGTTGTCAGCAAGCGAAATAAAGCCGTGAGTGTAGGTGTTTTTTGTAAATGCCTGGGGCAGCAAACGGGTTTGAATTTCTTGTTTAAGATCTGCTTTGGCTTTTTTACCAACTGGCGAACCGGTTTCCATTTCAATTTTGGCCACCATTTCGTCAAGCTCGGCATTTACCACTGCGCCGGGCAAGATCTTTTCTTGTTTCTTTAGGGTTATCCAAAAACGCTGTTGAACAACATGGAACATGGTGCCTTGCTTACCCGCCTGAGAAAACGGAGAGGCGAACCCCATGGTTGCTAAGTCTTGGCTACCGCACGGGCGAAAAGCGTGTTCGTTAAGGGCACGTTCTAAATCGCCCTCGTCTAGCGATAACGGCTGAGTAATTTGATAGGCTTTTACATTTTTAAACCACATAGTGTAAGCATTCTCTTGATAAAAATAGGGCGCAAGCCTACCAACGTAAGACTCGCGGTGCAATTGAATAAAAGGCCCTAGAAAGCGGGCACCTTAGATTGATAGTGGCAAGAAAGGTTAAGCACTCTTTTTCGGAAAACGAATGGTGTACTGTAAGCCGTTGCCAAGCGTACTGTCGGCCTCTATATGTCCATGCAGTGACTGTGTAACTAGGTTGTACATAATATGTGTGCCTAGACCGCTACCACCTTCTCCGCGTTTGGTAGTAAAGAAGGCATCAAACAACTTACTGAGCTCTTCTTCGCTTAAACCTTTTCCGTCATCTTGGTAGTGGATCACAACATTATCACCATCTTCTTTTACATCTAGTGTTACAGAGCCGGCCGCTTTGCCTTCAAAGCCGTGCGTAATTGAGTTAACCACCATATTGGTAACGATTTGAGCGATGGCGCCAGGTGCACAGGTCACAACTAAATTATCGGGGCAGGATACGTTAATTTGATGTTCAGTATGCTTAAAGCTTGGCTTAAGTGACTGAATAATTTCGTTAATATAGTCGCCCAACACAAATTCGCGCTCGGTTTCACTGGTCTGGTCAACGGCCACCTGTTTAAAGCTGGAGATAAGATCAGATGCGCGTTCTAGGTTACTTAAAAGTAGTAGCGCAGTTTGTTCTGCTTCATCGATGAAGCTTGCCATGTTCTTACTGGTCAGGCTTTTATCTTCGAAGTCGGTCTTTAAATTGTTAAGTCGCTCTTGTAGAAAGCTGGCTGCGGTCACACTCACGCCTAATGGCGTGTTTACGTCATGCGCGATACCGGCCACCAGACCGCCCAGCGACGCCATGCGCTCCGACTCGACTAATTGCTCTTGCGCTTGATGAAGTGTATCCATCGAACTGGCTAGCTCTTGGTTACGTTTGCGCAGTTCGGCTTCTATATACTGACGATTTTCGTTTTCTTGGCGAAGCTCTCGCTGGTGGGCAATAAGCTCGTCTTTTTGCTGCTCTAAGTCGAGCATGATCTGAGACAACGACGCTGTTTTCTTTGCCACTTCTTGTTCTAAAATCAGGTTTTGGTCGTCTAGCTTCTTGTTGGCAAGAGTGAGTTCATTCTGCGCGTCTTTCAGCTTATTGTTTGAAATAATCAGGTCGTCAATAACGTGGTTGTAAGATTCCTTAAGCTGTAATAGCTCGTTGTCATCATCGAGCTTTATGCTGAGTTTGCTCTCTTCTGGGTGTTGAGGATCGAAATTACCCATTTGCTCGGTAATGGTTTGCAGCGGTTCAGAAAGCATGGTGCGAAATGCGGTCATGAACAAGAAGACCAGAAAGGTGGTTTTTACTAACGCGTTACCGATAAGAAAAAATACGCCTACTTCAATACGGCTAAAAATAGTATCAAAGCTAGAATACAAGGTAACGTCGCCAACCGTAGATTCGCGACCTGAGAATTTAAATACTAGTGGGAAGCTGTAGCTAAATACGCCGCCGGGATGATCTTCAATTATTTCACGGTCAACCGGAGCAGGAGAGCGCTGAGCACGGATGCCGTACTCGGCAATGTAGTTACCGTTTTCACCACGAACTTGAAGCCCTTCAACAATAGGCAATGACATAAGGCCTTCGGCGATGGCACGCACTTGGTCGTGGTTAAGTTCCCACAAAGCGCGGGTCAGGCTAGAAGAAAAGGTGTTTTTTAGCGTTTGAAGCTCGCCTTCAACGTGATTTTTCGTGCTGAGGTATTCTGTAAAGATCTGTCCTACCGTCACTAGCAGCGTGAGAGAAAAGTACACTGACAACACTCTGGCTAAGAGTTTCCTTGATAACCCTGTCTTGACCGCAGCCATCGATAAACACACCCCTGTTACATCAGACCTTTTAAATCACCGACAACGCTTGGTAGTTGCTCACCTTTGCAACAATAACAGTCGGTTTTATGTAATTTCAAGAATATGCGTAATCGTATGAATAAACAAGATTATGTATTTAAACTTTGGAACAAGCTTGTATTAAACTTGACACATAAATGTAATCGTTTTAATAAAACTGTCACAGACCACATTAATAATAACGGCGTTTAAAAATGAGCAGGAATATTACGATGTCTCGTACAGTGTTGGTGGTTGAGGACGAAGCGCCTATCCGTGAAATGCTTAAGTTTGTGCTTGAGCAATCTGGTTTTAACATTATTGAAGCCGAAGATTTCGACATCGCGCAAGAAAAAATTTGCGAACCTTACCCAGATTTAATCTTACTAGATTGGATGTTGCCGGGAGGAAGCGGTGTACAGCTAGCTAAAAGTTTAAAGCAGCACGAGTTTACTCGTGACATTCCCGTCATCATGCTTACAGCCCGTGGCGAGGAAGAAGACAAAATTCGCGGCCTGGATGCAGGTGCTGATGACTACGTTACTAAACCATTCTCGCCGAAAGAGCTTGTGGCAAGAATAAAAGCAGTGATGCGAAGAGTTACGCCTACATCAAGCGAAGAGCCTATTGAATTTAATGGTCTTAAACTTGAACCGGTATCACATCGCGTAATGGCGAATGAAGAACCGCTAGACATGGGGCCGACTGAATTTAAGTTGTTGCACTTCTTTATGACGCACCCAGAACGTGTCTATAGCCGAGAGCTACTGCTAGATAATGTTTGGGGAACCAATGTTTACGTAGAAGACAGAACGGTAGATGTGCATATTCGACGTTTGCGTAAAGCTATCTCTCGTCACGGACATGATGCTATGATCCAAACTGTACGCGGCGCGGGTTACCGTTTTTCTACTAAGCTGTAATAAATGTAGTGTTTAGGGAGTAACATGGTGTTATTCCCTTGATGTCGCTGCGCCATCTGGGCATGCGCCCAATTCCACCTTTAACAACGCGAGCTATTTCATGTATTACCCGTTCTCTTGGTTGAGAAGTACATTGCGCTTAGTGCTATTCCTTGTGGTTTTTGCGCTAGTCGGGTGGTATTTAGATGATATGTTATTCGCCGTTGCCATTGGCGCAACCCTGCTACTGCTATTTAACTACTGGCATCTTTACAAGCTAAATCGCTGGTTATGGCATAGTCGTAAAATGTCTCCACCTACCGTGCGTGGCGTGTGGGAACATATTTATGAAGGTATTTATTACCTTCAGCGTCGTAACCGCAATAAGCGCAAAGAGCTTGGTGAATTGGTAAAGCGCTTTAGAGAGGGTTCTGAAGCCTTGCCTGATGCGGCGGTAGTGGTTGATGCTAAGGCCTGCATTATTTGGTGTAACCGCCTTGCTCGCTTGGATTTAGGGCTTAAATGGCCGCAAGACTCAGGGCGTCGAATCGACAACTTGTTGCGCCATCCGGAGTTTATTCAGTACTTTCATGCAGGGAATTATAAATACCCCATTGAAGTACCGTCGCCTACCAACCCCAACAAAACCTTTGAATACCGGATTATGCCTTATGGCGATGAGCATTTGTTGCTGATTGCCCGTGACATAACGCGGGTGTCCCAGCTTGAAGAAATGCGTAAGGACTTTGTGGCAAATGTGTCTCATGAATTGCGTACACCGCTAACGGTCATTAACGGATACCTCGAAATTCTTCCTATTGATGAAGACTCCGATCCATTCATGCAAAAAGCGATGAAAGAAATGACATCGCAAACCCACCGTATGCAAAACTTGATAGAAGACTTGCTGGTGTTGTCGCGCATTGAAGCAAGCTCGGAGCGCATCTACGAAAATGTTGTGAACATTCCTGTGGTCCTTGCTCAGGTGGAAAGAGAAGCGCAGGCGCTTAATAAAGAGAAAAACCACACAATAAACTTCCACATCGACAAAGAACTCTGTATTTTCGGCGTTGAGACCGAACTGCGTAGCGCTTGTTCAAACCTAGTGTTTAATGCGGTGCACTACACACCTGCTGGTGGTGAAATTAATGTGTACTGGCGACGTAAACCCAATGGCGCGCAATTTTCTGTGGTAGATAACGGTGATGGTATTGAGCCAAATCATCTAAACCGCCTTACCGAGCGCTTTTATCGCGTGGATAAAGCGCGCTCTCGCAAAACCGGTGGCTCTGGCTTAGGTCTTTCCATTGTAAAACATGTACTAAGTCATCATAATTCTCGTTTAGATATAACCAGCACATTGGGTGAGGGCAGTAATTTCTCGTTTGTGCTGGATAACGAGTTGATTGCAGAGCAACTGTAACCCTAAGAGGCGAGAAGAGTTGGTGAGCAAAAAGCATAATAAGATGAAAGGGCAACGCTATCGCCTTTCAACGTTACTTTTAGTAATAGGCTTATTGTTACCATTTGGAACCCTGGCGGATTCTCAAAATACTCAAAGCTCGTCATCTGCTTCTGGTAGCTATCAAGTACCTGCCTATGAACGTAAGCCTGGGGTGGCAGGAAAAATATCCTCTGTTGGCTCAGACACGCTGGCAAACTTAATGACCTTTTGGTCACAGGAGTTTAAAACCCTCTATCCTCAGGTAGGCTTTCAAATTCAGGCGTCAGGTTCATCCACCGCGCCGCCGGCACTTATTGAAGGTACTGCCACTATAGGCCCTATGAGCCGAGAACTAAAACCCAGTGAAATACGGGATTTTACGCGAACCCACGGTTACCCGCCTACGGTATTAAAAGTGGCAATGGATGCCATCGCCATTTTTGTGGATAGACGCAATCCGCTGCCAGGTATGACCCTTGAGCAAGTTGACGCGGTGTTTTCCGAAACCCAGTTTTGTGGCAGCAATACAGCCATTATCAATTGGTCTCAGCTCGGCGTTGACGATATAGGCTATCGTTCTCCTATCAGGCTGTACGGTCGAAATTCAGTATCGGGTACTTACGGCTTGTTTAAAGTGATGGCGCTGTGCGATGGTGACTTTAAGAATACGGTAAACGAACAACCTGGCTCTGCATCTGTAGTATTGTCCGTGGCCAGCGGTACAGGCGCGATTGGCTATGCCGCTTACGGCTATAAAACCGCAGGAGTTCGCGCTCTGCCTTTAGGTGAGTCGCTAGACAGCTTAATCCCTCTTTCTATTGATACAGTGCGCAACGAAACGTATCCGTTTGCCCGTTTTCTTTATTTAGTGATAAATAAAAAGCCTGGTGAGCCTTTACCTACTCTGGAAAGGGAGTTTTTGCGCTATATCTTGTCACAGGAAGGGCAGCAGCAGGTGTTAAGAGACGGATATTTCCCCATTCGTGAAGACGTACTGGTACGCCAACGCCGACTGCTTGACGAATAATAAGTGCCATTCAGAACAACGCTAACCACTCTAATGCCGCTGAACAAATCAACAAGTTTTTTAGGTGGAAGCCTCTTTAAAGTCTACTTCACCCTAGCTGCAATGTCATAATTACGTCACAAATCAAGAAGGTATATTGACGAAAATCTGACTAATTGCGATTAAAAAAAGGGGCGGTTGATAATAAATAAAGTCTACGTTCGGTCAAAAATTTCAGATTTTTACCAATTAAGTTTTAGAAAAATATACAAAAAACAAATTCTCAGTAGCCAAAGTAAGTCTTCTAAACGTGTTTCTAGCCCAAAATTGAACTTTTTCTATGAAACTTTTGTTACAGCGACTTAATGTAACAAATGTGTCATCTACCTCAGTTAAAGTTTCCGCGTTTTCAAAATCCATAACTATACCGTACCTGGAGAAACACATGGAACTTAAGCAACTTTTCAAGGCTTCAGCTATTGCTACTGCACTTGTTCTAGCAGGCTGTGGCGGCGATATTAATATCAGTGAAGGTGATATTGATAACAGCGTAACTAATAATAATGGTGGAAGCACTGGTGGCGATACTGGTGGCGATACTGGTTCAGATGATACAGCTCCAGGTGAAGTAAGCTCTTTCCTAAGTGGTGAAGTTTCTGATGCGTTCGGCCAGTCGGTTGAAGTACGTGTTCTTTCTGGTCGTTTAACAGCTGATGATGCTGACGCTCAAGGCGTTATCACGCTAACTAATGACACAGTGTGGGCACTTGAAGGACCAGTATTTATTGGTAACGACAAAGCAGACAGCGTAACGCTAGCAATCGAAGAAGGTACAATCATCTTTGGTCGCACTGGTGCAGATTACCTTGTAGTTAGCCGTGACTCTCAAATTGAAGCAGAAGGTACAGCATCTTCTCCAATCATCATGACATCTTTCAACGATGTTGTAGGTGACGAAGTTGGAGCAGGCCAATGGGGTGGTGTGGTTATCCTTGGTAACGGTACTTCAACTAAATGCCCGCAAGACGGCTCTGACTGTGCGCTTCAGGTTGAAGGTGCAGAAGAGGGTGCAGTATTTGGTGGTACAGACGATACAGACAGCTCTGGCATCCTTAAATACGTAGTAGTGAAATACGCTGGTTTTGAAATTGCGCCAGACAACGAACTTAACGGTATTACATTTGGTGGTGTTGGTTCAGGTACAGAAGTTGACTATGTACAAGTACACAGCAACGCTGATGATGGTGTAGAATTCTTCGGGGGCGCGGTAAACGCGAAACACTTAGTTTTAACAGCTAACCAAGATGACTCAGTAGACTGGGACAACGGTTACAAAGGTAAGCTTCAGTATGTTTACGTTCAGCACGCTGCTGACAACTCTGACGCAAACCGCGGTATTGAAGGTGACGGCGACGGTGGTGACGGCCTAGAATTCTCTAAGCCAATGATCGCAAACATGACAGTTATTGGTAACACTTTCGATACAGCTGACGCTGACTCTGAAGGTTTACTACTTCGCGACCAAACTGGCGCAAACCTAATGAACTTTCTTATCACTGGTCCAGAAGCAATGGGCGAGTGTTTAGAAATGGACACTGACGAAACGGTTCAAGCTAACCTTTTTGACGGTGACCTAACCATGACTTACTCAGCAATTGCTTGTTCTGAGCCGTTCAACACGCCAGAAGGTGCAGTTGACCTTGAAGCATGGTTTACTGGTCAAGAAGGCAACCAGTTAATCGCATTTGAAGACCGTGCAAATCTTGGTCTTAACCCCGACGGCACGCTTACAGCGCAAAGTGAACTTCTAACAGCTGGTGGCGATGCGTCAACATTGCTTGATACATTCTTTGAAGCAAACACATTCATTGGTGCGATTGGTGAAGACGACTGGCGTCAAGGTTGGGCATTTGGTTTCGGTGGCGGTCACATCGAACTAGTACAATCTGCTTCTGGCTGTCCATCAGGTACGACTTCTATCACGCCAGTAGACGGTTCAACCACTACGTGCGAAGTGTCTGGCACTATCACGTCTGACCTTACGCTTACAGAAGGTAACTTCTACGCGCTTTCAGGTGCAGTATTCGTAGGTGGCGACAAAGAAAACAGCGCAACCCTTACTGTTGAGCCAGGCGTTACCGTTTACGGTGCATCGGGTAATGACTACCTAGTAATTAGCCGTGATTCAGAAATCAATGCAAACGGTACTGCTGAAAACCCAATTACTTTCACATCACGTGACCACGTTGTTGGCGGTCTTGAGGCGGGTGAAGCGGGACAATGGGGCGGCATGATCGTTCTAGGTAACGGCGAATCTACTAAGTGTCCTCAAGACGGTACCGATTGTTCACTTCAAGTTGAAGGTGCACAAGAAGGTGCAGTATTCGGCGGAACTGACAACACAGATAGCTCTGGTACTCTTCGCTACGTTCGCGTAATGCACGGCGGTTTTGAAATTGCACCAGATAACGAACTAAACGGTATTACGTTTGGCGGTGTGGGTTCTGGTACTACTGTTGAGTATGTACAAGTTCACAAAAACGCAGATGACGGTGTTGAGTTCTTCGGTGGTGCAGTAAACGTTAAGTATCTTACGCTAACAGGCATTCAAGATGACTCAGTAGACTGGGATAACGGCTACGTAGGTAAGCTTCAGTTTGTACTTGTTAAGCACGCTGAAGATAACTCTGATGCTAACCGCGCAATTGAAGGCGACGGTGACGGCGGCGACGGCACAGCGTTCTCTAACCCAATGGTTGCTAACATGACTATCATTGGTAACGAGTTCGACACTGCTGATGCAGACTCTGAAGGTGTTCTACTTCGCGACCAAACTAATGCACAACTTTACAACTTTGTTGTAACTGGTCCAGCGGGTATGGGTGAGTGTTTTGAAGCCGACTTAAGCGATGGCGATACTACGCTACTTGCTAACATGGATGGTACCAACACGCCTCAGCTTACTTTTGAAACATCTGTACTAGCGTGTGCTGAAAACATCAAAGACTCTGGCGACTTTAGTCAAGAAGATTGGTTCACTGCGCAGGCAGGTAACAGCCTACTTGATAACACTGCAACAGTACTTAACGGTATTTACACAGTAGATGCAACAGTAGCGACTGACGTATCTACGCTAGACAGCTTCTTCTCTTCAGTAGACTTTATCGGCGCAGTTAAAGACGCTGATAATGACTGGACTGCGGGATGGACTGTTGGTCTTGAATAAGACACAGTTCGCATAGCTAAAAACAAGCAAGTGCGTTGCAACAGTGGCGCACTTGCTTTTAAGTTTGTAAGACACGAATTATTTTCGTGAATGTATTCCTTTCTAAAGAGGTTCATCATGAACAGACCTGCTAACAGGTTTCTTCTAAAACCCATCAGCCTAGCCGTTGCAGCGAGCATTGTGCTTCCAACGTCTATGGCTTTCGCTCAATCAAATGAAGAAGAAGTGATTGAGGAAGTTGTCGCTACCGGTACGCGCCTTAAGGGCACGGCAACGGCAGTAATGGAAGAACGAAAAAATCAAGCTTTCGTAGCTGACATCATGGGTGCTGAGCAGATCGCTCGTACTGGTGACAGTGATGCTGCGGGTGCACTTCGCCGTGTAACTGGTCTAACACTGGTAGATGGTCGTTTCATCTACGTTCGTGGTCTTGGTGAGCGTTACTCATCAACACAATTAAACGGCGCAATCGTGCCAAGCCCAGATCCAACGCGTAACGTAATACCTCTCGACTTGTTCCCGTCGAGCATTATCGAAAGCCTTGCGGTTCAGAAATCGTATTCACCATCTATGCCCGCGGCATTCGGTGGTGGTAACGTAAATATCCGATTGAAATCTATACCTACACAGCGTGTTTTCAACGTATCAGCTGCGGTTGGTATCGATACGGAAAACTCTGGTGATGTGTTAGATTATGCTGGTGGTGGTCGCGATTGGACAGGTGAAGACGACGGTACTCGTGGCGTTTCAGCGGCTATTCAAGAACGTTGGGATTCAAAAAATTTCTTAGACGATCTTGAGCCAGAAGAAGCATTGGAACTGTTCAAAGGTGTTAATAGAGAATACGGGCTAGAAAGAGAGTCTGCCGATCCTGACATGCGCGTGAATGTCACTTATGGTGACAGCTATGATTACGATGAAGACTGGCGCTTTGGCTTTTTGGTAACTTCACGTTATTCAGCCCAAACCCGCTCTTCTGAAGAATACGAGCTACAAGACCCTGACTTAGTCGGCGATGACATTATCAATGTACGCTTCTTTGACGATATCCAAGGTACAGAGCAAACGGTGACTTGGTCTTCACTATTAACACTAGGTGTAGACTATAACCGTCAACATCGTATTGATTACAGCCTTATCGTGCTAAACGATACGCGCGACGAAATCCGCGAGATGTTCGGTAATACTGAAAACCTAAACCAAGCAGAAGGCTTGCGTATTAGAGATATTGATGTTCAGTACGAAGAACGCTCGCTATATACCAATCAGCTTAAAGGCCAGCATACCATCCCAGAGCTAAACTTCATGGGTATTGACTGGACATACTCATTAGGCCGCTCGGTACGCTATGCGCCAGGTAACTTCAATGCACGCTTCGTTATGGAAGATGTGAATGAAGATGGTATTTTTGACGATGAAAACGAAATCTTCTTATCTGATGCACAAACTGCTGCTCGTTATACTTTCCAAAATCTTCACGACCGCTTGGAGAACTTTGGCTATAACGTGACTTACCCAATGACAATGGGTAAGTGGGAAACTGAGTACAAAGTGGGTGCAAGCTTTGTAACCAAAACTCGTACTGCAGAAAACCGCCGTTTCGATATCAATACGTTAGGTGTTGAAGACCGTTCAATATTAGATGGTAACGACTTTAGCGAAATCTTCAGCGACAGCGTTTTAGACACCTTGTCTTTGTCTAGCCGACCTATCATTCGTGATACGACTATTGCTGGTGATGACTATGTAGCGGGTCAGAAAATTGATGCGTACTATCTAGAAGCTGATTTCTTCTATGACAACAAATGGCGCTTCACTGGTGGTGCTCGTTATGAAGACTTCCGTCAGGTAGTGGCGCTATTAGATCCGCGTACAAACCAATTTGACTTGAGTGACGAAGCGGATCGTTCACAGTTAGCGTTTCAAGAAGACGGGTTCTATCCAGCGCTTGCTGTAACTTACTTCTTAGAAGACGATATGCAGTTAAGAGCGAGCATAGGTCAAACAGTTGTGCGTCCGGATCTTCGTGAAGTGTCATCAGCAACTTACCTAGACCCATTAACTAACTTCCCGATTGCGGGTACACCTGGTGTAAGCACAACAGATATCATTAACTATGATTTACGTTGGGAATGGTACCGTGAAGCAGGCAACAACGTATCGGTAGGCTTATTCTACAAAGATATGGAAGCGCCAATTGAATCGGTACAATCTCCAGCTCAGGATGGTCCACCGCTAATTCGTATCGCTAATGCAGAATCTGGTGAGGTCTATGGTGTCGAAGTTGAATTCCTTCAAGACTTGGCCTTTATTGGCGACGGTATCTGGGACAACTTGTTTACTACAGGTAACATCACTGTCAGTGATTCTGAAATCGTGTTAGATCGTCAGAATATTGTTGAGCAAACCGGTGTTTCTGCGGCGATTACTAATGTTGAGCGTCGTATGACGGGTCACTCTCAGTATGTACTTAACATGCAGTTGGGTTATGACTCAGATAACGGTGAACACTCTGCCTCACTCGTCTACAACGTATTTGGTGAGCGTATTCTAATTCCGGGTATCGACGGTTTCGACGATAACTTCGAACAACCATTCCATTCACTTGATATGGTGTACAACTATTACCCAGACTTTAATAGCACTGTCACATTACGCGTTCAAAATATTCTAGGTGAAGATCGTGAAATTGAATTCAATGATACGTTGCTTAGGTCGGAGACAAGGGGTACAGGTATTAGGTTGTCATATAAATATGACTTCTAAACCTTAACTTATTACAGAGGCCGCTAACCAGCGGCCTTTTTTATGTGCAATAGATGACACTTTTGGTCTATTTATGACAGTTTCGTAATAAAACTGTCACAGAAAACTCCTATCCTACGCGCAGAAATTTATAGTCGGATACAACCGATTTCTTTTAACTTTAAAGGTTTGAATGTATGAAGCTTATCAATGCCTTGCTTGTGGCAGGTGCGCTAGCAGCGACACCCGTGCTTGCACAAGACGATGAAGTCTTAAAACCCGTTGTCGATGAGGCAGCGAAAATAAACGAGTCAGCGGCGAAATCGCAAGAAAAGATTAACGGTATTACCGATCAAATCGACAGCAAACTTCAACAGTTCAAAACTTTGATGAAAGAAATCGAAGGCCTTGAGGTTTATAACACTCAGCTTCGTAAGCAAATCAATAACCAAGAACAAGAAATGGCAGATCTAAATGCTGCTATCGATGAAGTGTCTGTTGTTGAGCGTCAAATCACGCCACTAATGATGCGCATGATTGACGGCCTAGAGCAGTTTGTTGCGCTAGACGTACCATTCCTTCCAGAAGAGCGCGCAAATCGCGTTGCTGACCTTCGCGCTATGATGGACCGTGCCGACGTTGCTGCGTCTGAGAAATTCCGCCGCGTAATGGAAGCGTATCAAGTAGAAATGGACTACGGCCGCACTATGGAAGCGTACAGCGGTATTCATTCAATTAACGGTCAAGAGCGTGACGTTGAATTCCTACGCCTTGGTCGCACAGCGCTAATTTATCAAACACGTGATGCAAGCATGCAGGGTGTTTGGAACAAGCAAACTCGTCAGTGGGAAGAGCTTGATAGCAGCTACCGTACACAAATTACAAAAGGTCTGCGCATGGCGAAGAAGCAACTTGCACCAGACTTGCTAATGCTGCCAGTGGCAATTACAGACTAAGAGGTTGATGAGAATGTTTAACACAGTAAAACGTATCGCTGTTGGTCTAGCAGCCCTTAGCATCAGCGTTGGTGCTTTCGCACAAAGCGACCGTGCCATGGACTTAGACGCACTTCTTAAGCAACTAGAAGAAGGTCAGTTCGCACAGTCTCAGCAAAACAAACAGCGCGAGCGTGATTTCCAAGCGCAACGTGCAGAGCAAGATCGCATTCTTCGCGAAACTCGTGAAAAGCGCGACCAAATGCTTGCACAATCAGAGCAGCTTGAAACTCAGTTCGAAGAAAACGAATTCAAACTGGCTGACTTAAACGGTGCACTAGACACACGTCTTGGTTCACTTAAAGAGCTATTCGGTGTGCTTCAGCAAATCGCTGGCGACACCAAAAATAAATTCTATAACTCAGTGGTTTCTGCACAAATCCCTGGCCGTGCTGACTTCCTTGATAAAATGGCACAAGACATGGGTTCAAGCTCTAAACTTGCATCAATTGAAGAAATTGAGCGCGTTTGGTTTGAAATGCAGCGTGAAATGACGGAAGCCGGCAAAGTCACCACCTTCACAACCGATGTTGTTGAAGCAGGCGGTGAAAAAGTGAATAAGTCTGTTGTTCGCGTAGGCCCTTTTGCACTTGTTGCTGATGGTAAATACCTAGAGTACAACGGTGTAACAGGTACAGTATCTGAACTTGTACGTCAGCCTGCTGACCGTTACATGGATTCTGCTGCTGAACTACAAGCATCAAGCGGTGAATTAGTGCAGTTCGGTATCGACCCAACCGGTGGTTCAATCCTAGGTCTTCTTGTTCAAGCGCCTAACCTTCAAGAGCGTGTAGAGCAGGGCGGTGTTGTAGGTTACATCATTCTTATCGTTGGTGCATTCGGTCTTCTACTTGCCCTTGAGCGTCTTGTAACGCTGACGCTTATTCGCATGAAAGTGAACAAACAGCTTAAGAGCAAAGAAGTAAACACAAACAACCCGCTTGGCCGTGTACTTAAAGTACGTGACGAGCACCCAGACGCGGACGTTGAAGCACTTGAACTTCACCTTACAGAAGCGATTTTGGGCGAAGTGCCTAAGTTAGGTCGTAACCTAACTATCATTAAGATTATCTCTGTTGTAGCACCGCTTATGGGTCTACTAGGTACGGTAACCGGTATGATCAACACCTTCCAGGCTATCACGTTGTTTGGTACGGGTGACCCGAAACTGATGGCTGGTGGTATTTCAACAGCACTTGTAACAACAGTACTAGGTCTAGTTGTAGCGATTCCAATGACACTGCTTTATGCAATGCTTAACACACGTTCTAAGAACATTGTGTACATCCTACAAGAACAGGCGTCTGGCGTAATTGCAGAGCGCGCTGAGCGAGGCTAATCATGATCGAGTTTCTAGAAGCAATTCGCGATTTCACAGAAACAGGTGGCCAGGTTCTCCTGGTCATCGGTCTGCTGATATTCGTTATGTGGCTTTTGATCCTCGAGCGTGCGATGTATCTGATGGTTTGGCACAAGCAAGCCAAGAAAGAAGCGATAGCAATGTGGACAGCACGTGCCGATCGCTCTTCTTGGTTCGCAGAGCAGGTTCGTCAGAAAACAATTTCACAGTTAACCATGCGCCTAAACGGCAGCATCCCAATTATCCAGTCACTGGTTGCGCTTTGTCCGCTGCTAGGCTTGATGGGAACGGTTACCGGTATGATTGAAGTGTTCGATGTAATGGCGATTGCGGGCTCAGGTAATGCTCGTTCAATGGCGTCAGGTGTATCGAAAGCCACTATCCCCACAATGGCGGGCATGGTTGGCGCACTTTCAGGCGTATTCGCCGCTACTTGGTTAACTCGTATGGTGAAATCAGAACGCACGCATCTTGAGGATGCATTGATTATTCAACGTTAATGCTAGCTAAGC
>Ga0115011_10001835_pt1 | contig 15033 bp, 17 predicted proteins | sample TroAtlMetagenome_2_FD_88705 | JGI IMG/M metagenome (GOLD analysis project Ga0115011, IMG submission 88705) | Marine eukaryotic phytoplankton communities from Atlantic Ocean - Tropical Atlantic ANT8 Metagenome | ecosystem: Environmental > Aquatic > Marine > Oceanic | place: Tropical Atlantic...
ATTAGTGGTCCCCTCCATCTTCAGAGTGGTGACCGTTGCTATCTCCATGCCCCTGGAAGAGATGCTTGCTTCCTTTTCCATTTTCAGGATGGTCTTCCCAATGATGCTTGTCGCAGGATGATGCAAATAAAATCAAAACAGCAGTTAACGCGCATATAAAAAGAGGCTTCTTCATGGAAATCATTCAAGAATAAAGACAATGATGGTTGGAAGTAGGAAAAACGCAACTTCCAATCTCATGCTTCTCATTATTGCCCCTAGGATAAACCGGTCAGTTCCTGTAGCCTTCGGATGAGCGTTACAACCATTTCCACCATATAACTTCGACTAATCACAATGAATGAAGAAGAGGCAGAGGAAAAAATTAACTATCTACGGGAAATTCTCCATCGGCATAACCACCTTTATTATCTTGAAGCCACCCCTGAAATAAGTGATTCGCAATACGATGAATTGATGAACGAACTCAGGGCACTCGAACACCTTCACCCTGCTCTTCTTATTCCCGACTCACCCACTCAACGCGTGGGAGGAGCTCCGCTTGATGAATTCAAATCTATTGCTCATCCAGTTAAAATGCTCTCGATTGAGGACATACATCAACTTAAGGAAGAGGAACTGAAACATTCAGGAATGGAAAGTGACGATGGTATCGTTGAATGGTTTGGCAAAATTGAAAAAACTCTGGGTGGTAACTTTTCCGGGCTGACAGTAGAACCCAAGATTGACGGCGTTGCCGTCTCGCTGATGTATCGTGACGGGGCACTGCAATACGCAGCAACTCGGGGTGACGGCACAACGGGTGACGACGTTACTGCAAACATAAAAACGATACGCTCGATACCTCTGAGCCTTCCGCTTAATGCGCCACCAGTTTTTGAGGTTCGCGGGGAAGCCTTTATGCACAACAAGGACTTCGACGCCTTGAACTCTGATCGACAGTCACAAGGTTTGCCGGCATTTATTAATCCGCGCAACGCAACGGCAGGAACCCTAAAACAACTTGACCCCGTTGCCGTATCACTAAGGCCGTTGGATGTAATATTTCATAGCTTTGGATTGGTTGAGGAAGGATCGTTGAAAACAATATCGGAATTTCATGAACTTCTGCCAACCCTGAACCTTAAAGCGGACAAATGGTTTCGATTAGCCACATCATTGGCGGAACTAAGAGCCGCTATTACTGACCTAGATAATGACAGGCACTCATTTTCTTATGCGACAGATGGGGCTGTGGTAAAAGTGAATGAGGTCGACTTACACCAACAACTTGGCTCAACAGCCAAATATCCCCGATGGGCTTGCGCATTTAAGTTTTGCCCTGAACAGAAAGAAACACTGCTTGAGAACATATCCATACAGGTTGGTCGCACGGGAGTTCTTACACCAGTTGCAGAACTCTCTCCAATCTTTATCTCCGGAACCACTGTGTCTCGGGCAACTCTTCACAATGAAGATGAAATGCGACGCAAAGATATACGTATTGGTGATACTGTTTTAATCGAAAAAGCGGGCGAAATTATCCCAGCAGTTATTAAGGCCAACCTAGAAAAGCGCCTTGCAGACAGCAAGCCGTTTGACCTGTTTAAGTATGTTGAGGGAAGGTGCCCTTCATGCAACGGGCCAATAACCAAGGGCGAAGGCTTTGTGGCATGGAAATGCGTTAACCTTACGTGTCCAGAAAAAGCAGTGACAAGACTCCGTCATTTTGGCTCTCGTCGGACCCTCAACCTTGAAGGCTTAGGTGATGCAGTTGCTGAAAAACTTGTCGAAACAGGACTTGTCGCAAACCCGGTAGAAATCCTTTCACTTGAGATTAATGACTTTGCTGAGCTTCAGCTTGATCCAGCTAGATTAAAATCGGGAGAAACAAGCAAACCTAGACGATTTGGCGAGAAGAAGGCAATGCTTCTTAAGAGCAGCATTGAAAATGCGCGAGACCTTCCTCTCAACAAGTGGTTATCGGCGCTAGGAATTCCGACTGTCGGTGAGTCTGCTGCAATCGAATGCTCAAGACTGCATGAGAACCTATCATGCGTTGCCTGCTCAGATATTCTGCCCATGATTGCTGAGCGAGGTGAGAAAGAAAACTGGATTAAGGCTAATCCAGTCAATCCGAAGAAGAGTAATGTTACTGAAGTTGAAAAAGCCAAGCGCAAGGAAACTGCTGCTCTGATAAAGTCACGAATCCACGAGATTTCAGAATCCCTTGCCCCCCTAACGCTGTCCCCTGAACTTGGCGGGGTTGCCGCCAGGGAGATTATCAATTTCTTTAATTCAAATCTCGGAAAGGATACGCTGTGTGAATTGAAGCGACTGGATATTGAGCCTCAATCTGGTAATTATTTCAAGGATATCGGTAACGATTCAAACAGCTCAGAGGAAATGTCACCTTTTACTTCCACTACATGGGTTATCACCGGAACGCTGTCGAAGTCCCGTCAATATTTTAAAGAATTGATTGTTCAAAATGGCGGGAAAGTAACAGGGACGGTGACTGGAAAAACTGACTATTTGCTAGCTGGCGACAATGCGGGCGGCAAATTGGCAAAAGCAAAAGGGATGTCTGTTGAGATTATCTCAGAATCCCTGTTTGAAAGTATGCTCAATGAGTAATGGAAAGGATTTCTGACGCGAGCAAGCTATGCTAGTCATTACCTGCGCCGATAATCACTCCATTGACCATCTGAACGGCGGGATCGGCACTGTAATCAATGGGAATCAGCAACTTGTCTCCTTGATTGAGCACCGGAACCAAATCATTCATCAAGTCTATTCGGGGATTTAACAGTGGACTGACATCCACGGGAGCAACAAGCCCCTCATCAATGCTCTTTCCTGCATTTATCTCCGTCGCATCCTTGCGATCAATCATCATGAGTACAGCGATCAAGCCGTAGGCAATCGCCCCACCTACCAACCATCTACTTCTTCCCATGTCAGAGGTGAAAGTTGCTAAACGCTCCATAAAAATATGCATCGACGAACGCTTCAACAGTTCGCCACGTTGCCTTTCACGGAACTCATTGAGAAATTTATCATGATAGCCACTGGGCGGCTTTTCATATCGCTTTAGCCGAATCAAACGGCGCGTTTCATTAAAATCATTCATCAAGAAAAAGAAACTCTAAAGATTCTGTAATAGGGAATTTTGAGGTGAGATTTCCATCTCAGAGGCGAAACTCCTCAAGTGAGTTCTGTAATTGCTTGTGGGCATAAAACAACCTAGACCGAACCGTTCCAGCTGAAATCCTAAGTATCTTTGCAATATCTGCGTGAGCCATTCCCTGTATATCAAACATAATAACCACTGCTCGATGATCTTCGGTAAGCTTCATGAGTGACTCATTAAGCCTACGCTGCAGTTCATGAATGTTGCACTCGCGAATAATGTCCACTTTGGAAGTCTGCTCAATAAACTCATCATCCAGTTCAATCGCACGATCCACGTCGTCTAAACTAACCTTCCAATACCTGTTCCTCTTCTTGAGAAAATTCAGGGTCATATTCACTGAGATTGAATATATCCAAGTATAGAATTTAGATTTTTCACGAAACTTACGTAAGGAACGGTATGCCTTAGCGAAGATGTCCTGGAGTAAATCATTGGTATCCTCATGACTGGACGTCATATGATAAACCAAACCATACAACTTCGGGCCATACTTTATGACTAACTCATCAAATGCCCCGGTGTCTCCCGCTTTTGCCCTTGTCACAAGCACAGTGTCTTCATCTTTAATCATTTTACCCCTGTTCAAATTCCCTTCAGATCGAAGAACAAAATCAGCGGGGGATTGTCCTTTAACAAGTGGGCTGCTGAAGGTTTCGCCTGTCATCTTATCTATATGACATCATAATTCAGTCTTTTGTTCAAATTAGGACTTAAATTCTTCTCAACCCTGCTTTACAAGACGCACTGACACAAAATCCGTGCCGGGAAGGATAAATTTCCTGATTTCTATAGCGACCTGGCTTAAGTCGAATTCCTTGAGAAGAGCCTCACCAATGTCATCGGCCAACGTTTCAATCAGGCACCTTTCTCGCGATTGAGCCAAGTCAATGACCCGCTTATAAACAGAAAAGTAGTCAACGGTCCTTGAAATTTGATCCTCCAGAGCGCTGAGGCTAGTCTGGGGAACGAGCTCAAGGGTTATGGATACCTCCTGAGGTTGCGAGCGCTCAGTCGCCGTTATCCCGATACTAACTTTAACCTTAAGGTTTTTTATTGTGATCCTGTCCTCAGTTTGAAAGTGCATCTCATATTTTTCCAATTAATTCGGATAAATTGCCGACAACGATATCTGGATGAGAGCGCCTCAGCTGATGAAGGCTATTGTACCCCGTTAATGTGGCAACAGCTAAAAGTTTAGCATGTTTAGCGGTGTCTATATCATGTTGCATATCACCTGCGAATAGCGCCGAGCGGTGTGAAATGCCACGTTCCTGCAGAATGCCTAAAATGCTTTCCTTCTTGTTGATTACCTCGGTATAGGCGTGATCAAAATAACGGCGTAGATCAAGTGACTCAGCCTGAGACTCGAAATGATGTCGCTTAATGGAACTGAGAAGAAAAACATGCTTACCAGCTTCGATACAGTAATCAAGAAAGTCACGTGCACCCGGAAGTTCGGTTACCTTCTCATCGGAAGCATCAAAGAAACGGGTGTAATGATCATCAAGCTCGGAGATCGGAACTCCCGGGATTACACGATCATAGAAATCCGTAAACGGTAATCTAAAATCACGGCAGAAACGCTCCCTTGAGTAGACGGGCTTTCGATAATGCTCCATGACACGATTTGTTGCATCTATAACAGGGGGTAAATCGTCTACAATAGTGCCAGACCAGTCGAGGAAGATATTGCTGATGTTTGAGCCTTCGGGCATATCGATCAACCAAGCCTAAAGCGAATTTCACGAATATGTCGTCTTCCAAAAAGCGCTTGAAGGCGCTTAAGCAGTTCAGGCTTCATTTCCCTCTCGAGTGTATAATGAACAGCGGCCTGTAACACACTAATATCAAGACACCCGTTGATTAATTTGGTGGGGCGGGTGTTACCGGCAATGATAGGAGGCACTATTTCGCTCCAGGCAGCTATAATATCCTCTGCCAAAATGACAGCATTTATACCCAGTTTTTCAAGTGCAGGTCCAACCTCATCGGATAGACTCTTGGGAGCAAGGACTTTTCTGGATTGAGGCATCCGTCGCCATTCAGCAATCAATTGCCTTTTAAGCTTGGAAACCTCTTTGCGATTCATGTTAAGGGAAGCCAATCACTCCTCCCCGTCATCGCCTATTGCCTCAACCGGGCAGCCTTCCATAGCTTCATTGCACAACTCGAGCTCCTCATCACCTTCGGGCTGTTTATAGAGATAGGAATACCCGCCATCATCGTGCCGTGTAAAATTATCGGGAGCAGTTTCCCGACATAGGTCACAGTCAATGCACTGGTCATCGACGTAAAATTTACCCTTTTGATTATCTTCGTAACGGTTCTCAAGATCTGCCATTTATATATAAATCTATTAGGTTAATTTAAGCTTCTATTTAATATCCCGCAGTTGCAATCGGTTTTTTATCTTCTCGACATAATCATCCCCAAGGGTAAATTTTTATAACCATAAGGTGTTAAATTTACCACCTATACAGTTTTTTGCTTGGGTTAATATAATTGCTAAATGACTAACGAGGACAAGACCACAACTGGGTCTTCACAACAAGATCCCGCTGAGCAAATTCACAATCCTCCGCCACAAGACGACGCCATCTTGCGTAATCTAGAGGCATTAATAGGTAATGATCACCAAAACAGGGGGCGTTTTCAAGCGGCCACCCCGTTAGCTGAGCATGTCAATGAATTGCATGATGCTGATAATGAGGATATTAACGAATCCACAGACCTGCCTGAGAACAGGGATGTTCACCATGCCGCGGAACTGAGGCGATCAAAACGATTACAGAATGCTTCTACAAGTGAGCATGAATCTCACAATGAGATTGATGTCATCTTTGATGAGGAAACCGATACCCCAGAGCATTCTACTATTGGCTTAACGGACGTTCCGTCCTCTGACCATAGCTCCCGCCCCCATCAACCAGATACAGCTTCAGCCCCCCAGAGGATGGCTGCACGTTCACTCACCGCGTTCGAATTATGCGGAATTGGTCTTCTCTTTGCGGTGTTGGCTGGATTGGGAATTATATTTTCCATTAAAATCAACAGTCTAGTTAATCATTATCGCCAGTCAGCTTTTTCTACTTTATCAACCGTCCCCGAAGCGGCTGCCGGAAAACTTCTTCAGCTCGAAGGCATCAAGTCCTATTGGAGAGACACCACCCCTAATGATAGAGTTCAGGAAGGGAGCAACATCCTCCCCGTCATTACAATCGAATCAATAAAAGGCACTGGCGTAATACAAATAATTTTCAAAGACGAACTGGGTAAGATAAGAGGAGATAGCCATATCCAAGAAATTACTTCTGTAGGAAAATTCAGTGCGCATGGCACATCAGGAATGGCTAATGAGGTTGAATTTACCGATCATAAATTGGAAAATGGCCTTGAATCGAACGAATACTGGACGGCAACAATTAACGAAAGCCGCGACCAGATCAACTGGACCCAGATAGGACAATATCGTTTAACCGCAGAGCGCCGCTAATATTCTTTTGCCGATATATCAAGTCACATTGATTTGGATTGCGAAGAACCAGAATGAATTGTTTCATCTCCGATTTCCATCACCAATCATGAACCAGCAAGAACCGCAAGATCAAGCAAAGGAAAACTCTTATGACTGCCTCGTACCTAAGGAGGGCTGGCATGTATTGCACCTGTTTTACCAGATTGACCATGGCCAATGGTCCATGATGGATGATGAATCTCAACTCAATGCAAAGACTGAACTTTCAAAACTCATACAGCAAATACGTAGCACTCCGAAGACTCAATTGCTGACATTCAGCATAGTCACCCCAAAAGCGGACATCGCATTCATGCTACTGACCCCTGATCTGCATACTGCAAACAGGTTCGAAAAGATGATTACTCGCTCACTTGGACCTGATATACTCACCCCCTGTTACAGCTACTTATCCTTAACTGAAACAGGTGAATATATGACTTCTCCTGAAGAGTATGCTGACAACACACTCAAAGGCGAACAGGGACTTGATGAAGACAGCGCAGAATTCAAGGGTGCTCTTGATGAATTTACCGTGCGCATTGAAAAGTATGCGCACGACAAGCTATACCCTAACTTGCCGGACTGGCCTGTTTTTTGTTTTTACAGTATGGGGAAACGTCGGGGAGAAGTAAACAACTGGTATGCGCTGGATCATGGAGAACGTAAAAAACTTATGGCTGCACACGGTCGCGTTGGACGTCAATGGCATGGAAAAATAAGGCAGTTAATAACAGGGTCAGTTGGTCTTGATGAGTCTGAATGGGGAGTTACTCTCTTCAGTAAGGATAGTTACGAAGTAAAGGAAATCGTTTACAGAATGCGTTTTGATGAGGTGACCGTTAAATATGGAGAATTTGGCGATTTCTATATTGGCATTCAGCTTCCATTAGATGAATTGTTCCGGCGACTCGGACTTTAATAATCCTCCCTCCATAATATGAGCATCCCCATTGAATTTGATGATAATATTAATGCAAAGATATTATCAGTATCTGAAGACATGGTCAGCGGTTTCCAAGAGCAACCCTTCCACGCTATTGCAGAAGCTTCTGGCGTCGAGCTGGATCTTGTAATAGAACGCATCACTGCGATGCTTGAAGCCGGCGTCATTCGCAGGGTCAGACAGACACTCCTTGCTACAAAGCTGGCGCACGGCGCACTTTGCGCATGGCAGATTGCCCCTTCTAGGCTTGACGCGGCATTTGATTTCATGTTCAACAATGATCCTTTTAGCGGGCATGTCGTAATACGGTCGACTGACCAGAAAATAACTGGCTCACAATATAAGCTTTGGACCACCCTTAAAGTTCCTCAGGGGCAGCACCTAGAAGACCATGCGAATGTCCTCAAAAAGTTGGTTGGAGCTGACAAATTCATTTTAATGCCAGCAAAAGGTATTTTTACACTTGGTGTGGGACATGTTCGCCGAAAAGCAATGCAACCAGGAGACAAATCCTCAAGCCGAGCTGAAATGCAAACAACTGCAACGGTTCAACTTGAACCCGAAGAGTGGAATGTCCTGCTCTCCCTGAAGGAAGAACTGCGACCTGAGGAAATTACCCCTAATCCGTGGCAAGGACGTGCCGCAAAGGCCGGTGTCTCTCTTTCAGACTTTTGCCAAATAGCAAAGGCGCTTGACGAGAAAAAAGTGATTGGAAGATTTTCAACCTTTCTTGAGCACGTAAAACCATCAGAGAAAGGCAAGCGTGTGACAAGATTTAACGGCTTGTTTCACTGGAGGGTAAACGAAGGCGAACAACAAATGGCAGGATCAGAGATAGGACGCCACCATATATTAACGCACTGTTATTGGAGAGAGGGTGGTCCAGATTTCGGCGACGTTAATATAATGGGAGTCGTTCACGGAACTGACAAAGATCTAATTCTTCAACACAAACAAGCCATCGATGATCACTTAATTTCTAAAAATATCGATGTCCATTATACAAACGTTTTCTGGGGAGGTAGAAGTGAAATTAAGCCATCGGAAATATCGCCAGAGGTCTACAGTCAATGGCACACAAAATATCGAGATCATTCTGGGCTAATATAATCTCCTCTGATAACGCGCTGCTTAACAGCAGCCAAGAACCATTCCACCAACCGGATACATCTAGTAAAAACCAATAAACTATGAAAAAACTATTTTTAAGCCTCTTTAGCATTGCAATCATTATCCTGCCCACAACCGCTAATGAAAAGAAGGCACCGGCCGCTCAAAAAATTGAGTTCAGTGCTCAAGGAACACCTCCTGGCACCATGAAATTTGCCAAACCTGAACTTAAGATTAAAGCAGGACAACCCATCGAATTAACGTTCAAGAACCCCGATGTCCTTCAGCACAACTTGTTAATACTGAAACCAGGCACAACTGCCAAGGTCGGCGCGCTTGCTGACGCGATGCTGACCGACCCACAAGCAATGAAAAAAGGCTATGTTCCAAAAAGCGAAGACATCCTTCATTCAACAAAGTTGGTCAACCCGGGATCTAAGGAAGTTCTGAAATTTACCATAGATAAACCCGGCAAATACCCAATTATTTGCACGTTTCCTGGGCACTGGAGACTAATGAGCGCCGTCCTCAAAGTGGAAAAATAGCAGCTGCTAGGTTTCAGTTTAATAAACTCAATATCACTTTATACAATGCAAAGGGGGTGCGTCATATTTATTATCGTTGCATCCCTAGCGATACTGGTTGCGTCGGTAATTTTGCGAATTTTCTTCATGCCGGCTTACCAGAAGAAAGGGACGGCGAGTATTATCGGCATCATCGAATTGGCAATTGATGAGCACAAAAAAGACTTTGGTCTGTATCCTTCAGGTGCAAACGAATCTATTGCAAAAATCCTACTTGGATCAAACACGAGAAATAAGCAGTATTTACCACAAGACTCAATCGTTATAAGGGACAACAAGATGATAGACCTCTGGAAGCGCCCTCTACAGGTAAAAATGAACGGCATAAGACCAACGGTTGTTTCCTCGGGAGAAAATGGTGTCTTCGGAGACAGCGACGATCTTACAGCAGAAAACTGGAAGAATTATTAATGCATAGCGGTGCTATAACACTACTCCCTAGCCTCCTAATAATAGATATATGCCAAACAAACCGAACCCCTTTTAATCACCATGCACGAATACCACCGCTTGCTGAAACTGGTTCGCACAAAAGGTCAATTACGCGAAGACCGAACCGGGACTGGAACATACTCCTTATTCGGAGCCCAGGCTCGTTTTGATCTCAGCGAAACCTTCCCATGCATAACAACAAAAAAACTGCATCTACGCTCCATTATTCATGAATTGCTGTGGTTTATAAAAGGAGACACCAATATTTCCTACCTAAAGGATAACAAGGTAAGCATATGGGATGAATGGGCTGACGAAGACGGAAATCTTGGCCCTGTCTATGGGGAGCAGTGGAGAAGATGGAAGACGCCGGATGGAAAATTTGTCGACCAGCTAACCAATCTAATTGAAGGCATCAAGTCAGAACCAACAGGTAGGCGTCACATTATAAGTGCATGGAATCCCGGAGAATTACACAAGATGGCACTCCCGCCTTGCCATGCATTCTTCCAGTTTTATGTTGACCCCAAAGAACAACTGCTAAGTTGCCAACTATACCAGCGTTCAGCCGACTTGTTTCTGGGCGTTCCATTCAATATTGCATCTTACTCTCTGCTTACTCTGATGATTGCTCAAGTGTGCGGTCTACATGGCGGAGAATTCGTTCACACATTTGGTGATCTCCACATTTACACAAACCACCTTGAACAAGTTGAAGAACAACTTTCAAGAGAACCGAGGGAATTGCCAAGGATGAAATTGAATCCTCAAATCAAGAACATCGAAGACTTCTGCTTCGATGATTTCTCTCTTGAGGGATATGACCCTCACCCCAGGATTCCCGCCCCAGTGGCAGTCTAATGAACTCAGGCAATCAGTTGAAGTTGATCGCCGTTGCCGCGATGGCCAGCAATCGTGTCATCGGCAAAAATGGGCAACTACCATGGCACTTGCCTGAGGATCTCAAATTCTTCAAAGAACTAACCAGCGGGCATGCAGTTATCATGGGGCGAAAAACCTTTGACTCCATTGGGCGCCCCTTACCTAAAAGAAAAAATATCATTATCAGCAAAAGTCTGCAAAGGGCACACGCAGGCACAAGCTTAGTAAACTCAATTGAGGAAATATTTTCAGCAAATCTAGGAGTTACTGGGGATTTATACGTAATCGGCGGCGCTCAGGTTTATGAATCATTAATGCCGCACATCTCGGAACTGTTCCTCAGTTACATTCACAAAGAATACAGCGGTGACACAACATTCCCAGAATTTGAGAATAAATTTGGTGACTACAAGCAGGTCAAGCAGTTTGATCAGTTTGAAGTCAGGCACTATAAGCGCTCACTACCGGAATCCTGATAAGCTATTTACCAATACAGAATAGGTGCTTATCACCTCGGAGAAGAATCATGTCATCAACCGGGACGGGACTAGCGATAATCCTTTCCCCCATGTCGTTCTCTGCAAGAAGCTTAAAGCCGGCTTCACCCAAACGCATGGTCATTACCACACCGTCCTCCCTGGAAAGAATCATTAGGTCGCCTGCTAAAGCAGGAGATGAGTAGTAGCTGGCACTTCCACGCGGCAATTTCTGCGACCAGAGCTCCTCACCGGTCTTCAGTTTATAACAGAAGACCTGCCCTCGGTCAGTAATAAGGTAAGCCTTCCCATCGGCCGCAATGGGACTAGGAACATCAGCACCAACATTGTTTTCCCACAAACGGTTAGTCGCCGTAATATCCCCCTGTCCCGAAGCTTTAACCCCTGCGAAGTATCCCTTCCTTCCATAAGGGACAACAACGATGCCGTCAGATATTGACGGGGAAGCTATAACTCTCCAATACTCTTTGTTTTTCGGGTTATACCCGCCGCAATCCCAGAGCAATTTACCATCAACTGCCCTATGTGCAGTCAGGTGATCTGAGCCAAAGGTTATAATGGTTTCATTTCCTTTTGCACCTGTGACCAGAGGGGTTGTGTAGGATTGACCTGTTTCCTTCGTTACTTTGTAGGTTCGATTCACCCTCCAGACTAGCTTGCCGTCCTTTTTAGAAAAAGCTGCAATATATGAGTCCATGGACTCATTAGGATTACCTCCCTCATATTCATGCATCACTGCCACAATAACAAGATCGCCGGCAATTACCGGGGATGTGCCAAGGTCCCACCACAATGAATCCTTTCCGAATTCTTTCTGTAGATTGAATTGCCAGTTAATTTTACCCTGCGCATCAATCGCTGCAAGGGTGCCTGTCTTGTAATAGACGAAAATCTGTTCGCCGTCAGTTACCGGCGAAGGATTACTACCACTGCCGTTTCGATGCTTCCCCGAACGTTCATTTCCAAGGGTAACTTGCCATTTTTGCTTTCCTGCTCGGTCATAGCAAATCACACCGTCCTTGCCCTCTATCGGTACCGTTAAATAAATAGAGTCGCCCCAAACTGCCGGAGTTGAGCTCCCCTTACCCGGCAAGGCCGCCTTCCAGACCACATTGCTTGTAGGTGAAAATTTCCAACTGTAGTCACCCGGTTTACCGATGCCATTGCCAGTTGGACCACGCCACGCAGGCCAGTTATCAGCCGAGACGGGTTGGAGCCATGCCATCAAAGGCAACATACAAAATAAGAACTGGGTCAATCTTTTCATTTCAATTTATTCTAATTCCTTCTTAAATGAATTTCGAACGATCTTGTTTATAACTTAAAAATTTGCAGGCTGCATAACTTGCGAACCCTAGACAAGAGGATAAGATCGAACAAGAAACAAAGAATGCAATTCCTCCATTCATTCATTTATACAGCTTGGATTGTTATCTTTTCTTTTTCCATGCTTGGCAACAGCTACTCTGAGGAAGCCGCGCAAAAATGCCCGGTGGATCCTTCAAGAACTGTAAACATAAAGTATTTTACCATGCACGCTGGCCAGAAAGTCTATTTTTGTTGTGCGGAGTGCATCGAGGAGTTCAACAGCTCACCGGAAACATATTTACCCCAAATTGCGTCAAAATCAGAACACTCCGGGGATGAGATCACCTACGCCGCAAAAGCAAAGGCAGCGTTTGACAGTCTTTGGAACACTGCCACGAGAGTCGCAGGAGTTACCACTGTGATTATTCTCTTCATTGTTGTCGCCCTAATGCATTGGGCGCTCAGAACGTTCACGCCAGAACATCGTATTGTTCGGTATACAAAATCACTTCTAAAGAGAAAGGCTTTGCCAGCATGGGCAATGCTATTACTCGCCGCAGAGACTGTATCTGCACATGTCTTGCATCACATTACGACTGAGTCGATCAAAGACTCAAGGCTTGAACACGCCGTGCATTACACAACCTTTGTTGAATATGGTGATCCCCCCTTACCATCACGCCCGAAAATCTCACCACGTGTGAATGCGGTGTTTTACAGAGGTAATGATGAGCGAAATCCAAAACTTTTTAATGGAGGAAATTATCGCACTGCCACCTTTTACCTCGATTTATGCTCTCAAGACGGTCACCCCGTCATTCATGGTGACCCTGTGAATTTTCAAAATCTGTATTTTCGGGTCCGTTTTCAACGTGCTGCTGGAACCCCTGACTATTTCTGGAAACCCTCCCGCATGGCAAACATTTACGCCTCTCGTGATCCAGGAAAATTCCATTGGCGAAGTAAAGAACCTGAGGAACTTGTTCCAATGACGGAAACTGTAGCAATGCAAGAATGGGAATTTCTATATCCCATTTCTATTTTCACCCAAAAAGAAAATCCTGGTTCGGTTGCCGGCACTTTTTATATTTGTGAAAAACGTTTCGATGACAGTCATGAGATTTTAGGTGGTCGGTTTCACTGCGCATTTAGCTTTGATCTCCGAATGGAGTCTTCGCTTCTTGCCCCTCAATCAGATATATGGATGGGGGCACTGTACAGGAAACGATCACTGCGGATATGGGAAATCCCAGAATCAGAATGGCTCAGCCCGAGCATGATTCCTGAAATTGCCGGCAAACAGTCCAGCAAAGACCCTGTTTTACTTGGCATCCAGGACCATGAGGAGAATCAGAATTAAACGCAACTGCGCAATAACCACAAAAGGGCAGCTTGCCAATGAGACCAGAGGGCTCTAGAGATTAACAAATGGCGGCATATGAAGATGAAAATGTACTGGTTGTGCCTCGCAGCCTGTTTGATGAACTTGGCTCATTCCAGGGGCTAGCCAGCAACTGTGATCACTACCTCCCGCAGTTTCTTGCACCAGAAAATAATTTCTTTCTTCCTCGCGAAGAAGCAGAAGAGGATCCCTCTCATAAACAAATTATCCCATACGCCATCTTTCGACACGAAGATCGGTTTTTACGATATGTTCGTGGAAAGAAATCCGGCGAACAACGCCTTGCAAGCAAGGCATCAATAGGCATTGGTGGACACATCAATCAAGATGATGCCGCCCAGGCCTCCCTTCAGCGTGACACCTACATGACGGGCGTTGAGCGGGAAATTAATGAAGAATTAGTGATAACTGGCACTTACAAACAACGGGTAATCGCTTTGATAAATGACGACTCCAATGAAGTTGGGCAGGTTCATCTCGGTGTCGTTCACCTGTTTGAGCTTGATTCGTCTCAAGTCACCCCGGGTGAAGCAAATATTGAGGATCTGCGCTTCCTCACCATGGATGAACTAAAAAATGAAAGGGACTTGCTTGAGAGTTGGTCCCAAATTTGTGTTGATAACCTCAGTTACGCCCTGTTATAGGGAAGATCTCATTCAAAGCGTTGGGCCTTAGTCGCACACAGGAATTCAACTCCATCAGCCCACAGTAAAGACAAACCGAACTAGCGCAGAAGCTCTCTCTTCACTTCTCTTTACAGGAGCACCAAGGATTCTCTCAAACATCTGTTCCTCCATTCTTAGAAGTATCGAATATTTGCCAGCAAGGTCACCAAAGGGTGTGTGGTATTCTACAATTCGGCAACTCGCGCTCCGTTCACTATCTAGCTGACTGTATTCAGAAAGATAACCCTCAGAATGGCGAATTTTTGCCAAAGAGGAAGCCAATTCCAGAACACTGTCACCCTTGGCCTTCTTTTTGTAATAATCCGTTCTGGTCATAAAGTAACCAAATAGAATCTTTTCCGCCGCCGCTTCACCCTGCATATTACTTAGGGAATCCAGCATCCCTAGGGCAAAATCATTGCCCAACTGGGGAAAGAACAAATCCGCTTTATGGGTTAAGCGGTAAGCTTTCTCGGGCCTTCCAACCTTTTTAGGGCGTCGCCAGGTATCCAAATAAC
>Ga0115011_10001836_pt1 | contig 15027 bp, 10 predicted proteins | sample TroAtlMetagenome_2_FD_88705 | JGI IMG/M metagenome (GOLD analysis project Ga0115011, IMG submission 88705) | Marine eukaryotic phytoplankton communities from Atlantic Ocean - Tropical Atlantic ANT8 Metagenome | ecosystem: Environmental > Aquatic > Marine > Oceanic | place: Tropical Atlantic...
TCATTTGCTACTTTTGGGTTTTCAAAATATTTTACAGATAAAAATAGTGGAACTGTATTAAGGCTTTCTCAAGATGGTATGACGCCGATCTCTATGTATGGAATGAGCGATTTCTTTAGAGACGCTTTAAAACAATCCACACAAGTTATTGGATCTTTTGATGAATATAGTAAAATATATGAATTAACTTTAATTGGTGAAGGCTATGATAGTAATGAAGATACTAATGTAGCAACTGCTCCACAGGGATTTTTAACGATAGCTTTTGATGATAGATCTAATGGCTGGACTAGTTTTAGATCATTTAAACAAGAAGGTGGTATATCTTTAAATAATAGTTATTATACTTTTAGCGGGGGTGATTTATGGGAACATCATGCTACTAATATAACAAGAAATAATTTTTATAATACCGGAACAGTTGATTCTTATGTAATCCCTGTATTTAATGATGGGCCTTCTTCAGTTAAACAATTTAATACTTTAAGTTATGAAGGTGATTCTGGTTGGGAATTAGAATATATAGAAACAGATATTAGTAATGCAGGAACTTTGCCAGTATTAGCAACAGCTTATAATACAAGTTTACAATTATCAGGGGCTGCACCAAATTCTATATTTACAGGTGCTACTACTATAATTGCTAAAACAAATGAAACTATATCATGGGCTATATTTGTTGAACCTTCAAGTTCTCAATATCAATTTACTGCAGCAGGAGATATAGTTTTAACCCCAGCTTCGGGTAGCACATTAACTGTTACTAATCCTACAGCTATAACAAATGATAACCAATTAGTATTTTTTGTACAACATACAGTAGGTGTAGGGAATACAATCCAAACATTAGATATAACGGGTGTGGGGGCTTCTTTGGCATTTACCGTGGCGTTATTAACAGTTAATATAGTAGATTCTATTTCAAATTCAGCATTAACCCCAGCTTCGCGGGTATTTAATAGTGCTGGAGGTAATAACATTGAGTTTGCAACAGCAGCGTTCTCTAATTATTATATAGATGATAGTAATATAACGTTTAATACAACAGGTATGCCTGCGTCTACAAATGTAGGTACTGAAACGCCAACGCAAAATGGGGATAATATTGATTATTCAATTCCAGTAACTGTTCCAACAACTGCAACAGCAGGTATTATTACTGTTACAGGAGCGGCAACCTTAAAGCCTACATTAACATGGACTGCAATAGCATTACCTGGGATTTTAAGTATTCAAAATGGCATAGGGGCAGGTACTCCTTATTATATATCTCCGTTTGACCCATCAACTGATAGGTTTGCTACTATTTCATATGCGGCAACAGATGCTACAAAAGTTTTATTATATGATAATCCAGGTTTAGCCGATGCTTATAGCGTGGCCTATAATGTGAGCAATACTACCATTACACCAGTGCAATCTAATAATGATGGTGCATTAACTTTCACTATTCAATTGCCTATTATTACAACTAATACTACTGCCACAGCTACTATAACAGGTGTTGGGGAAGTATTAGCTAGTTTAAATAACCCACCGGCAACTCAAGCAATAAATACGGCTGGGGATACGGTCACTATTCCGGGTACATGGACGGTAGATATTAATGCGGCGCCTGTAGACACCGGGGATGGAACTAGTTGGTTAAAACTAAACACAGTAAATGGGGCTGCTATTACAGAAGAACCGGGTCAATCTTTCACAATTGGAGCTGATGCTTTAACTGGAAGTTCTCGAAGTGCGAATGTGCTAATCACGTGTCTAAACACTAGAGTGCTAGCTAATGTTAGTTCTCATACAATAACAGTAACACAAACTTAATATGGGAAATCTAGTAAGTTTTCCTTTTCAGGAAAAAGAAGGTAAATTTTTTGCGCCTATTAGTTCTAATGAACCAGATTATATAGTAGTAAATGGCGCAATACAAGCAAATGGAAATAAAATAGTAGCGGGTATTAAAGGGGCATATGCCACCATTAAATTAAAATTACCTAGTGCAAATGCTACAACTAAAAAAGAACTATTTGCATTAAATGCCGAGGCAGTTGCCTCATCAAGTTAAATATATATTAATTAATTAAATTTTATTTTATGTTACAAGTACGAAAATTAATGGAATCAGATTGGGAAATTTTAAATGTATGGTGGAGCCAATTTGGACAAAGCCCTTGGGTAGATGGGGATACTTTTAGAGATATTATGCCTGGAGCTTTTCAGGTAGGTGAATACGATAAAAAACGAAGAGGAATGGGCGGTTTTATGGTATGTAAAGATGGTGAACCTGTTGCCGCTATGTGGCTATATATTGGCAATGGCCCTTGTGCTGTTCCTACTGCTGCTATTTCTGATCCTTATTATAGGGATAATGATAGAAAAGAGGCTTTACAACTTTTGGTTAATTTTACCACTGATTTTGCTAAAGACTTGGGATTTAAATATACTTTTGCATGGGCCGAAGAAGGATACATGCTAGATTACTACTTAAAAGCTGGTTATAAAAAATTTGCTAATCCAGCATATGAATTAATAAAAAAATTATAAAATGGGAAAACCACAAGCACAGGATTCTGATCCAGGTCAAGATAATATAACTGCGGCTCAATATGCTTATGGCAAGCAAGACGATATAGCGAATTGGCTGCAGGAAACTAAGGATCAATACCAAGGGGGTATGACACAATTAGGTGATATGCAAAAGAACATTACAGATTATTATTCAACTATGGGTAATAATGGGGAAGCCTATACTGTAGATCCATTAGAAATGGGTAAAGCCCCAGTAAGCTTATTTGGTGGAGATCCCGAGAAAGGTGGAAGAGGTGTTGAGGGCACTATTAGAGATAGATTAGGGGATGTTAATACAGTAAAAAGTGGTTTAGAAGATGTAGGTTATACTGCTGGCCAAACCAATATAGGTGGATTACAAAGAGGAGCTGGAACAGGTTTAAGTAATGTATTTAATAATCTTCAAGTGTCTACTGCTGGGGCTGAAATGGCCGCTCAAGAAGCTGATCAAGCTTTAGCCGCCTCTCAAGATCTAGCTGCTCAAGCAGGTACAGGAGCAGGTGGTGCAACGGCATTAGCGGCAGCGGCAGCAAAATCCAAAGCGGGTATATCTGCAGATATTGATAGACAAGTAAAAGCTAATGAAATGGCTAGAGCTCAAGGAGAACAATCTTTACAAAGAGAACTTTTAGCACAAGGTAATTTAGCATCACAATTTGATTTAGGCCAAGATCAATTTAATGTAGGAGCAGCTAATCAAGCGGCTCAGTTTGGTGCACAAGCAAGAAACCAAGCTAATCAATTTAATGCTCAAACACAAAATCAATGGCAACAACAATCAGCTCAGATGATGAATGCTATGGATCAATTTAACTTAAGTAATCAAAATGCTGCATTTGCTGCCCAAACAGCAGCCCAAAACAATATGATAGCTCAGAATGCTCAAACAAAAAATAATTGGGCGTTACAGAAAGCTGGAGGACAAACACAACACCAATCTAACCAATGGGATGCTCTTATGGGTATGGTAGAATTATGGAGTGCAGATTACCAAAAAGCACAAGAAGCTTGGGCAGAGAACGAAGGTGTTCTTGGTTTAGGGGCTATGGAAGGATGGAAACCACCTCCTCCAGTATATTCTACTCCCGGTAGTGTTTATGGGCAGGGAGGCTCTCAGAACAATGCCCCAAATGTTACAAACCAAGCTTATGATGGAACAGATTTTAGTATTAATGATTTACCGACAGAAACATTTGATTTCTCTAGTAGCGGCCCAACAGGTTAAAATTTAAATAATATATATATACATGAAAGATTATAATGCATATAAAGCCCAAACAGAATTAAATCCTGAGCAGGCAGCTATTAAAGAATTTAGACAAACTGAATATAAAAGAAAGTTTGGCCATACAGCAGAGGAAAGAATAAACCAAGAAAACCCTAGTCCTCAAGGATTATTCACAGTTCAATTACAAGAATTAGCAAGAAAATTAGTAGAGAAAGCAAGTGGTATTACTGATGAAAAAAAGAAAGGGGATATCGAAAATTCTGAATATGCAGCCAAAATGGCTCTTATACAAAGATCTGTGGGTGAACTAGGTGCATTTTCAAAATCTGTAAAAAATGCTATGACGAATTATAATGCAGCTCTTAAAAATGGCACATTATCTTATGGAATGGATCAATTTAATGAAGGCGTTCTACAAGGTTTAAATAAAGGTACAGTAAATCTTACTATAGATGACGATGGTAGAACTTTATTAAAAGGGAAAGCTAGTAATCCCTTAGAAGGTGATTTTGATGTTAATATCTATGATGTACCTAATGTTCCTCAGGTTGTTAATAAAATAAAACCTATTAATCAGTTATTAGATCCTCTAGCTCAAGGATTAGGATTAGACGCAAATGGGGAACCTTTAATGATAGTGGACAAGTTTGGAAACAAAATGTTTGATTCAGGCCCTTATAACCAACATCAAAAAGAAGTATTAAAATATTCTCAAGATGCATTAGAGAAGTTAGGTCCCAATGGAGTTAGATCTTATTTAGCCGATCATATGCAATATCCTCAAACTCAAGTAAAAGCTATGATGGAGGATACAGCTTTTAATGACCCTAATGGTATAGAATGGGATAATAGAGGAACAGCTGAAGCATATGCAAGTATTGATGAATATGTAGGTAATAAATATAATAGAATCCAAAAACCACACCCTGAAACTTTTGCTAAATTTGCAAAGAAAAGAGCTGAAAAAATTGCAGCTAAAAAAGGTGTTCCTGTAGAAGAGGTGGCAACTCAAGAAAATATAATGCCAACCCCAGGTGGTGAAGTTGTAGAAGATACAACACAAGAAACTGTACAAACAGGTATTCCTGTTGAAGTAGGCATGCCTGCACCAGCCCCTACAGCTAATCCTTTAGACGTAGTAACTGGTGTCAATGTAGAAGAACAAACTCCCGGCGGGGAAGTTGATGTTAATGTAGAAGAATTAATAAAAAAATATTCTTAAATGAATTTACAAACTATAGTAAAAAATATGGTTACGGCTAAAGAGCCAGAGGCTAATATTGCTAAAGTTATTCAACACTATAATCAAATTAATTCATCGCCTTTAAAAGCTATTGAAGGTGAGTGTGGAGAAGGTTGGACTACAAATGATGCTGGAGAATGTGTCCCAATAGAAAAAAACTATGGAAGCTCAATCCAGGAAAAAGGCTCTAGACAAATAAGTGCAGCGGAAGCAGAATTATATAGACAAGGAGAAAAAGCAGAGGCTGAGGCACAAAAAATTAGGGAATTAGAGGAGGCAGAAGAATCGCAAAAACAAAGCCGATTGGATCAAAGAGGCATGGAGGCTTATATTAGCGGAGAAACTCCTATAGCTCCTGACGTAGAAGGCGTCACAGTAACAGCGCAAGCACCAAAAGAGTCTATTGAAGAAACAGGGGCAGATGTGGTTATTAATAATTTAATAGGTGGATTACCTAATATAACTGAAAAAACTATAACAACTGGTCATGGTCCAGGAAATATGCCTATTAGGGAAACAATACAAATTGATGAAGAAAATCAAAAACCTGATCCCATTGCTGTTTCAAATGCTTTAGGTATAGGAGATACTAAAAATAACAATATAGCTGTTACTAATCTTATATCTGACGCTTATCAAAATGACGAATTAATTAGTAGTTTCCAAACAAAAGTTTTAGAGGGATCTAAGGACTTAATTAAAGCGGAAGAAGAAAAAATTAGAAAGAAATATAATCTAACTCCTGAAAGAAAAGAAGAAATTGCTAATAAATATATAGCCAAAAACCAAGCTAATTATGATTCTGAAATTGCAAAAATTTTTAATAAACACCAAGTAGGAACTTATAAAAATGGGAAATTATATATTAATGAAGGAGATGAGAAAGACCCTGATTGGATAACCAGAAATGAACAAGCGCAAAAAGAGGCTATAGAATTTATAAATAATTTTAAAGCTCTTGCTCTAGGTCAAGATGAGCAATTACTTAAAGATGATAAAAAAGCTAATGAAGACTTTTTAACTTTTCAAAACCAATTAGTAACCGATACTGCTAAAAATTCCCCTGTATATAATAAAAGAGTTAAAGAAATACAAGATAAAATAATTAATACAGTTGATGCTGCTAATGAAAATTATTTAGAAAAAGTATATGGAAGTGAAGGGTGGAGAGAATTAAGAAAAGCTATGCAAGAGGTTGTACCTCAACAATGGACTGATGGTGGTAATTATTTCACTTGGAGTGGTATAGAAGAGTTAGAAAAAGAAATTGAAAAAGTAAAATCTTTGAAACCCATGAAAGATGGTAGGTTCCAATGGGTTAATAGTGGTGGCCACGCTGAAATGATTGGACCAGAAGAAAGGAAAGGTTATAAAACTAAAGAAGAGGTTATAAAAAGGTTGAGAGAGCGCCAACAAAAAGGTTATGAGAGCGCAATTGAAGCAATGACTAAAAGTGAAGAATACCAAAACAATATTGATAAATTTGAAAAAATTGAATTCTTTGATCAAGATGGTATAACTTTTGATGATATATTAGGCTCTTCATTAGAACAAGTGCCACAATTTGCAATGGCGGTATTAACATTAGGTGGGCATACATTTCTTGCTGAAGCTGGGGCTATAGCAAAAGAATCTTTAGGATCTCAAGGAGCATTAGAATTTGCTAGGTTAACAGGTAATGACCCTAAAGAATTTTTTAATTTGCCGATGGCCGACTCCACTGATAGCGAGGGCAATGTAACACATGGGCAAGCACATTACATGTACGATTTAGTTAAACAAGGGAAAGGTAATCTTGATAAAGCATTCAAAGGGGGATTACTTAATGCTGGAATTGATATTGTGGGTAATTTTTTAGTAATAGGTGGTGCTAAAGTGCCTTTGGATGTGGCTAGAAAAAGTTGGAAAATGTTTGTTAATCAAAATTTAATTAATATTGGAAAACAAACGGGGAAGGCTGCTTTAAAAACAGGGACACCGGTATTAGGAGAAACCCTTGCGGAGGTATCTCAAGAAATAGTTAGTGATATACAAACTGACGCTGCTTTGGAAGCATATTTAGTCAATAATCAAGATTCTAAATATAATGCTGATTTTAAAAAGGTTACTACTCCGGATGGTAAACAAAGATTTAAATCGACATCAACTTTTGATAAACTATATGCTTCAATATCAGATCCTCAAATGCAAAAAGATTTAAAAGAGGTAGCGGCTAAAACCGTTTTTTCTACAGGGGGATTATTAAGTGTTGGTAGATTAGGTAGTTCAACTTATGATTCTTGGCTTAAAACTACTATTCCTTATCTAGAAAGTGGGGAAATTGCTGTAAGTAAATTTGAAAATACAGTGATAGCAGGATATAATAAAAGGGTTCAAGATATTGAAAATAACCCTAATTTATCAAAAGCACAAAAAAGAGAAAAAATACAAGAATTAAGTACAATAAAACTAGAACAATTGGCGGCTATTAAAGAAGCTAATAATTTTATTAATAGTAATGCACTTAGAGGATTAGATAAAGATAAAAATTAAAAGTTATAAAAGCTCAAGTTAGATTAGCTAACCAAGAAAAGAAAATGGAGGGCTTGAATAAACGAGCGGAATTATATAAAGACAAAGAACTTCCTTTAACATTACAAAACGAAATTAAACAAGTTAAAAACCAAATAGATAAAAATCAAGAACAAATATATTTACAAAGAGGGTTGCAATTAATGGATGAGGATGCAATTAGAATGATAGATATAGTTAATAACAGCAAAGAAAAGAATCTTAAAAATAAAAGTATTAATCTTGTTAAAAGCATAGCAGATGCGAAAGAGATCATCGATGTAAAAAAAGATGAAATTAAAAACAATACTAAATTAACGGACAAAGAAAAAGCAATTGAATTAGGAAAATTAGAAAGTACTAATATTAAGGAATTATTAGATGGCGACGCTACAGGGGTTGTAATTGGTAATGAAGCTTTAATTATTAAAGACAATGTAGTTAAAAATACTAAATTACATGATCTAAGTGCAACTAATGTTATAAATCATGAAGTTAGCCATTTTGTGTATGAAAATGCTTCAAAAAAAGAATTAAAGGCTATTCAAAAAGAAATTACTAATAAAATTGAAGAAAGCGGAGACAAAAAAATGTTAAATGCATTAAATTATGCAAATGCAAAAGTAAAAGGTAAAGACGCTACTTATGCTAAACAAATAAAAGAAGATAAAACAGGTAGAGTTGCAGGTTTAGAATTTATTGCCGCTTTAAGTGACGGGATGAGAGATGCTAAAATTAGAGATTTAAGTCTAGAAAATGAATCTTTATTTAATAATTTTGCAAACATTTTTAATAAGCAATTAAATAAAAATAGTGATGGGAAATTAAAATTTAACTTTGATGCTAAAAATGCCTTTGAATTTATTAAAAAATTTAATAACGTTAAAAGTGATAAAATAGATTATTCATTTTTAAATAAGCCTTCTAAAAATAAAAAACTTGTATTACCATCTAAACCATTAGAACAAAAAGATATTGCAATTGAATTTAAAAACTCTAAAAAAGGTGAAATAAGTGATGAATTAGCAATACAGGCTGCTTATGCTTACGAACCTTTAGCTAAATCAGTGGCTTCTAAACTTTACAAAACTCATCCAGAGTATGCTGAGCAAGGGTATACATTAGATGATTTTGCTTATGATTTAACTTATGGAAAAGGGGCAAATTCTTTAGTGGGATTAGCAAAAGCTTATGATCCTAAAATTGGATCTATTGGGGGTTGGTTTGATAAATATTTACCAGAAAGGGCTAAAGCTGTTGCTGAGAAAAATATAGGAAAACAAGCAACCACAGGCGCTACTAGAACAGATACTAAAGAGGTTAAAGAAATACAAGACACTAAAAAACCTTTTATTGAATTAGAAAAGCCAATAATTGAAAGATTAGGTATTAAATCATTTGATAAAATAGGAGATAAAACAGTAGATTTAGGTTTAATAAATGCAGGTAAAGGAATTAAGAGATTAGGGCCAAAAGCTACTATCAAACAAAAAACAAGTAAAAAAGAAAAGGGAATAGCTGATATTGTTAAAAGAGAATATGCTCCATTAATAAAAAAAGAAGTTTTAAAGCCAAATTTTATAGATAAAAAATGGAAAAGTTTAGGGGATATATATCTTGAAAATACTGATATAAGTAAAATACGTAATCCACAAACTAAGGAATTATTAGAAAGCTGGCTTAATGATGGGTTTACTAAAGAGGATATTATTGATTATTTTAATAACCCTAATGTACCTGCTAATACTAGATCTGATAGAAAAAATGTTGGTTTAGTAAATGCTATTATTACAGGCCTTTCAAATGAAGCAACAATAGAAAAAGCTAAAAGAGATCCAAAAACTGCTAAAGATTTTAAAAATAAAAATTTAATTCCCTTAGCTTCAAAACCATTAGATCCTAAAACAGCTAAATATCTAAGAGATCATAAAGATGCGCCTCAAACTTTACAGTCAAATATTAAGGAAGTTCTTAAGAAACATTCACAAAATAAAAAATTTGATTTTCAGACACAGACAGGGCGAGAAGAGGCTTTTAATCTTATGGAAAAAGTATTTATAGATTTACCTGTGGGTTCTGTGACTAAAACATCCATTAAACCAAGTGGAAGGGGAATTTTTGGAACGTTATATACTAAAGGTGGTAAATGGATAAGTGGAAAAACCGGGAAACCTACTCATTCAGAAACATATAAAGATAAAGATGGCAAGGTCAAAAAAAATAAACTAAGAACCCAAAAAGATGATAAAAAAGCAATAGATAAATATCAAGATGCTTTAAAGGATTTTGATGAAAGGAGAGATAAATTAATATCACATTTAAACAAAAATGGTAAAGTTAAATTTTATGGGGCCGCAGAAGGGTGGACCGCTAGCCCATATAAAGAATCTTATGGAGATACTGCTAAAGAAGCTTGGAATAATGTAGATAAAATAAAAAAACAAAACCCTAAAAATATGGCCATGCATAGGCAAGTATGGGTTCAGCTTTATAATACTATGTTGAATGATAAATCTACGGCACCTATTATAGCTTGGTATTTACAAAACTCTGGAGCTGGGGCAAATCATTGGCATAGACTTGGTGCAGAAATAGTAGGTATTTCTAAAACCGGGAAAATAATGTGGGAGCATGCAATGCAGGCTAAAAACGCATATACTGCTTTAGTTGACAGCGCTTTATCTAACGTTCCTTTTGAAATATCTTATCCGGCGGTTACAAATAATTATAAAGTAATTGCTTTAAATAAAAAAGATGATGATAAACTAAATTCTGCTGGGTTTGCGGAAAAAATGCCACAAGATTGGAATTTTTATACAGGTAGCTGGTTAGAAAGATATTTTAATCCATATGTTGCTGCATTTGATGGAGGTATCAATCCTAATAGTATTGAGGATTTTGCAGGGCAAAACATGCAATCTTTATATAAAATAGATTCAAATGGGATTGAAAACCCAACATTATTAAGTAAACCTCTTGATAAGCCTCCTTTAGATAAAGACTTTAATGATATACTTGAAAGAAGTCAAGGTATTAAATCTGAATATACTTATTCTGAAGGGAGAGCTAGAAAAATAGGTGAAAAAAAGGGATTTTTAGCATTCGTGCCTTATTCAGCTGAAGATTATTTAGGTTTAGTATATCCAACATTAGGCAAAGGAAAACAAGGGGATAAAGATTTGCAATGGTATAAAGATAATCTTATGAATCCTTATAATAATGGGATGAGAGATTTTGAAATTTCAAAGCAAAATGCTGTTACTTCTTGGAATGAACTTAAAAAGCAAATTAAGAATACTCCAGCTAATTTAAAGAAAGAAGCTGTTCGAGGATTTAATAACGAAGATGCTATAAGAATATATTTATGGAATAAAAGTGGGAATCCCCCAACTAATTTAGCTAAGAAAGATCTTACTGAAATTAATAAATATGTTAATAGTAAATCTGAGCTGAAAGCGTTTGCAAATCAGGTGGAAGCATTGGGTTCAGAGGGTTATCCTGCTCCTAACAATAATTGGTTAGCGGGAACAATTACTACGGACTTGGTTAATCATGTTAATACAGTAACTAGAAGTGAATATTTACAGCCTTGGCAAGAAGCTGTAGATGAAATTTACACAGCAGAAAATAAAAATAAATTAAGAGCTGCATTTGGAAATAATTATGTAGAAGCTTTAGAGGATTCTTTATATAGAATGAAAACTGGTAGAAACAGGCCTGCTGGAACAAATAGAATTACCAATACTTGGTTAAATTGGGTAAATGATTCTGTAGGGACTGTTATGTTTTTAAATCAACGATCAGCTTTACTACAAACTATATCCTCTATAAACTATATGAATTGGGGAGATAATAATCCAGCTAAAGTTGCAATGGCTTTTGCTAATCAAAAACAATTCTGGAGTGATTTTGCATATATATTTAATTCCGACTTTTTAAAACAAAGAAGATCTGGATTAAAAACAGATGTAAATGCTGATGAAATTGCTAATTCAGCTGCCACTTCTAATAATAAAGCTAGAGCGGCGGCATCATGGATATTAAAACAAGGATTTTTACCTACTCAAATAGCAGATAGTTTTGCTATTTCAATGGGTGGTGCAAGTTTTTATAGGAATAGGGTAAATAAATATAAAAAAGAAGGATTAAATCAAAAAGAAGCTGAGGAAAAAGCATTTTTAGATTTTAGAGATACAACTACAGAGTCTCAACAGTCAGCTGATCCATCAAGAATTAGTATGCAGCAAGCTGGGCCTTTAGGACGCCTTATATTAGCTTTTGCTAATACACCTATACAATATACCAGATTAACTAAAAGAGCTATCCAGGATCTTAAAAATGGTCGTGGGGATTGGAAAACTAATGTTTCTAAGATTTTATATTACGGGGCTGTACAAAACGTTATATTTACAACTTTACAACAAGCTTTATTTGGAATGTTATTTGATGATGATGATGAAGATGTTGGTGAAAAAGAAGCTAAATTCAAAAAAGATAGAAAAGAAGGGGCAGTGTTAAAAATAGTTAATAGTGCCGCGGATACTCTCTTAAGGGGATCTGGTGTTGGTGGCGCTTTTATAGCAATGCTTAAGAATCTAGCTTTAGAAGTTAAAAAACAATCTGATAAACCTAGGTCTGATTATGAAAGAGTAGCAGATAAATTATTTAGTTTTTCTCCAGTAATTGATGCTAAATTTAGAAAATTACAATCTGCAGGTAGAACATTTACTTACAAACAAGAATTAAAGAAAATTCAGGAGCGTGGTTTAGCTATAGACAATCCAGCTTTATTAGCTATAGCTCAAGTATTATCAGCTTTTACTAATGTTCCTTTAGATAGAGCTATTAAAAAAATGAATAATATTAAGACAATGACAGAGGAGGAGACTAAACTCTGGCAACAAATTGCATTATTCATGGGATATGGTGAATGGGAATTAGGTATTCAAGCTAGAAAAACTGATAAAGCGGATATTATTAGAAAACAAGAAAAAGCTCAAACTAAGAAATTTAAAACTTTACAAAAGAACATTGATAAAGGAACTAAAAAGAAAAGTCCTATAAAGGCTTTAAAATCAGGAGTTTTAGGTAAAGCCAACAGAGATGGCACTATTGAAATAGCCCCAGGATTATCACCTGAAAAAAGGAAAGAGGTTATCAATCATGAAAAAAGGCATCAGAAAGAAATAAAATCTGGTAAATTAGATTATGATGATAATTTTGTATACTATGGTAAAAAGAAGTTTACTAGAAAAAATGGAAAGATTGCTCACGGCGGTAAGTGGAAACCGGAGGGGGATCATTCATTACCATGGGAAAAATTTGCCCATAACGTTAATAATAAAACTATATAATATGTCAAAGGAAAGGAAAAATCCATTAGGATCTACCGCAATAAGCAAAGCTTTAAAAGATCAACAACAAACAAGGGAAGATGCTTTAATAGCGGCTACTAAATCAATATATCAAGATGTAGAACCATCTAATGATAATAGCCAATTAAATAAGTATTTATATCCCCCATATACTAACGATAAAAAAGGAATGGCATAAATGGCAGAACTAAGTGAAGAAACTAAATTGCAAGTAAGTATAAAAACATTAATTGCTATTGGAGTAGGGTTAGCTACTTTAATAGGCATGTATTATACTTTACAGGAAGAGATAGAAGAAGCTAAGCTTTTACCCGAACCGGAAGTTTCGAGAACAGAATATGATCTTAAAGATCAATTAATACGTGAATCCATTATGAATACTGAAGATAAAGTAAATGAAAATGGAGATAAATTAGATTTAATAGAAGAACGAATATACGAATTAAATACAAATACAAAAAAGAAAAAATGAAAACTTTATTTACTTTAATACTATTTTTATTAACATGCAGTATCTATTCGCAAATAAATGATATACAATTATTGCAAATAAATACAAAATGGAATTTAAAAAATGATATAAAACGTAGTGATTTACCTATACGTTATTTAGCTCATAAAATAAGGATAGATCATGCAACTCTTGAAAATCAAGGCCCTCAATTCAAAAAAAGTTTTGAAGGTAAACCATTACCTATATTAATATTAAAAATTAATGGTAAATTTAAATATCAATGGACTGCTGATTTGTCATTTAAATTAAAGGTATCAAAAGAGGAAATTTTAAAAACAATCCAAAAACTTTCTAAATAATGGATTTTTTTCTTTATGTTTTATGCCTAGTGGCAATGTGTTTACATATTATTTATATATCAAGATAAAAAAAAGGGTAGCCAAATTAATGGTTACCCTTTTGTTATTTAAAATATTAATCCTATTAGAATCCCAATTATTGGGCCTACTACAGACCAGATCTCTAAAAATTTTATTCTACCAAGTTCTTTTTTAGTAAATACATGATCAGATGTATCTAAAATTAAATTCCCTGCTTTTTTCTTAGTTTCTATTAATTGATCTTCTAAATCTTGAATTTTCTTTTTTGCATCTGCAAAAGTAAATCGTTTTTTTGCCATTATTTTATTATTAATTAATTATCCATCACATGATAAGCAATCTGGATTCATTGCATTAGCCGCAATGTCACCCCTTAATACAGATTCTGTTCTCATATAGTAAAGAGTTTTAATACCATGCTTCCATGCCTCTATATGTATTTGGTTTATCCATCTTGGCGGAGCTTCTGATGGAAACGCTAAATTCAAACTAACCGCTTGATCAATATAATCTTGTCGTATACCGGCTTGGTTAACTAATTCTAATTGGTTAATTTCTTTAAACGTTTTAAATACATTCTTTACGGGCTCGCCGTTTTCATGATCTTGGGTTAACTTCCCTCTCTCAAAAAACCACCCGTCAAGTTCTTTCACATCTTGAACTGACCCTCCATCTTTCAAAATTTTATCCCACACTTTATTAGTATCAGCCTTAAGCCTTCTTAATATTTTTTGTAGTTCTCTATTTTTCCTTATAAAGGTTCCCTTAGCTGTTTGTTCAGTAAATACATTTGCAGCCCAAGGTTCAATTCCTGGTGATATATTTCCGCTTAATTTGCTATTTGATACGGTAGGTGCTATAGCTCTTAAATGTGTGTTACGCATTCCAGTACCTACACACCATAAAGGTTCACCATATGTCTCCGCAAGAGCTCTAGAAGCACGTTCTGTTTCTATCTTAAGTTTAGAAAATATCTCTCTAGTCTTAAACTGTGCTAAAAGCCCTTCAAAAGCAATTCCGTTCTTTTGTAAGAGTGTATGCCACCCTACAACACCTAATCCTAATGCTCTTCCCTTTTCAGCTGATCTTACAGAATTTTCAAAACCAACTCTTCCTTTGGCTTTTTGTATAAATTCAGATAATACTCCATCTAAAAACCAGATTGAGTCATAAACAAGATTAGTATTTTTCCATTCATCATATTTATCCAGATTAACTGAGGACAAACAACA
>Ga0115011_10001838_pt1 | contig 15012 bp, 12 predicted proteins | sample TroAtlMetagenome_2_FD_88705 | JGI IMG/M metagenome (GOLD analysis project Ga0115011, IMG submission 88705) | Marine eukaryotic phytoplankton communities from Atlantic Ocean - Tropical Atlantic ANT8 Metagenome | ecosystem: Environmental > Aquatic > Marine > Oceanic | place: Tropical Atlantic...
CACGCTCCAGATCTAATCCATCAAAACGGATGCTGATCGCGCCGGTGCTATAGGATCCCATACGCTTTCGCGTTTGAGGTGCGATTCGTTGAAGAATAATCACATTCTCGTGCTGGACACTCCAAAATGGGTGCTGAGGGCGACCCCCTCGGGTCTTAGCGATTACCGGATAAACCCCACTAACCTTGTCACTTTCAGGATCATCAAAGATCATGCCGCACCAACGATTCTGTCTGGAAATCCCCGAGTATTTCCAGACCGCCTTTCTCTCCGATTCAGGGTCAGGCAAGGTCAGAGACGGGTCCTGTAAGGTGCTGCCCATCAGGTAATGCGGCGTTCGGTACGCGTAATTTATGAGAGCAGAATCAGCGGCGAAACGCTGGCCTTTTTCCCCTGTGGCACGCGTTGACTCCAATTCTCCTAATACGCGGTTGTATATCACAAATGGCTCACTAGCAGGGATTTTCCTGAATCGTAGCAAAATCGCAGCTGCAGGCAATTGATAGCGACTTGTCTCGATGACATTGGAATGGCTTCCAAGAGCAGGTTGGCCTTTGGGAGCGTAGAGTAAGTTCTTATAGGATTCGAAATTACCCCTTCCCCCATACGCCCTGCTTCGCCCGCCACCACGACGACCCCGAACCGAAATCTGCGCCTCCTCGATAAAAGCAAAATCCAGCAGCATGCCATAACGTTTCCTAATCAGTGGATCTGGCGCCAGCTCGTGAAGATTGAACAATGCGGGCCAAGAATACTTCTGATAGCCATTGGAACCGATCTCGATCCATATTCCCGTTGCTGCGCGCTTTCCGGCCCACTGCCGAAAATAGCGAGTATATGCCGCGGCATGCTCGGCTGCGGTATAGCCATCATCATAGCATCGCTCGCGAAACGCCGGGTCATCCGCCAAGACGGCAGCAATCAAATAATAATTTGGACGCAGTGTCAGATCGTGATTCTCGGTCCCAAGCGTGACTAATAGATCTTCCAAGGCGGCGCCGACCACCGTGCTCTCGGATTTCACCCACCACCATAAGGCTTCCTTCATGGCCCTTTCCGTCACCTTATTGAGACGTCCAGGGAAGTGTGCGCTATTGGCATGGAACAAATAAAGAATTCTGACATAGTCGGAGAGCGCAAAATAGGTCCATGGCGTCTTGGCCTCTTCCGGCTTGAACGACGGAACCCCCTTCTGAGCTTTGCGGTCGGCAATGTATTTACTGGCGCCTTCAAGTAAGCGTGCATTCGCATCATCCACCCGCTCGTCCAGATAGAGTGCAGAAAGTGACCAGAGCACGTCTCCCCAATTTCCGGGAGGCCAGCTGCGGTCCTTGGCAACTGTATTGCGCAATACTCGCTCTCTAGCCACCAGCGAGTCCTTATGCGTTTTTTTCACTAGTGCCGCGATATCTGCTTGATCCGTGGTCGAGGCACTTAACTGGATAGAAGCCAGAAGGCTCGTAAGCATCATCCCAATCTTACAATTACAACGGAGTGGTGAAATCATCAGCATCAATTTGCCTAACAGTGATCAAGGTAATGTACCAACAACCGGACGCCTACTCCGGTACCGACATTGCCGCCCTGATAATCACGCTCCCCGGCACCCCATGCACTCCCCGCAATATCTAGATGTGCCCATGGGATATCGCCGGTAAAATAAGAAAGAAACGCTCCAGCAGTACAGGATCCAGCACCCGTTTCCGGCCCACTGATATTTCTAAGGTCGCCTACAGAACCCTGCATTTGCTCCTTGTGGTAATCGAGTATCGGCAGCGCCCAGACCCCTTCACCTGTTGCCTCACCAGATGCAACCAGTTCATCAATCAAGGCCCGGTTATTACCCATCACCCCACTTAACTCATGGCCTAGGGCAACCACCACGGCACCGGTAAGTGTTGCTAGGTCAATCATTGAATCCGGCTTGATTTTCTTTGCCGCATAGGCAAGGGCATCGGCAAGAATCAACCTACCCTCGGCATCCGTGTTGAGTACCTCGATCGTCATGCCGTTAGAGGCCTTGACCAAGTCCCCTGGTTTGTTTGCTTTTCCATCAGGAAGATTTTCAGATGCTGGGACTAGCCCATGCACCTCGACATCCGGATTGAGTTTGGCCAATGCATGAAAAACGCCCAGAACGGCAGCGCCGCCGGACATATCGTATTTCATTTCGTGCATCTTCCCGGAAGGCTTCAGGCTAATGCCTCCTGAATCAAAAGTGAGCCCCTTGCCCACAAGGCAGACTTTTTTTCTAGGCTGCTTTGTGGGCTTGTAGACCATATGTATCAGATAGGCTGGTTCCGATGAACCACGGGAAACGGATAAAAGTGAACCCATTGACATACGCGCCATCGCCTTTTCATCATAAGACCGACAGGTAATTTTCGGGGATGCGCCCGCCAATTTCCGAGCTTCCCGCACAAGATCTCGCGGTCGCATCAGATTGGCAGGCGTATCCTGCAAGCGGCGCGCCATCAGGTTTGCCGTGCCAATTGCATGTCCACGTCGAGCACCTGCATTGAAATCCTTCCCAGCATAGATAAACATCCGCTTAATTCCCACAGGTTGTGCCTGACTTTTGAAGTCCAAAAGCCTGTAGGAGCCCATTACAAGTCCTTCGGCGATTGCTTGCCCGAACCCGGCAGCCTTGCGCCCAAATGACAAGTCAACCCAGATTGAAACAGAGCGACCGCTTACCTGCTCTGTCTCTCTGGCGGCCATGGCGGCAATCCGTCTCAGAGACTCCTCGGTAATGTCCCCGCTCTCTCCAATCCCAACAAGCAGGACACGCTTGGCGGGTCCCCGCTGGGCATCTGTTACCCTAGTTTCACGAGCATGCCCCTTGAAGGCATCTAGGGAATTAGTTGGCAGGACAACACCGTCAGGCAAACGAACCTTACTGCCCTGCTTAACTAAAACGATGAGAAATTCCGTCCTGCTTAAAGAAGACGCGGTTGTCTTGGTGGTAATTTGAATCGACATGCTTGCGCGTAACATGGCCAAATCCGGCGCAAAGGGCAAATCCCGTCATAAAAAACAACGGCTTGGAAGCAACCCTCCTCCTGAAGCAGCCCTTAGAGACTCACCAATGTCGGGGCTACAATGCCTAGATACTTAAGAATGGCATGCAAGTTCTCTGATCGAGCAACGCGGTAGCGCTTGCCGGACGTGCTGACACGCACAGCCCTAAAATAATTGTGGCGCACATTATGTTGCTCGATCTCAATCCTGACGCGATCATTATGCCACATCACATCGACAGGCAATACCTTGTTCCACCAGAGGCTTCCCTCACCCACCCGCGTCACAAGATTGAGTTTCCTTTCGCCTGGAATGCGGACACCGATTTTGTAAAGCTCAAGGGCAGCAATGGCAGCGGCTAGGCCAGAATAGTCAATGTGGACACCAACGCCTTTGTGGGCATGGGAGCAGGATACGCGTCGATTTTCAAAGACCGCATCGTCATCAAACCCAATCTGACCTCCGGCAGGAAGCCTACTCATGAAATTGAAAGCCACGCTATGCACCGTGTCACGCAGCGGGGAATGATAATTGATGATTCGCATGCCTCTAGGTAAAACCGACCTGTCCGCAAGGGTGGTGTCTCTGGTCATCGCGGATCCAAGAAAATAAATTCCTCGAACATGTTCAAGTGGGCTGCCTGTGTTTCTTATTGCTTCGAGTATCACCCTTGAGCCAACGCTAAAGCCAACAAGAACATAGGGGGTTTTTTGGCCCTCCAGCTTATCAATGATTCTTTCCTTGAATTCTTTGGCCTCCTTGTCCGCACGCTGCTGTGAATGAGCCCAAGATGCACCGGCGCGCAACGGATCGACTTTGACGGAGTCCCAGCGGTAATTAATAACCCGGGACGGATTATTGGTCGAGGCGAGGAATTCCCGCATGCTGGCACAAAACTGAGGTGCTTGCTTTTCCCCGCCGAAGCCATGGATATAAACGAAGGTGAGAGATGCATTACCCGGATCTTTTAACCCGGCCTTGCATAAAGCTGGACCGCCGAAGAGCAAAAACACGGAAGCAGCCATTATCAATGGCATACAGTATCTTGCTTCAAGGCAATCGAGTGATTTCATGGCCCAAACTTAAAGCGCCAGAATCCAGTTTGCTAAATCAATAATTTGAATCCCGGGATTACTTTAATTGATGTTTTCTTCAGCCAAGTATTATCCTCTCCTTAAGCAATCACCTCCGCTGTTGCCGGATATTCAGCCCTTTCCACCGACTCCCACAGCAACCAGCCTGCCCCTTGAATTCCGCGTGTAAATAACCCCGTTTGCCAAGACCGGCACAGTCCAGCAACGACCCGTGTTTACCTGGGCACGTGACAAGGCATCAAACCCTCCAGGTGATGCCCTGGAAACTACCAGCTCCCCACGCTCCGTTAAAACCACCAGCTTATTGCCAGCGGCACTCACGGTGCCACACCCAAACCCCTGTTCCTTCCACTTGACCTCGCCGGTATCAAGCTTCATGCACACAAGCTGCTTTTTGCTGATGCCGTGTGTGTTCCCGCTGATTCCATAGAGATGGCCTTCAATCAAAACACAATTTGCCATGTGGTTGCTGATGGCCTTGTTGCTGTATATTTCCTTGAATGCATCACCGGTAAACTCGTAAAGCCCACAACCCCTGCCATACCCGGTTGAAATAAAGATTTTATCACCCATGACCATCGGAGTTGTAGCATTTGTACTGAAGCGTGTCTTCCATTCCTGCATGGCAACAGTCTTACCACTGGCCACATCCAGCACGACAAGCCCCTCTGTTTTAAGGGTCACGAGCAGCGCGCGTCCCTTGTGAACAAAAATAACAGGTGTTGCATAGGCCGGTTTGAAGCGATCACTTTTCCAGATTACTTTCCCGCTTCCTCGATCATAGGCAATGGTATGAGCCGCCTCAATAATGACCATCTCTGCCGAAATCAGCGGTGAGCCCGCAAATCCCCAATCAGCGGGGCGGTCCATCCCGGAATCAGCCAACACGTCACGCCCCCAAATTTTCTTGCCGCTCTCCGCCAGGTAACAATTGAATTTCCCGTCCTTGCCAAGGGTGTAAACATGATCCCCGTGTATCGTGGGCGTTGCAGCTGGTCCTCCCTCATGCAGATTGGGCAGCAACTGGGCAGAGTAAGTATCTGACCAGATTTTCTTGCCGTTCTTTACGTCCAGACAATAGACCGTTTCCTTTCCTCCTGACTTTCTGCCGTCATGACCAAGTGTATAAACCCGTCCATTGGCAACGGCGACCCCTGAAAAACCCGTCCCAACATCCGTTTTCCAGAGGACATTATCTATTTTTTCAGGATCCCAGTCCGTTTCCGTGGAGATTCCATCAAAGTTGGGCCCCCTCCAATTCGGCCAATCGGCAGCAGGCAAATTAGCAATGCCAAATAAAAACGGCAGGAATAGTTTCCATTTCATGACCCTAAATTAGCTCATTAGCCACACTTGACCAACGATGATCTGCCATAATCAGACGGAGGAACGATCGATCGAGGTCGACAGCCAACCCTGAGGTGAAAAATAAACGTTTACCATTGCGCTTGTGAAGAGATTCACTTGTGGTCCCTATTCTATGAAAAAACGTCTTTTCACATCCTTCATTCTCGGCGTCGCCAGCGCTTTCCTGATACCTATTTCGGTCGAGGCTGAAAAATCCAGGCCCAATATTCTAATCCTCTACGCCGACGATCTCGGTTTCGGTGACCTGACCTCCTACCACACTGAATCCAAGATCCCAACCCCTCACCTCGATCAACTCGCTGCGACTGAGATTCGATTTGAGCACTGCCACTCCCAGCCTATCTGCACTCCCAGCCGCGTCCAGATCATGACCGGCATTTACAACAACCGAAACTACGTTCGATTCGGCTTGCTTGATCCCGAAGCCAATACCTTTGGTCATCTCTTCCATCGAGTGGTATTTCATAAATGAAAATCGCCCCCGTGCAGCGAGTGTGTTAAACTCGGTTTGAAGTGGCCATCGAAGAGTTAACAATACACCACGAAAATAAGCCCCTGCCGACTAAGGCTGCCGCTTATCTTGAAGAAGCCAACCGGCGTATTGACTCTCTTTTTGAAAGCGGGCGTAACAGGAAGATGCCTCGCTTTATTCCCAGCGATGCTATGGCAATCTATAATGCCCTTGCTTATCTCACTGACCAGGATATCCCTCTGGGCAGGGTTTACTGCGAATGGGGTAGTGGCTTCGGGATTGGCACCTGTTTTGCGGCACTGCTAGGCTATGATGCCTACGGCATCGAGATCGAAGAAGAACTGGTCAGCTCCTCGGAAAAACTAGCAGATGATTTCGGCATCGAAATCCAGATCATCAACTCTGATTATATGCCTGAAGGTTTTGAGTGCGGTAACGGAAGTGGAGGAGCAGAGCTTGTCCGGCCTGAGCAGCAGGCGTTCGGACAGTCCAGCTTTGATGAAGTGGCACGCTACGAGGGAATGGAACACGGTCTGGATGAAGTGGACCTCTTTTTCATTTATCCATGGCCTGGCGAACAAGAATTCGTCCAGGAGTTCTTCCATGCCGTGGCAGCAGACGGGGCAATACTGCTGGCATACTACGGAGAGAACGACCTCTGTGCCTACCGCAAAACCGCAGCAAGTTTTGACTAGCCCGCTGGGTGGGCTGTAAAGACAACCTTTAATGCCCCGCCATCACTGCTGCCCGGGTTGGGCACCAGTATGAAGTCATCGGTGATAACAGGATTAAGCGTGCCCCCCTCCATAATCCTGATGCCCTGCAATCTTTGGGGGAAATGTGCCACGATAGGACGCCCGCCACGCTGACTGCCATTGGTATTGACTGGCTCAAAGGCCTTTTTGCCCCACCTTGGTTTGATGAGCAACGTATACTTATTGCCTTCCTGGCGAAGTTCCTGAGCATACGCGCAATCACCTGCAGTCAATCGCGCATCCCACGCCGGATCGCCATAAAAGACAACCGCATCGCGATCAAAAAGAAGCCCAACAGCATCCTGTGCCTCCAATCCCGCCAGCTTGGCTTGTGCATTCCCCTTGATTTTCGTTCGCATCTTACCCGCTTCGTTTGGATCCTTGAGTGCCACACGGGCAATTTCAGGAAAACAGGTTTCCAACCGATGAATCAAGGCGTGCTGGTTGGCGAAATAGGCTTCCGAAAAGCTGAACCTTCCGGGTTGCTCCACAAAGTAGTCAAGACAGCCCCAGCCGGCATATCCATACCAGGTCGGCACCGTGTAGCCAAGCATCTGGCATACTCCGGCACTTTTAAGCCATGCAAGCGCCATCGCATCTTGGCTATCAATATGTCCCATCAAACAATTGCCAATCGGCATGTAGACCTTTGGGTCTGGTGATTGGATTTCAATGCGTCGGCCCTTGGTGTCGACACCAAAAAGCTTCCCCCCTGCGCATTTGAAGAAACCGTTGCGATAGCTAAATCCAATCTGCCAACCGCGCTCCGTGGCATGCCCTGACGTCACGAATAACTGGGCATTGTAATTGTTCAGGGTGTCAGCAAGCGCTTCTGTAGTATCAGCGGGTCCTTGTTCCTCAACCGGCTTGCCGCCTAGCTTTTTGCGCACCATTCGGCCTTGCTTCAATTCACAATACCAGACCCCCTCACGGCATTGCTCAAGCGCCACCTCCGTACCCGAAGCAACCCGCTCAATGACCAGAGGTTGCCGCGTGGAGGCTATACGCTGAGCGTTGGATGCATCATAACCTGTAAGGATACCCCACATGGTGTCTGCATACGGGTCGTCATCAAGCATGCGCGTCATTTGGTGCACCCGGGTGACAAATTTCCTCGTTACTTCCTCATGTCTTGCCACAAAACAGGTATATCGCGGATGAATCTTGCGAAGTTGGTCACTCGCGTTGTCGGGCCGTCCATCCGGAAAACGTATTGTTGCTAAGGATTGATGCCGGGCGCTTAATGTTTCGATGACTTTCGCCCATTCCGGGTCATCAGCAGTGGATTGAGAGCTAACAATCACATAGGAACCGGGCCCGGAAAATGCCGGGAGCATTTGGCTTAAGATAAAGAAAAGGCACCATCTGATCATTCTTCACCTTACCCGGATGCCCGGGTTGTTCAATCATTGCCCATCAAAACGCCAAGTTGGGCTTGGAGCTGCTAACGAACAATTTCTAGGTCTAAGGCCGCTTCCCCGGAATCAAGCATCAGGTGCCTGTCTGTCGACCTAGCTGCCGCACGAATGCGCAGCTTATCAGTGCTTTGTTTTGATAATACACTCAGTGGCAACCGTGCTTCCGTTCCGTAACTACCACTGAACGTAACAGGAAACGCCGTCTCGCTGTGCAGCGGGTCAGAGCCGTCAATGGTCCAGACAACCTCAAAGAACTTATTGCTACGCACGCTGGCGGGCACTGATGCAATATTGCTGATTGTCAGTATAGGAAACAGCCCGCCTCCCCCTTTGCCCACCTTCAACGCATCTGCTGGCAGTTGCCGGACCGGAGCCCTCAGCTCGAGATCGATTTTCAGTGGTTCAAGAACATAGCGGGCGGCAACAGGATCACTGTCTGATAAACGTTCACTGTCGACACTGTCACAATAGGCAAGAATTTCCGATCCAGGATTCACACGTAATGGTTTTCCCTCATAGTTCTTCCATGACGCTCCATCGATGCTGTATTTGATTTTTCCTGCTCCTTCTGCATTACGATCCATTAATTGAACTGTCAGGTTCTCAAAACTCATGACATTGAATTTTCCGGCTGGGGGATCAAATCGTGGAGGCAGCAGGGAAGGAGAAGTTACCCGGAGACCTGACTCGGGGTGCTTAGTGGCTAACCCTATTTCTTCTCGATTTGATCGTGTTACCCGACTGCTTGGTCGGGGTAAAGGTTGAGCCGTTACGCCAAGCGGTGCTGCATCTTGGCGGCGGGCAAACCGTGTCACAATCTGAACCTGATGCGGAGCTACGCCGCGCCAAACCTGAAATTGTTCACTGGCTACATTCCAGTATGCCCACTTTGCCTTCCGCGGTGGCTCGGTGGCGATCACTGGCACCATCCTGTGGCCGGTGTTCTTGCCCAGCATGGTTACACCAAAATCTCCCTGGGCCATAGCAAGGCGCGCCATGACCCGCTGGGCATTGTCTCGTGGACTGAACCATCCGCCGGCTCTTTTGTAACGCGTCGCAATCTCGTTAAGTGTTTCCACATCCGCAATCAAAAGCTCTTCATCCCACGTAGCCTTGCCGAAAGCAAGCTGACTAGTGGGGGTTAAAAGAAGAGCAACTAGCGCCAGAGATTGTGCGCAGCGCACAACCCTAGGGATAATTGCCGCGGTAAACCCACGATGCACTTTGATGCCAAAACCAATCACCATGATCCAGCTTGCAACTAGCATCTGGTAATTATGAACCGCAACCTTTATTATTAAATTTGCGCTCTATTTATGAACTTTTTCTCGATTTTGAGAATGCCAAGTCACGCCACATCGGCCTTCTTTTTCTTTCTTCTTGCCGTTCCATTTTTTTCACGACTTCAAAAACTAAGTTTCAGCACCATGAACAATGCCGACATGACGTGATCGTAATCGCAACAAAATGGCATGCGCAGAGAGCTGAAGCAGCTCATCACAAGTCAAGTCTGATAAAGGTCCCCCACAAACCTGAGTTTGGACTTCGGCCCTTTAGCTTTGAAAGATTATACTAAAGGACTCGCATAAACAAATGGCCCTATCTGGCAATGGCGATCATGACAGAAGTCACCGCAATCAACGCCCTGAAGGCCTTCGCCGTGCCGTCCTGCCGGCTGACTTTTTCTTGCCTGGCCGCGCCCGCTCAAGCTTCGCGGCACGTTTACGGGCCGTGCTCCACTTGGGCTTGCCTTTTCTCGACTTTGCGCGTTGTGGCTTTTCAGTCAACCCTGAGGAAGAGGCAGACGACTTTGAAGCACCTCTTGGTTTCGAAGATTCCTGAAAAGGTTCCACTTTCGCTTTTTGCGGCTTGCCTTTCGGGGAACCTTCAGCTTTCTCCGGACGGCGGAATTTCTTGCGGTCCGGGTTAGAGCTTGCTGCCCTAGTATTTCGAGGTCTGGGCTTACGGCTGCCGGCACCTTTTCTCTTTGGAGAAAATGAAACGTCTTCACCTTCGAATCCTTCGACTTCCCTGCGGGGAATTTTTCGGCGCAACAGCGATTCTACCGCCGCCAGCTTTTCCCTTTCCGCTCCACAAACCAGAGAGTGTGCATGCCCGCCCTCACCTGCTCGCCCAGTGCGGCCGATCCGGTGAATGTAATCCTCGGCCACATCGGGCATCTCGTAATTGACCACATGAGGCAGTTGGCGGATATCCAGTCCACGTGAAGCCACATCAGTCGCAACCATTATCCGCACTGCCCCGCGCTTGAAGCGCTCAAGGGCACGGGTTCGTTGGCCCTGAGACTTATCACCGTGGATGGCAACGGCATCCGTGCCGTTCTTGTTGAGGTATTGGGTAAGCTTCTCCGCCCCGTGACGCGTGCGGGTGAAAACCAACGCCTGTTGCCAGTCTCCCTCACTGATTAGCCCCGAAAGAAGCTCTCGCTTTCGGGCCCTCTCCACAGGGTGCACGACCTGTGAAACTTGTTCAGCTGCAGAATTGCGAGCTGCGACCTCAATACTCATTGGCTCGTGCAGGAGTTCTTTGGCAAGGGTTCGTATTTCCTGCGAATACGTGGCGGAAAACATCAAGTTTTGACGCTTGTCAGGCAAGAGCCCTATGATTTTGCGGATATCCGGCATGAAGCCCATGTCCAGCATGCGGTCGGCTTCATCGAGCACCAGCACCTCGACACGGGATAGGTCAATCGTTCCTCCTTCGGCATGATCAAGCAACCTCCCGGGTGTGGCAACCACAACCCCAACACCCCGTCGAAGCTTGGCAACCTGAGGCGGCATTTTCACTCCGCCGTAAATCGCGCATGAAAAGATGCCCAACCCCTTACTGTAACCATAGAAACTTTTCTCAACCTGAGCCGCTAGCTCACGGGTAGGTGCAAGGACGAGAGCTCTGGGTGCACGGTGCCTGCTACGATTGCCAAACAAATACTGCAAAATGGGAAGCGCGAAAGCGGCTGTTTTTCCAGTACCCGTCTGGGCTCCTCCCATTACATCCCGACCTTCCAGAATAGCCGGTATTGCCTTGGCCTGGATCGGAGTTGCTTCGGTATATCCCTTTGCACTAACCGAATCCACAAGTTTCGCATTCAGGCCGAGCGATTCAAAAGATGCCATCTGGCGCACCCTTTACGCCAAGAATGACCGTTGCGATAGCCAAATATGAACAGGGATTGGATAAAATACATGTTTTCCCCCATTAAATGTTGATCAAAGAGGATTTACCTTTATACTGTTCAAATGAACATATTAGTAAGAATACCTTATATTGCTGGAGTAGCCATTGCGGCCATTTCCATTACAGGGCTATCGACAGATAGCATAGCCGCAGCACAGAAGAAAACCACTCGTGTCGCTGGAAAAACGAAGGCTCCTGAGAGGAATGCGCAAGCGATAGCAGCAGAACAAGCAGCCAAAAAGCTAACTCCTACCCAGAAGTCAAAAATGCTTGTCCTCCTAAATGATGGAGCCACAAATGAACTGGAAGCCATTCGCGGCATCGGCAAAATTCGTGCCGCCACGCTCGCCAAAGCAAGGCCATTCAAATCCATTGCCCAACTCATCAATGTCAGGGGCATCGGCGATGTTGTGTATTCTGATCTGCTTGCCCACGCAAAATCACTGACAATACGCAGAGCCAGCTCTCCAAGTAGCAAAAAATCCCCCAGTGGTTCCAAAAGCAAACCGACATCCTCTAAACGAAGGAGCCAATAAAGTGAGCCTTCCCCCGATTGGCTGAATCGAAAACCAAAAAGGTGGTCAGACCTCAACCCAAAGCAGGCCGTCGTCCATTGCCGGACGGCGGCTTTTTACATCCCAGAAGAAACAGCTTAGCCAAACAGACTAATGAGGTAAAGAAAGCCGTTCACTAAACGGCGTTCATCAGTTCCTCAATCTCCTCCGCCTCTACGGGAATAGTCGCCATAAGGTCTACATTGGCGTCCTTGCCAATCAGGTAGTTGTTTTCCAACCGACATCCGAAGTTCTCTTCACGGATGTAAATACCCGGCTCAATGGTGAACACCATTCCTTCCTCAACAGGCTGCCACGTGTCACCTAGGTCATGCACATCAAGACCCATATGGTGACTGGTTCCGTGCATGAAATATTTCTTGTATGCAGGCTTATCCGGATCTTGTTCATCGATGTCCTTCTTGGTAATGAGCTCAAGGTCAATTAGTTCCGACTCAATGAGCTTGCCAACCTCCTCTTGGTAATCCTTAAGAATGACACCGGGGCGCAGCATTTGGCTACAAGCACGCATCGTGCGCAATACGGCATTGTATACGGCTTTTTGCCGTTCACTGAAACGGCCATTGACTGGCACTGTCCGGGTGAGGTCCGAGTTATAATTCGCGTATCGAGCAGCAACATCCATCAAGAGCATTTCGCCATCTTCACAAGTGCCGTCGTTTTCCAGATAATGCAGCACACACGCATTGGCACCCGAGCCAATAATGGGATCATAGGCAAACCCATCCGAACCATGCCTCAGATACTCGTGAATCAGTTCGGCCTCTACCTCATATTCCTTAACGCCCGGCTTGATAAATTCAAGGACTCGACGGAAACCTGCTTCGGTGATTTCACAAGCCTTACTAATCAGATCTACTTCCATACTGTTCTTTATGGATCGAATCTGTGCCATCAGGGGTGCAAGCCGCTTGAAGTCGTGCAGGGGATAATGTTTCTGGGTCTCTCGGATGAAACGCAAATCACGCGTCTCGACCCGGTCGGTGGCCCTGGCATGTTCATTGGAGTTTAGATATACCTGGTCAGCCTGGGTCATCAGCATTCGGAAAATTCCAGGAAAGGCATCAACCCAGTGAACATTCTCGATCCCCGATGTTTCCCGAGCCGACTGCTTGGTATGCTTGGCACCCTCCCAGATGGCAATCAATTCCGAAGTCTCCTTGGTAAACAGCATTTCTCGTTGCTTTTCATCAGGAGCATCTGGAAAAATCACCAATATCGTTTCCTCTTGGTGGATACCTGAAAGGTAAAAGATGTCCGAGTTCTGACGTAATAACATCGTGCCGTCGGCATTGGTTGGCAAAATGTCATTGGAGTTGAAAACGGCTAGGGAGTTTGGAGGCAACATAGCGCGAAGCCGTTCCCTGTTTCCAACAAATAGCTCTGGATCAATTTTTTGGTATCGCATTTAAGCCCCTTTGATACTTTAAAGTAGGGTTATCGTCGAGCACGGAAAGCGAACCGGGTTTTATTTACCTCATTAAACGCGGCACGCCAGAGTTTAAAATCAATCCTCCCGACCGCCGCAAGCCTGCATGAGCCCTCTAAGATAACCCGCAGCAAAGATTCGGCCCTTCATTTCGTATCCCGGGTTTTGGTTCGCATCACCCACCATGGATGGCGCATGGTCAGGCCTGATCGTTCCATCGTAACCAATATTTCTGAGTGCCTGAACGACCCCGGGCAGGTCGATTTCGCCGTTATCCGGCCATGTCTCCTGAAAATTCGCGGCACTGCCGCGTGTATTGCGCAAATGGACAAAATGGATTTTGCCAGCCAGGCGCCGGATGCCGGCTTTCAAATCCTCACGCGTTGGTCCAAGTGCCCCAGTGCAGAAACAAATTCCATTGTTTGGACTTGGTGCAAGCCTCGTAACCCGCTCTAGGGCATCAATGGTGTAGAGAATCTGATCCTGCCCCCAAAAGTTTTTCAGCGGTGGATCATCGGGGTGAAGGGCTAATTTAATTCCCGTTTCCTCTGCAATAGGCAAAACCTTTTCGAGAAAAAATTCGAGGTTATCCCACAACCGTAAGGCAGGAGTGGCAGTCTTTGGTGGACCATCCGCATCGGTTACATTGCAGTTTTTATCACCTATATTGAATGCCGTGGTAAACGAACCTCCACGCTCCCGATTCTTACTTGATGTGCGGCACCAGTCTTCACTCGGCATCCAGTTATAACAAAGCACTTCAAGCCCTGCATCAGCCATGTTGTAAAGCAGTTCTTTGATGGCTGCAATCTGCCCATCGCGACCAGATAGCCCATGGACGATCTGATCATGGGGAAGCTTGCGCTCAATGTGTGTTAAACGCATTCCGTGTTCCTCAACATCGCGCTTGGCCTGCAACAGCGACTCTTTACCTGGCCCGGGATATACGGCAACAATCTCCTCAACGCCGACTTGAGCAGCAAGTTGCAGATTCTCGCCGGTAAAAGGCGTGACAATCATGGACAGACGCATGTTGTATGTCTTACCCTCATCATAAACTCAGGACAATGCGCCTTTTCCTATTCATTCCAGCCTTTTTTTCCCTCATTCTCACCTGCGATGCAGCCAGAAAGCCCAATGTGGTCATTTTCTTTACCGATGATCAGGGGACTCTGGACGCCGGTTGCTACGGGGCCGGTGATCTTATTACTCCCAACATCGACAAACTAGCGAGGACGGGAGTGTTATTTACACAGGCTTATGCGCATACGGTTTGCTGCCCTGCCCGTGCAGCCCTGCTTACAGGCCGTTACCCCCAGCGCGGTGGTGTAAACCGATGGACTCAGGGGGACATGAACGGCCCAAAAGGCGTAAATATGGCGCTTGAGGAAGTGACCATTGCAGAAGCCTTGAAGCCTCACGGATATCGAAGCGCACTCTTTGGTAAATGGCATCTGGGTGCCCACAAGGACTTTGGCCCCAAGAAGCAGGGTTTCGATGAATTCTTTGGTATTCGGGATGGTTTCATTGACAACTACAACCACTATTTCTTGCACGGTCAGGGATTTCACGACCTTTATGAGGGAACCAAACCTGAAAAGGCTGATGGACAATACTTTCCCGAGCTGATGACCCGTCGCTCCCTGGCATTTATCGAGGAAAACAAGGATCGTCCTTTTTTC
>Ga0115011_10001839_pt1 | contig 15008 bp, 10 predicted proteins | sample TroAtlMetagenome_2_FD_88705 | JGI IMG/M metagenome (GOLD analysis project Ga0115011, IMG submission 88705) | Marine eukaryotic phytoplankton communities from Atlantic Ocean - Tropical Atlantic ANT8 Metagenome | ecosystem: Environmental > Aquatic > Marine > Oceanic | place: Tropical Atlantic...
AGATGTCAGGTGGAGGTGGAGGCACAGGCCACTTCCAGTGCTCAACGAAGGCGAGTATGTCACCGCTGGTTTCATCAACGGTTAATCCTCCTGCCTGCCATCCGGGATTGGCAATGCTTGTTGATGGGCTCCATGTGGTTCCACCATCAATGCTTCTGCGTATTTCCAGCCCTTTCTTTGACCAGTCTCCACCACCGCCGGTTGCTCCCCAAGTGATAAGGATCGTGCCGTTTGTGGCAACCACGACATTGGGTAACCTGCCGCCCTTGAACACTTGTTGCATATCAAATCTGGCCTTGTCTATAAACGGCGTAATAGATTGCTCCACGGGGTCAGCCTGACTGCTTGGCCTTCCGAGAAGAGAGGCTAATGTGATAAAGAAAAACAGATAGCCGGGTAAACTCATTGTTTATTGATGTTTTTGTAGAATTAATCCCGCGGGGTAATTACCAGGTTTGCGTTTACAATACTTACTTGCTGACTGCCAATAACCGCCTTTTTTCCAGAAACATTGATTTCAGGAATCTGCGTTGAGGTGGGGGAGAAGAAGGTAACGGGGGTGTTGTTAATTTTTACAGTGGAGCCTTCCGCCGGTGCGGTTGTCAACAGCAAGACGTCGACACCACTGGCACCAGATAGATCCACGGCGATGCAGGTGCCATCAGAGAGGGTCATAGAAGTGAGCTTCCCTTCTGGTGATGTCCACCAGTGGCTTAGCGGGCCGGGGACCGATTTTCCCCACTGCAAGTGCCGCCCCATGCTGTTGATGTGTAATTTGGAGTCAGGTTCGGAATACAGGTAGCCTCCGAATCCCTCTGTTCTGTTTACCAGAAGCGAGATGACAGTGTCATTGTCATTATTCCACCTGTTTCGCCAGAGGTAGAATCCCCATTTCGAATCGCGGTAAAAGAGCGGCAGAATCTTGGAAGGATTGACCGGCTTGAGGTTCACCGGCCAATTGATGAAGGCACTTACCGCAAGGTGTGGATACCAACTGGCCGTGTCAAAAGGCTGAGTGGAAAGGTCCGCTTCTGCAAGAAACCGATTGTAATACCACTTCATGGCAGAGCGATGTCGTTCAGGTACCGCCCCCATACCGATGGCGAAGTAACCGGCCCCGCTCAGGCCTTTCCTTGACCAGACGTTCTGCCGGTAACTGCCGCGTATTGGCCAGAAGTCCGGGATGCCTTCTCGCGTTATTGTCTGGTAAATCCACTTAAGGGTGAGCATGCGGACGTTTGGGCGCTCTACGTTGACATAGTCCTTGCCAAGCACGTTGCCCAGTGCATTGATCGCGGAGAGAAAGGCGATCTGTGAAGACATGGAACCGGTTCCATCACCCTCGGCAAAGAAGCCACCGTCCCCGAAGCCTTCACTAAGGTTGCGCGCGATACTCTGCTCGGCAATAGCAAGCAGCTTGTCCACGCGTTGCTGGTCCACCCAGGGCTCCCCTGTGATCGCCAGCAGGGCAAGCGTTGCGCCTCCTACCTGCATGCCGAAATGGTTACTTCCGGGGTGGCTTCCGCGGTCGCGTCGGAAGTGTGGTCCCAGAAAGCGATCTCCACGGGCAAGCATCTCCAGGTTAGATGTGATGTTTTCCCTTTTGCTGGAGCTGGGCTCGGCATACCGGGCAATGGCCAAGCCGAATTTCTTCCGTGTGGCCTCGTCCCAGCCGTCATAGCAAAGGTCGTAGCCCACCGCATACCAGCCCACGGAGGGTCCAGCTCGAAGGGGGCCGCCTGGTTTACGAAATCCGTAGCGACCATCCCTGTCAGGGATTCCGGCCATTGCTGTTTCAAAGCATTCTCTACCGAATTCGGCATATTTCTTTTCCCCGGTAAGTTGATAGAGCAGGCCATAGCCTGCTGCATGACCTATGGAATACACCCCGGCTTCCTGTGAGGGGTTTTCGGGGTCTCGAAAAAGGGTGGTCATGGTTTGTCCATCCTTGCCATCTAGCAGGAGGCGTAGCCGTTTCAGGATTGCTTTCCCTTCAGGGGTTCTTGCTTTTTCCTTTAGGGTGGGAAGTGCTGTGCGGCGAAAAAGCAGGCGAGGATGTTCCCCCGGATTCGGAGGGGTGAAGTTTTCCATGGCACAATGCCATGGTTTGTCATTGCCATGAATAGGGGATAGGGCAGTAAGGCCGATGAACAGGCAGGCTGTCTTTTGGACTTGCTCAAGCATCTTCATTTGAGCCGAGCTTTTGCGCCTCTATCTTTGAGCATTGTAATTTGGCGCCTCAATACCCAACAGGTGCTTGCGGAAGAAGTCCTGGCGTCTACGGTGACCGTGATGCCCGCCGCCGCCATGCCCCCCTCCGGGAACCATAATGAAGTCGAAGTCCTTTTTGGCTTTGATGAGGGCATCAACGAGCCGGTATGTTGACTCGGGAGGCACGTTTTTGTCGAGTTCGCCGACAATGAGCAGTAACCTGCCCTGCAGACGGTGTGCGTTGTCTATATTTGACGACCCTGAATACTGCGGACCGACTGGATAGCCCATCCATTGCTCGTTCCATGATGACTTGTCCATGCGGTTGTCGTGACAGCCGCAGGAGGATACGGCAACCTTGTAGAACTCGGGGTGAAAAAGCAGTGCCGCTGTCGAGCTTTGGCCGCCAGCTGATCCTCCATAAATCCCAACCCGGGAGATATCGTACCAAGGATTGGCTTTTGCATAGGCCTTGTGCCACAGGATGCGGTCTGGGAATCCTGAGTCCTTAAGGTTTTGCCAGCAGACGTCATGAAAGGCCTTCGAGCGGTTGGCTGTTCCCATGCCATCCATCTTGACCACGACAAACCCCATGTCTGTCCATGAAGAATAACGTCGTCCTGCGCTAAATTGTTTGGGAGTGTAAGAATCATGGGGGCCTGCATACATGTCTTCTAGAATAGGGTATTTCTTTTTAGGGTCGAAATCCTTAGGGCGGCAGATAATGCCCCAGATCTCGGTTTTCCCGTCTCTACCCTGAGCAGAGAAAACTTCTGGAGGGCTCCAGCCCTCCTTCTTAAGTTCGCTCGTGTCTGCTTTTTCCAGAGAGCAGACCAGTTTCCCATTTGAAACCCGGCGTAGTTCATGGACTGGAGCCATGTCTACTCGTGAATAGGAGTCTATTATGAAACGTTGGTCGGGTGAGTAAAGGATGTTGTGCCACCCATTTCCCTCAGTAAGTGCAGTAAATCCTGTGCCGTCAAAGTTGACCCTGTAGTAATGCATCAAGTAGGGATCCTGACCGGGATTTTTACCCGAGGCGCGGAACCAGACCTGGCGCTTGTCCTCATCAATACGGTCCACATAGCGGACAACATATTCGCCCTCGGTGATCTGGTTGCTGATCTTGCCCGTGGCAATGTCAATCAAGTAGAGGTGGCGCCAGCCGTCCCTCTCCGAAATGTGTATAATCTCTTCTGATTTTCTCAACCAGTTGACCAGTGGAACCCCGAGATCCTTCGCGTGTTCCGTCCAGATAAAGGTCTGACTCACTTCGTCAATAATATTGCGATTTTTGCCGGTAAACATGTCCAACTCAATGATCCTGAATCGCTGGTGGCCGCGATTGATTTTCTGGTAGCGACAATAACGGCCATCAGGCGTCCATCTCAGGGAAGGTCCGCGAAAATCAATAATCCCTACTTGGGGCTTGGTTTGTGTTTTTCGCTCTATATCAAACCAGTTCAACTCGTGAGCAGTGAATTTGTCTCCAGGCAATGGATATCGGCGAGTCTGCAACTTTGCTCTTCCGCCTTCCCTGGAGAGTACTCGAGGAGATGGACATCTCCAATTTTTCCCGGCTCGACACGGAATGCTATCAGGGTCTTGGAATTTGGTGACCAGAAGGGGGGTTGGTAGCTGTTTTCCGGCTTGCCATCGCGGCTTAAGGCAATTTCCTCACCGCCGCTAGTCGCTTGTATATATAGGTTGTGATCCTTGATAAAGGCCTTCCATTTTTCGTCCGGGGAGACATTACGGCTTGGACGGTAGGGTTTTATGTCTCTGTTTGCCGGCTTGGATTGTTCAGGCTTACCGTCTTCTTTCCTGCTTTTTGTTTCTGGGAGGCTGGAGGCATCAATCTTATCGAGTTGGTTTTTCACGCGATGCCAACGGAAGTGCTGGTTGCCGATACGGAAATAAACGAGTTTCTTATTCAGCTCAAATTGCAGCTGGTCTAGGGATAGCTTGTCTGGCTGCATTTTTGCCGCACCAGAGTCGTTAATGGCAGCGGCAAGTAACTCCTGATTAAAGGCTGGCATGCGAGTGCCTTCCACAAGGTCTACTAGGATGTATTCACTGGTTCCTCCTACCAAGGTGTTGCGATACCAAAAATGTGAATTGTCGTTTGCCCACTGTGGATTGATTCGATCTTTGTAGATGCGGGCCGAAAGGTTTAATCCCGGAAAAAGCGAGAGCAGAAGGAGTGAGAGAAGTGCGGATTTCATCGGCGAGGAAGGTTTTTGGTGCGGTGTGCAGAAAGCTTACTAATTTAATTGTTATCCTTATTTCTTTAGGGCGCGCAGGTCGCCTTGGCGTAATGTGACACCTTCCCGGTCCAGGTGTTCGAGGAGGGGTATCAGGATACGTCTAGTTGTGCCAAGTGCGCGCCTGATATCCGCTGCAGTCGATGGGCCATGTTCTGTGATGTGCGCTTTGATTTTGCGAACGGCTTCCCGGTAATGAACCTCAAAGAGGATGGCTTTCTCATCTAGTTGAATGGCTTTTCCCGTTTCGATTAGGAACTTGAGTGCGGTTTTTTCAGCTTCCGTTGACGCAATTTCCTTAGGGCTGGGAGGTTCAAGCGGGTTGGCATCTAGTGCGTTGCAGATTTTCTCCTCGGCATTGCGAAGGTGACCGGGAAGTTGTGGAGCGTGTTTCTCACTGCGGATCAAGTTGCCGGCACGGATAAACCCTGTATTGCTCAACCCCTCTATAAGTGCGTCAAAGAGCTTGGCGTCAGGTAGACGCTTTTTCATGAACGATCGCAGTGTGTTGAGATCGAGTCCCGGCAGCTCTGGGTGCTTCTCATGAATGGTCTCGATGCGGGCTGCTGCAATGCCTGATATTTCCTTCCACCATTCGGAGTTCAATAGCCAGCCATTGAGCATGATGTGTTCGCAGTTATCTAAGGCCAGTTTAGTTTCCTCTTTTGGAAAGGAGGACTGGGAGAGGGCTTCCGTTGAGGGAAGTGCGAGGTCACGCTGCAAGATGCTGTCGAGGTAAAGTTCTGCAGACAAAGGCTTGGATGCGAGCGTGTTTAGGAAGGTTTCCTGTTTCTTGGTGCGATAGCTCCGTGGTGCAGGAGTCGGGTCAAGAATAGTGCCCCCGGCCAATGTGAATCGTTTTGACCAGTCGCGCAGGACGAATCGGTCACCGGTAAGGGTGAACCCGGGAGCATCAAGTCTGATCTCGGCTATGGCTTCTTCTCCATAGTTGAGGGCTCGGTTTTCAAAGAAGAGCACACGAGCGGAAATATTTGCACTGCCATGGTGAAACCTGACACGTTGCGCATGTTGGATGGTGCCAGCCCCCGAAGGGCGTTGGCTTCGTTCGAGTAAAACATGGACTCGCCTAGAGTTTCGGGTGTTTTCCATGGAGGTGATAACATCACCGCGTCTAATGCCTTCCCGAGCTTTGCCCTTGCGAATACCAACTTCGGGGAGATTCAGTGCACTACGCATGCCGGGCAGAGCATTCTCAGTGTCATTGCGATGGCTCTGGATGCCACGGAGCTTGGCATTTGTTCCCTGTGGCTGGATTGTGATTTGTTGTCCTTTCTCAAGTGAGCCTCCCGTCATCGTTCCGGTAACCACTGTCCCGACACCCTGTGGCGAGAAAACTCTGTCGACGGAGAGTCTGGCAGCTCCGATATCTCTGGGAGGAGGAGTTTTACTCACTATGTTTGCCAGTGTTTTGCGTAGCTCGTCGAGGCCATCTCCGATGATGGCACACACGGGAATAATCGGGGAACCCTCGAAGCAACTGCCTTCAAGTGCTTCCGCGACACTGGCTGCGGAGAATTCAATATCATCAACTGCATCGGATTTTGTTAACGCAATGACGGCATTTTTTACTCCGAGGTAACTGAGGATCTGGAGATGTTCTTCGGACTGTGGCATCCACCCATCATCGGCAGCAACGACAAACATTGCCACATCAACGGAGCCTACACCTGCTACCATGTTTTTTACAAAGTCAGCATGGCCAGGGACATCAATGATGCCAAGCGAAAGGGTGGAGCCAGATGACTCAGGGCATGGCAGTTCAAGATGCGCAAAGCCGAGATCTATGGTCATTCCTCGTGCTTTTTCCTCGGGCAGGCGATCCGGGTCAGTCCCTGTGAGCGCCTCGATCAGCGTGCTCTTACCATGATCAATATGACCGGCTGTGCCAATGATGTAATTACGATGATTGCCCATTATTGCTTTAATTTATGGAATTCATTAGAGCAGGAGTTGCATATCGGGCATGCTGCTTTGGTAAAGCGCTGATAGAAGGGGCGAGTAAAAGCTTTGCGTCTGTAATCCTCCTCAGGCATCCACCAGTAAGCGTGTTGAAAAAGTCTGGAGTATTTTCTTGGATGCCCTGGGATTCCATTGCTAAGCAGTATCACGTGCAGGGCTTCATGCCTAATGAGCCAGTCAGGAATCTTTCCTTCAACGTGAGCTAGATAGACAATGGCGTTACGCTCAAGGATTTTCCATGCCGTTAAGCCACCTTGGTATGTGCCGCGTATCTTGGCCACGGGCATTCCTCGCCAATCCTCATATTCCGCTGATGCTGGTGCTCGAAGTTCGATGGTTTTACCCCTGAAATGTTTCCCGCTTATCTGTTCCAGTTCCCGAATCTGGCCGCGAATCCTGGCAACGAGTTCTTCCTGACCTTCAGGTGCGATAAAAGTAGGGTTACTGAAGGTTTGGTTGCACGCGCTCAGGAGAGTGACAGTGGACAGAGCGGTTAGGGCAGCCTTTAGCATTAGGTTTAATTTGGTTTTAGTAGTTTCCCTGCATTCAAGGGGAACAGTGAATAATTTGGCGTAATCGTCTAACAAAAAAAAGCCGTTCGGGCAACCCTTAACAAATTCTTATCCTCCAAAAGGCTTTCTATGGCGGTTTCAATTACATATTAAAGTCTTTTTCTTCTCTCCAGGTAAGAATGCGGTAATATGCGAAGATGTCCCAGCCTGCGATTGTTAATTTTGCCCCGGAAGGTGGATCAGTGGAACTACGGGCTGTGCCGCACCCCGAAATTGCAGCCGACGAGATTCTTATGAAGGTTGGGGCTGTTGGGGTTTGCGGCAGTGATTTACACCAGTGGCAGTCCAGTCATAGTTGGCCAGTAAACTATCCGGTGGTCCTTGGGCATGAGTTTGGCGGTATCATTGTGGCCGTTGGCAAGGGGGTTGAGGGGTGGACGCCGGGTGAGCGGGCAGTTTCAGAAACGGCCGCAATTATTAATGAGGAGAGCCCAATGAGTCGTCGCGGTCTCTATAACCTTGATCCGGGCAGAAAGGGGTTTGGTTATGGGGTTGACGGGGCGATGGCAGAGTATGTGAAGGTCCCGTCCCGTTGCCTCCACCGGATTCCTGACAGTCTAAAGATGGAGTATGCCGCACTGACAGAGCCATGTTGCGTCGCTTACAATGCCATGGTCAATAATACCATGATGGAACCTGGAGACAGGGTTTTGGTTATTGGTCCCGGAACTATCGGGATTTTATGTGCGGTGATTTCCAGACTCAGGGGTGGTGAGGTTTGCCTGCTGGGTCGTGAAGAGGATGCGTATCGTCTTGAAGTGGCCCGTAAAGGATACGGCATTGAGGTTCTCACCAGTAATGCTGACCAATGGGCGCGTCACAGTGATGGTCTTGGAGCTGATGTTGTAGTTGATGCGTCGGGAGTTAGTGAGACGCTTCAGACGGCTATTGATTTAGTGCGCCCTGCGGGATGGATTACAAAAGTCGGATGGGGGCCTCAACCGTTGGGCTATTCGTTGGATGCGCTGGTGCAAAAAAATGTCACCCTGAAAGGAAGTTTTAGCCATAACTGGCCGGTATGGGAAAGGGTGCTTCATCTTCTTGGTAACGGAGCTTTGAGTGTGGCGCCATTAATTGGCGGACAGTGGAGGCTTGAGGAGTGGGATGTTGCATTTGAGGCAATGCACTCGGGCAAGGTTGTAAAGTCGGTTCTGGTTCCGGAAGGATAAATAGCTATGCTGTCAATTAGCTGATTACTTACAGGCATGAATGGATAATGAAACTTCAAGGTAAGTCTATTATTATAACGGGAAGTTCCATGGGAATAGGGGAAGCTGCAGCGCGAAGGGCTGTGGTTGAAGGGGCACAGGTGTTAATTCATGGCATTGAGGAGGTGGAGACGAAGGTGGTGGCGGAGTCTCTTGGAATGCCTTTTTGCGTTGGGAATCTGGCTGAACCTCAGCATTGTGAAGAAGTTGTTAACTTTGCTTTAACTGAGTTTGGAACGTTGCATGGATTGGTCAATAACGCCGGGGTGGTTTGGCGCAACCTAATCGAGGAGACCGATGCCACGTTTTTTGACTCGGTGATGGCAATTAATGCCCGCGCGCCGCTCTTACTGATAAGAGCTGCCTTAAGAGAGTTGTCCAATACGAGTGGCTACGTTGTGAATATAGGTTCGGTGAATGCTTATTCAGGAGAGCCTAACCTGCTTGCATACAGTGCAGCAAAAGGAGCATTGATGACAATGACGAGGAATCTAGGGGATACTCTTCACAGAGAGCATGGCATCAAGGTAAACCAGATTAATCCCGGTTGGGTTCTGAGTGAGGGTGAAAGAAAGCGTAAGGTTGACGAAGGGATGGCCGAGGACTGGTTTGACCACCTCAGTAAGGATGAAGTTCCCAGCGGAAGGATGATTACACCTGAGGAGATAGCTGTGAGTATTGTGCACTTTTTAAGTGATGAATTTGGGCCGATCAGTGGTCAGGTCATAGAGTTGTCGCAATTTCCTTTTATTGGCAGGAATGCCCCTAAGTGTTGATGCTATTCTTTAATATGAGGAAGTGTGGAGTTAAACAAAGAAAGGGCTAGGACGGTGCCGAGACTTGCAGCATTTCCAAAGGCTTACATGCATGAGCTTTGCCGTAATGGGCAGATGACAGTTCTCGAGTGGTTGGATATCGCGGCCGGGCTGGAGATTGAGGGCGTTGAGTGGTATGCAGGATTTCTCGAGAATGATGATCCTTCGAACTGGGCGAAGTTTCGAAGTCGCGCAGGGGAACGAGGTCTTAAGATTCCTATGTTGTGTTGTTCTCCGGACTTCACTCACCATCATGCAGGTTTCCGAGCAGAAGAAGTTCAGAAGGAGAAACGCTGGATTGAGATGGCTGCTGAACTTGGCGCTGAGTCGTGTCGAGTTCTTTCGGGGCAGCGTAGACCGGGCTTATCCCGTGAAGACGGGTTGCGCTATGCAGCTGATGCCATCCTGGAATGTGCTGAATATGCTGGATCTTTGGGGGTAACGCTAGTGATTGAGAATCACTACAAGGATGATTTTTGGGATTATCCCGAATTCGCCCAGAAGATGGAACTGTTTTGCGAGCTGGTCGGTATGATCAATCATCGGTCTTTTGGGGTCAATTATGACCCCAGTAATACATTTCTTGCCGGAGAGGATCCGATTGAACTGCTTAGTCGAGTAAAGTCTCAGGTGGTTACAATGCATGCCAGTGACCGTTACTTGCGGGAGGGCAGTCTCGAGGACTTAAGGCTTGAGGAGCTTGGGGTGGAAGGCTATGCCGAAAGGCTTTGCCATGGAGAAGTTGGTGCAGGCCTTAACGATTATGATGAAATATTCAGGCAATTGCGATCAGTGGAATTTGATGGATGGATCAGCATTGAAGACGGTGTGGATGGTGTTGATCAATTGAAACGGAGTGTCGAGTTTTTGCGCAACAAGATCAAACGCCATTGGTGATGACGGTGGCTTTTATGGCTGTAAGGGTTACCCCATCGCGTCAGGCTGAATGAATAACGAATTTTGGTGATATTTCCATAAAGGGGATGTTTTTTTCGCCTTTTCTTGGAAGAAAGTCAGGTTTGTGGAATGATATTGTAATTGTATGAATGCATCACGTGTCATTTTCTTGCTTTCTGGGTTCATTTGGTTGCAGGGACATGAAGGTCAGGCCGTCCCCACATCTGATCAGTTACACTTTTTTGAGGCGAAGGTAAGGCCGTTACTGGCCGACAAGTGCTACAGTTGCCATTCCGTGCAGTCGGAAAAGCTAAAAGCAGGGCTGCTGCTTGACCATGGATCCACGATCCTTAAGGGCGGTGACTCCGGTGCAGCAGTGAAGCCGGGAGACCCGAGCGAGAGCCTCCTGATCGAGGCTGTGGAGTATGCCGATCCAGACATTCAAATGCCACCGAAGAAAAAGTTAAGTGACGGTGAAATTGCTCTTTTGAGAAAGTGGGTTGAGATGGGGGCTCCATGGCCGAATGAGCCGCTACCGAAGGCGGAGAAGAAGCTTGGCCCAAAGCAATTTGACCTTGCTGCGCGTCGGCAAGAACACTGGTGTTGGCAAGCAGTGAAGTTCCCCGCGGTGCCCTCTGTGAAGATTAGCGAATGGTCAACTGATCCGATTGACTTGCATGTTCTGTCACATCTTCAGTCAAAGGGGATGGAGCCATCTGCCCAGGCAGGCAAGCATGTTCTGCTGCGTAGAGCTTACTTTGATCTGATCGGCTTGCCGCCGACACCGGAACAGGTCGAGGCTTTTGTTAGCGATGAAACTCCTGGAGCCTTCGCAAGAGTTATCGATGACTTACTTTCCTCACCTCATTTTGGTGAAAGGTGGGGGCGTCACTGGATGGATTTGGTTCGATATGCTGAAAGTTGCGGTCATGAGTTTGATTATCCTATTCCCTTTGCGACTGAGTATCGTGATTATCTGATCCGGGCATTTAATGCAGATGTGCCATATAACAATCTAATTGCCGAGCATGTCGCTGGAGACTTGATGGACAACCCCCGGATGCATCCAGAGGAGAAGTATAATGAGTCGGTGATTGCCACCGGTTTCTGGCACCTCCACGAAGCCACTCATGCCCCAACTGACGTGCGTGGTAATGAATCAGAACGCGTGGATAACCAGATTGACGTATTCAGTAAAACATTCCTTGGGCTTACCGTCTCTTGTGCTCGCTGTCATGATCACATGTTTGATGCGATCTCCACAAAGGATTATTATGCACTTGCCGGGTATCTTCAAAGTTCAAGACGCCAGGAAGCGCTGCTTGATCCGGGGGGTAGGATTGCTGAGGGAGTAGTGAAGTTACAGGCGAGCGCTAAACAGTTTGATGGATTGATTGCTGGAACGGTTAAAGATGGAATCGAGCCTGAGGAGATAGCTCGTTATCTAATGGCTTCACGTGAGGCCATAAGAGGAGGGAATTCAGCGGAATTATCTAAGCGGTATAAAGTGGATGTTGCTATTCTTGAAAACTGGACGAAAGCCCTTCGGCTGCCAAAAGTAAAGGAGCCCGATCACCCGCTTTTTGTTTGGTCACAATTCTTGGACGGTGATGTTGATCCTGTGCAGACAGTCTTTGACAGGCGCTACCAGGATATACGCAGGCGTCTGGCTGACCGTCACAAGCAAAGCAGTGACTCCGTCAAGGGGGCCGTCAAATTTGCTGACTTTACTGAAGATAGCTATGCGGATGCGGGATGGTTCACGACGGGATTCGCTTACGGAGACGGGCCCAGCGGGATTGGAGAATGGTCGCAAGCTACTGCGAATATGGCTGTGAGCGGAATGGCAAGTGGAGCGAGATTGTCAGGACAGTTACAGGGGGTTTTACGATCTCCAACTTTTGAGATTACTCATAATCAGATTCATCACCTTGCCGCAGCTCGAAAAGGTGGTCTGCAAGTTAGGCTGATTATAGATAGTTATGTGATGGAGCCATACAATGGCCTGCTTTTCAGAGGGACTCGTATTAATGACCCGAATACTGACGGTAAGGTGCGTTGGCTTTCACAGGGGGGAGATCTAAGGATGTATCGCGGGCACAAAGCTCACCTTGAATACATTGATCATGGTAACGGGCATTTCGAACTTGATGAAGTTTGGTTTTCCGATGGGGGGGCGCCGAAGACTCCGCCTTCAGCAACTGCCCTGAAAATTGCGGCGAATGAAAAAATCCATTCGATAAAGGCACTTGCACTTGCCTATGGGTGGCTTTGGAAACATGCCAGCCAGTCACGGGAGAAACTTGATGAAGATGGTCGCAGATTTTTTTCGTGGCTTATGGCGAGGAGTGTGTCTGCTAGTGTGACCAGTCAGCATCAAGCGGAAATGGCGGAGCTAGCAAAGGGTGTGCCTGCTCCAAGGCGAGTGCAGGGAGTGACGGACGGTACGGCGGAAAATGAGTTTGTTTTTCTCAGGGGTAATCACAAGCGCCTTGGTGATGAGGTTCCTCGACGGTTTTTGACGGCTCTGGGTGGAGATAAGTTTCCCGCTGGGAATCCGGGTAGCGGCCGATTAAACCTTGCCGAGCAGGTGGCGAACGTCGATAATCCGCTCACGGCTAGGGTCATGATTAACAGGCTTTGGCATCATTTGTTTGGTAGGGGAATAGTGGCTTCTACAGATGATTTCGGCGTGCTGGGGCAACGTCCCTCTAATCCGGGTTTACTTGATCATCTGGCTGGGTCTTTTATGGATGACGGATGGTCAATCAAGCGTGCCTTGAAGCGGATCATGCTTTCGAAAACCTACCAGCAGGATAGTCTTGCCGAGGGGAGTGAAGAGGATGCTGATCCGCAGAATATATTCCTTCATCGTGGCAATTTGCGCCGCCTTCAGGGAGAAGCTATTCGAGACAGTATGCTGGCCATATCAGGCAGGCTTGACCGGAAGTTGTTTGGCGGGTCCGTGCCGGTGCACCTTACTGAGTTTATGACTGGGCGTGGGCGTCCTCGCGGAGGGCCGCTTGATGGTCAGGGCAGACGAAGTATTTATATTTCTGTAAAGCGTAATTTCCTCTCTCCGATGATGTTGGCTTTTGATACCCCGATTCCATTCAGTAGCATGGGGCGTCGAACAGTGTCTAATGTTCCTGAGCAGGCGCTAATCATGATGAATGATCCCTTTGTCCATGAGCAAGCGGGTTTATGGGCAAAGCGTATTGCGGCACTGAAGATGGGTAACGAAGAAATGGTTCGCAGAATGTATCTGGAGGCTTTTGCTCGCCCTCCAGTGGCTATTGAATTGTCCGCCGGCATTGAGTTTCTGGGTAGTGATGCCGGGGAAGAGAAGCTCAGCGAATACGCTCATATTCTTTTTAACACCAAGGAGTTTATTTTTCTACACTAGATCAAATGCATTGTCGTAATTTTCAATCAACGCCCATCAATCGCAGGGAACTTCTAAAGGCGTCAGGTTTCGGATTCGGAGCATTTGCCCTTGATGCGATGAGCGGTCTAGCTCAGGGCGAAGAGCAAAAACGCGGTCCTCATCATGAGGCAAAGGCCAAGAATGTGATTTTTCTCTACATGGATGGAGGTGTTTCCCATGTGGATTCCTTTGATCCAAAGCCTGCGCTTAAGGAACATAATGGAAAGAATCCTGCTGATTTCTTTAAGGTTGCCCCTACCCAGTTCAATAATAACGGGAAGATTCTTGCCAGTCCTTGGAACTTTAAGCCTTATGGTCAGAGTGGCATCGTTGTTAGTGATCTCTTTCCAAATATTGCTCAGCATGTAGATGATATGGCTGTCGTCAGATCGATGACATCAAATTTCTCTGAGCACACCAATGCCAATTATTTTTTGCACACGGGCAGCGGCCTTCAGGGGCGCCCCAGTATGGGGGCTTGGGTGACTTACGGGTTGGGAAGCGAGAGCAAGGATCTGCCCGGTTTTGTGGTGGTTAACGGAGGTTTAACACCTCCCGGAGGGTTGGATAATTTTAATAGTGGATTTCTGCCTGCATCCTATCAGGCCTCTGTTTTTAAACCGGGAGGAAATGCACCGGTTGCTAATATTAGTCGTCGGGAGAAGGATGCCACTGTGCAGCGTGGGAAACTTGACTTGCTGGCAAAACTCGACGCTGTCGCTGCGGAGCGATCCGGAGGACAGGATGCCATTGAGTCGGCAATTGCTAATTATGAGATGGCCTTTCGCATGCAGAGTTCTGTTCCGGAGTTGACGGATTTATCCGATGAACCGGAAAAGCTAAAGGAGCTCTACGGTATGAATCATAAATATGACAAGACCAGGATATTTGCTTCTGAATGCCTTATGGCCCGACGCTTAGTTGAAAGGGGAGTGCGCTTTGTGGAGTTAACTTGTCCGAATACTGGTAATGATCGCTGGGATGCACACAGTAATCTGAAGAAAAACCACGAGAACAATTCGTTGGCTGTCGATCAACCAATCGGAGCATTGCTGACAGACCTTAAGCAGAGGGGAATGCTGAAGGATACTCTGGTGATATGGGCTGGGGAATTCGGTAGGACCCCTTTTGCACAGGGTAGTAATGGTCGTGATCATCATCCTTTTGCTTATTCAATCTGGATGGCTGGTGGAGGGGTGAAAGGTGGAACTATTTACGGGAAAACCGACCAGTTTGGATACCATGTGGTTGAAGGAAAGCTGCAAATGCACGACATGCATGCCACGATGTTGCACCTTTTGGGAATCGATCATGAGCGTAGCACCTATCGCTTCAGCGGCAGGGATATGCGTTTGACAGATGTGCATGGGCACGTGGTTCATGAAATCATTGCGTGATAGGGTGGCATGTTTTTTGCAGTTGATTCGTAATGGATAAAAAGGGGCTTTTGATGGCAGTCAAGAAACAGAAGAAAAAGCGTGTGGATAAACCGGTGAAGCCGGTCGTTGAGATAAAAAACCTTACCGTGCGGTATGACAGAGTGGTACTGCGCAAAGTTAGCTGGAAAATCAAGAAAGGTCAGCAATGGGTGCTTCTTGGTTCTAATGGTTCAGGTAAAACCACTTTGCTGATGG
>Ga0115011_10001840_pt1 | contig 15007 bp, 7 predicted proteins | sample TroAtlMetagenome_2_FD_88705 | JGI IMG/M metagenome (GOLD analysis project Ga0115011, IMG submission 88705) | Marine eukaryotic phytoplankton communities from Atlantic Ocean - Tropical Atlantic ANT8 Metagenome | ecosystem: Environmental > Aquatic > Marine > Oceanic | place: Tropical Atlantic...
AGCGCCAGCCACGCTTGCCATTCACCTTGATGGGCTCATAGGGGAGCGAGATGCCGCGGGCCGGTGCCCAACGCCCGATCGAGCCCGTAATCCCCCCCATGGCTTTCGGGACTGTCACGTCGAGGGCAGCCATTGCGTCATCGATCGAAAGCGTGCCTTTGCTCTCGATCAAGGCCAAGAACTTCTGTGACCGTTCAGGAAGCCCCGAGACAAAGTCATCGTAGGTTTCTGCCTGGCCGGCCCTGGGTTGGGCTGCGGCACGTTTCGGTGATGCGCTTTGAGAGCGCGGCTGCGCAGGTGCCTTGGTCCCCGAAATCGCTTCGAGCAGTTGCGCGAGCGCGCGGGCTACAGCAGGCTTTTGCAATTGCTCTAGCTCTACGTGGATTGTAACGGACATGGTCTCCTCTCGTACGAACGCTGTCACCGATCCATGGGACTGGCCTGGGCCGTCGTCTAGATCTCTCGAATAGTGTTTCTAAATAATGCTTCGGAACACAGTGTAAGAAGCGGCGCTCCAGAGCGAAGACTCTAATGTGCACTTCTTACGAAAGGCTCACGAACGCTGGTGACAATGACTGTTTATTTTTTCAGGGTCAAGGCGGGATTAGAGACAAAAAACATTCTAGCGAGACTGTTTAGCTCTCAAAGGGCTTGTCACCTTGGGGAATGTCTTTGAGTGGAAGGCTCTCGGCGATCTGTTCCAAGAGAGCTGTCTGGCGCGCGCTTTGCTCTTCGACGAGGGCTCTGAGGGCTGCGACCTCACGCTCCAATTCGTCCTGATTATCCTGAACCATCTCGTCGACCAGGACGGCATTGACGATGCTGAGTCCCAGGAGACCACCGGAGATGACTGCTACGACGAAGAAACCCCGTGCAAGGGTTCCCATCCAGGGGTCGTCTGGTCGCGCCGCAGCAATCGCATCGGGAATCTCGTACCAGCCTTCGATGGTGAACGCTTTGAACAGGGTATAGAGGCTCTCGATTGGATCCCCAAAATGAGCGGGAAGGACGTCTTGAAAGAGGTGGCAGGCCATGAGGCCCAAGATCAGGTTGTAGAGCAGTAAGGCGAGTATGAGTCCAACGGACGCTCGCAAGGCACGGGAGACACCGGCCCAGAGCCGAGCCGCGTCGGGCACGAAGCGGAGGATACGCAGCAAGCGAATGAGGCGGGCACTCCGGAGAGCCAACAAAGCACTGAATTGGGTCTCGGCAAAGGGGGCAATGAGGGTGGGACAGCTGGCCAGTACAATGAAGAAGTCGAACCGGTTCATCCCCGACGACCAAAAGCGCTTCCAGCCGTAGACATAAATCTTGAGTATGATCTCGAGCACGAAGTACCAGAGACAGGCCAGGTCAGCCCAAATAAGCGCCGTTTCCCAATCCCCACCAACAGCGGGGAACCCCAACGCAATATTGATGATGATGTTGATGGTGATGATCGCCAGGACCAGATTTTCGGCGATCAGAGTGTCTATGATGCGGCGACCCACACTGGCTCCAACACGACTTCTTCGTCACGTGGATATCAGCGCCTCAACGCGCGATCCAGGAGGATTTGATGCTGGGCATCGTGCTTGCCGGTTGCTTCTCGGCTCGCGGGTCGGCGGGTTGGCTCCCGTGACCTTTTTGGGGTAGGTTCTCGCTGGAGGATTCATGCGATTGATTGCTCTTCTTATTCTGATGTTTGGGTCACCGGCCGTTGCCGATGACACCCTTCTGCCCTGGTATGCAGACGATTATGAGGCGGCCATCGCCGACGCGCGGTCTGCCGGTAAACCCATGGTCATCGACCTCTGGGCACCTTGGTGTCACACCTGCCTGTCCATGAAGAACACAGTCTTGGCCGACCCATCGCTTGCATCGGTGGCCGAAAGATTCGTCTGGCTGGCGCTGGATACGGACAAGGAGATCAATTTCGCAGCCCTTGAGAAGTTTCCCCCCAAAGTCTGGCCGACCTTCTACGTCATCGGGCCCGATGAGACGGTTCAAGCGCAATTGCATGGAGGCGCGACAGCCAAGGTTTTTCGTGCGTTCCTCGACCGGGGGTATGCGGGCGCCAAGGAGGGGACGAGTGAGGAGGAAGGGCTGGCAGCCGGGAGCCCCGAGTATCAAGTTCGACTGGCAGAGCGCGCGAGCTTAGAGGCCAGGTGGGCCGATGCCGAGGCTGCGTATGAGCGCGCACTGGCCATGGCGCCGGCGCAATGGGACGTTCAAGCGCGCGTCCGACTCGAGCGCTTGTCGTTGCTCTACAAACGGTCGGAATGGAAGACGTGCCTCGATGTGGGGAGTCGCGATCTCGACCGTGCATTCGTGGGGCATACCCCCGCCGCGGCAGACTTCGCCTATTACCTTTACGCGTGTGCAAAGCATCTCGAGGATGGGCCCAGGCGACGGGCCGTTTTACGGCACGCACTCAGGAATCTATACCGATTGTTCGCGGACAGTCGGGCACCCCTTACCATTGACGATCGGAGCGAAGCGTTGCGGATTGCGCGCCAGATCAACTTGGGGTTGGGCCAGGAACCCTTGGCCCGCGCCCTTGGGGAGAGTCAGCGCCTTTTGCTCGAGCAGGGGGTGAGTCAGGCCAAGTCTCCGAAGGAGGCCATGATCTACAGTTGGCCGCGAGCAGAAGTATACGTTTGGCTCGGTCGAGGTGACGAATTGCTCGACAGTCTAAAGCTTCTCGTCGAAGCCCTGCCCGAGGAGTACGATCCATCCTATCGGTTGGCGTGGGTCCTGCACGCCCTCAAACGGTCCCGCGAAGCGTTGGGTCCCATCACCCTGGCCGAGTCTCTGGCCTATGGCCCTCGTAGAAGTCGAGTGCTCTCTCTAGGGGCTGAAATTCGCCAGGCTGCCGGCGACCTGACGGCGGCTCAGAAGGCGCGTGACGAGGTCGTGGAGTTACTTACGGCATTGCCCGAGTCCCGGAGACCGAAAGGCGCCTTGGATGCTGCCAAGAAGGCGCGCGCGAAGCACACCAAGGGCGCCCATTGAATCTTGGTGGGTCGCTCAAGGGCGTGATTCTCTCGAGCGTTTTGGTCCTCAGCTGCAATGCCCCCGCCGATTTGGGCCGAGATGGACAACCACCGTGTGTCGTGTGCAGCGACGAAGCCCCGTTTTGGCGGGCATGCGTCAGTACGCGGATCGCTGCGGGTGGTCAGCCCGTCTGCGAAGACCAGGGGGACTCTCGACTCTGTGTCCGTCAGCGAGATTGCCGTCCCAACGCGAAGCCAGGAGGGCGGACAACGCCCTGAGCCCCCGACGCGAGGGTCGTCGTTCGGATGCGCCGTCCTCAATCTTGGCGACGCCCATCGGATTCAAGATGTGTCGTGCGGCTCGATGCCGCAGGTTTTTCGCGGCCTGGAAGGACATAGGGCTCATCTGCGACCAAGATGCTGTCGATTAGGGTGCAAAAAGCGGGACGTAATGTTCAATGTCGGGGCCGGTCGGTGTTAGGCTCCCAGGGACGACTCTCTTCCAGCGGGAGTCGCGGCCTTGAGAGGATTGGATGCAATCGCCGTTGCCCACAGCCGGGATAACCGAAGGCCCCGCAGCCCCCCTGAGTCCGCGGATGCGGAATGAGTTGCGTGCCGACCGTCCTCCAGCGCCCGCGCCCTTTGTTCGAACCGAAGCTGGCGGTCGTTTGGCGAGAGCCCTCGACCGTTTTGCCCGGGGCACACGAGACCGAGAAGCATGGCTTGTTTACGGGCCGCCGGGCAGTGGTCGAACGACGGTCGTCTTACGCGCCGTCGAGCAGGCCATGACCGCACGAACGTGGCTCGCGCGCCCGTCGCAATTGCTCCCGGTCCCCATTCGGATGGTCGCCCTTTGGGATGACAGTGAGACTCGTCTTGGCGAATTGATCCTGTTGGCCAAGCATTTGGCCATCGCGATCACCGAAGAGTTGGTGTCTAGGCTGGACGTACGCGCTGGCGAGGACACGGATCGTGCCCAGGCCGTAGCCGCCCTGTGGCGACTTCTTCCTGGTAGGCCTTCTCGGGAGGAAATCCTTCGGCTCCGTCGGGCGGCAGACGCGGATTTCGAGCCCGACGAAGAGAATATTGCCCGTGAGGCGAACGTACTCTTCGAAGCCAGTCGATTGAGGAATTATCAGCCACCAGCTCCGGCGGCGGCCCCGGCACCCGTCGCGGCCATTCCCGTCTTGCCTGCGCCTGCACTCCTCGATCAAGCGCAGATCAAGACGCGGGTTACCGCGCTCGAGGGGGACGTTGCTGAGGTGTCGGCCCTGGTCTCCGGCCTCGCGGCTGGGGCGTGTGTGGGCGTATTCAACCCACCGTGGGGGGCCGCTGCAGGCCTTCTGGTCGCCACCGTCCGTTGGTTTACCTTGGCTCGCCGCCACCAGCGAACATTGGTCGAGGAGGAGGTCGATACCGATCCGATTCACTCGCCGAATCGTGACACGATGGAGATGAGTCAGACCGATATCCCCGCACCCGAAGAGCAAGAAATGCCCCGGGATGCAGTGGAGATGAGCGATCGTCTACAACGATTCGTCCGCGACGTGCGTGATGTGGGCTTGGCCCCAGTGTTCATCGTAGACGAATTGGACCGGGTGGATGCACCCCGGAACAAGATCGAGGTTCGCATCCGTCGCCTCTTGGCCGACCTGGTGCCCGGAACGAGCGCCATTCTCGTCGCGGACCAAGACGATTTCGTGGATGGCGCGCCCGAGGTCACTGAGCGCCTACCTGTGCTCTATATGCCCAAGGCACTCCATGGGTATCTCGATCGCCGGATGCCCATCTCGGCCTCGCTGTCAGGGCCGGCTTTGGCCGATGCCCTGACCGACCAGGGGGTTTTGCGGTACGCCATGCTGCATGCTGCACGATTGCGACCCGAAGAGTTGGATCGGCTATTGGCCGAACGACGCCTGGGGGATGTCCAGTTAGATGCCGGATCCGCACGGGATGTATTCACCCTACGAATTCGCGCGGCGCAAGAGATGGCATTGGAGATCGTGCTGCGGGAGCGTGCTGCTCACGCTGCGGCCGATCCAGCCTTTGGTCGCCGTTTGGCGGCTGCCTTGCAGTTGCCGCTGCGCCAGTGGGAGGCCGGTATCGATCCCGATGTGCGCGACGAAGTACTCGCACGTCACTTGGACCGAAACGAAGAGCGCGGGGCGTGGGTGACCGCGTCCGAAATCGAGCGCAGGCGAATTCGAGACGCAGTTCTACGCCTGTTGGATCTCATGACCAGTCGGGCCGGCCTGGTGTCGCAATTGGCGCCCGCGATGACCGATTTTGCCGATGTCATACCCGATGCCTCCCTGCTCTTGCGGCGCGGTGGGGTCTGGGTATGGGCCTTCGATCCCGACGGTGAGCCTCGGTCGCAGGCGAGCCTGTCGGCCGTGGCACAGCGCGGCACGGTTCAAGATGCCAACACTAATGCAGTGCTGGGTAGCCGCCGGTCCCAAGGTGACGATTTCGCAGCCCCGCGACGAATCACTCAGGGGGACGCCATTCCTTTGACGGGCTCCATGCCCGTGGTGCGCGTCGACCCAGACGAGGCCGCAGAGATGCGGGATACGGTGCCCGGGCTGCCTCAGGTAGCAGAAGAGGGGACCACGACAGAACAGCCTCGCTTGGAAATGGAAGGCGAGGAGAGTGGTCAAGAGGCCGTTCAGGTGACCGCCCTCGATGCCGCGCAGTTCGTCGATGGCGTCGACGACGCCCTCTCTCAATTTGGGGATGGCACCCTTAGCGTGGCGCGGCTCGTGCGGTCTGGGCTCATTCCCTCAGTGCCGTCGCCAGCAGCCTACAACCGGGCATTAGCGGACGATTCATCGGCGAGTTCTAAGGTGGTTTTAGCCGAGGTTGTCGCCCGGATTCGGGACCGCTTGGGTGTTTTGGACAAGTTCCTGATTTGGGTCGCGGCTGCCGACGCGCTGGTGGTCGAAGGGACCACGACGGCACAGGTTGCAGAAACCATTGTCGTCGCCCGTGGGCTGGCGGGTCGGAGCGTCGCTGACCAGCATGCTCGACTCACCTTGCGCTCCCTGCAGGGAGAGCTCCGCAGCGTATGTCCTAAAGTTCGGGAAGCCGCGTCAGTCTTTCGTAGAACGGCGACCCCCGGGACTGATGGGGATGCATTGGGGCAGTGGGCGGAGTCTCTGCGATCCCGCGCCAGCCAACTCAATGACACCCTCGAAGGACAGGTTAAACCGGAGACGCTCGATGTGGGCGCTTGGGCGTCCTTTCGGTCACGAATGCGCTCGGTCGTCATGGACGGAGAACCCCGTCTGCCGGCCATTGCGGAGGTGGTCGCCACCTTGGGTAAACGGGCCACGGCAGACCTTTCCGATTGGCTGAGTGGTACGCCCACAGCACGCCAACTGAGCCGGATTTTGATGAGTGCACGCAAGTACGCGACACCGGAAAAACTTGGCGATACGGGACTCTACGCGTCGGTCGCACTCGGGCTGAACCGGAACGGATTGGAGGCCGCCGGCCTGGAGCTCCCCGAAGTCGAGACCTCGGAAGCTGGCGATGCGATTCATCGCGCAGGCACAGCCCAGGGCCCCGTGGTGTTGGTTTTGGCCGGCGAGGTGTCCCATCGCCTGGCCGGGGGACCGGCACCCAAGCGTGGGAGTGCCCTCGTATTGCTGCCCGAGGAAGTCAATATGCGGCTCGACCGACTGGGCTTTGAAGCCATCTTCCTCGATGACCCGAGTATTGACGCGGGCCTGTTGCCCTTACCCTCAGCCCACGTCTTGGAGCCGCCATTGGCCGATAGCATCGACGACGGGCTCGACTGGTGGATGACGCATCGTTGAGCCGTGTCTGGCCGGTTTGGGGTCTTTTCTTCCTGCTGAGTTGCGAAGAGGTTCGCTTGCCTCCGCAGTCGTCCTCCATGGTGGCTGACGCGGGTGTGCAGCCCCTCGACATGGGGGACGGACCGAACACCCAAAGCCTCTATCTTCGGCTTGGTGGTGAGGCCGGGATCACGGAGATTGTCTCTGGCTTTGCCCGTGCCACCCATGCAAATCCGATCGCCGCCCCTTTCTTCGAGAATGCGAATATCGATGGCCAGCGTTTGGCGGAGTGTCTCGTACGGCAACTTTCAGCCCTCACTGGTGGGGTGACCGATACTGGCCGACCGATTCGATACCCCGGGGCAGATGGTCGATGCCGCGATATGCGAACCATCCATGCCGGGATGGGGATCACCTTTGAGATCTTTGATGTAACGGCCGTCAACCTCGTAGCTGAACTGGTGGCCAAGGGAGTGGGGGAGGCAGACCTCGTCCTATTGGGCCAAGCGTTGAGATCGCTGCAGGACGAAATTGTCAGCGAGGTCGATCCCGAGGGTGTGATCATCCCGTATCACCGAATCGGGGGCTACTCTGCCATCGCACGGGTCGTGGATGACTTCGTAGGACGGGTGATTAGCGACGACAAGGTGAACGGCTTCTTCGATCTCGAGGCGCTGGGGACCCAAGGCGTATTGCGTCTCAAGGTTTGCCTCACCCGACAGATTTGCATGGTGAGTGGTGGACCCTGTCTATATGGCCAGGAAATCGACGGCCTCCGTTGGCATCCGCCATCCACGACAGATGCCGGTGTTTCCGATGGCGGTGACGCAGGGATTGTGGTGACAGCAATCTCCCTCGATACCCCTTGTAAGGATATGGCGTCTTCCCATCGTGACCTCAATGACCAGCAAGGCGCGCCCATTGATGGAAACCACTTTGTCGCTTTCGTGAATCACCTCATCCTGGCGCTGGAGACGGCCGGCGTCGAGGGACAAGACATCGGGGTGATCGTTCAGGGCTTGAGGCCGACGTGCCACGATATCGCCGCCAACACCGCAGGCTGCCCCGGATTAGCGCCGGTTGTCGACGAGGCTGATGCGTCTCCGGCGATGCCCTGAGGCTGTACCCCGCGCCGCGTCAGACGAACACTCGGAGAGTCTAGGGCTGGTCGAGTACGCCCCGATGCCACCCGCCGGTTCGTGCCAAGAAGAAGAAGAAGGCCGACACCACGAGGCTATGCTTGATGCTGCCGTCTGCCATGCGCTCGGGAATCTGGTCGAGGGAGTGAAGCTCCACCTCGATGAATTCGGTCTCGTCCAAGTCACCCGCACCTTCGAGGGTGGCATCTAGAGCCAAGAACAGTCCGCAGTGGTTGTTCATGAAAGCCGGATTGGACTCCACTTCGCCCAGTTTGAGCCATCGGCGTGCGCGGTATCCAGTTTCCTCGTAGAGCTCCCGCTTGATCGCCGTCAACGCGTCTTCGCCGGGATCGATGATCCCTCCGGGAATTTCCAAGGTCAGCGCGTCGATCCCGTGTCGATATTGCCGGACCATCACGACCTGGTCGTCGGGTGTAAGCGCGATGACGTTCACCCAGTTTGGGCTCTGGATGACCGTAAACGCCTTCTGCTTACCGGTAGCCGGATGAATCGATTGGCAGACGTGCGCATCGAAAATGGCGTAGTCCCTGGGCGGCCCCATGGAGAGCCGCTGCCAGCGTAGACCATCGTCCGTCATCAGTAGACACGCCCAAAGATCTGATAGGTCGCGAGGAGCGTTTCCAACAGATCCACGTGATTCTTGAGTTCGTACTGCGTGCGGTAATAGAGACGAGTGTAGGTGGCGTCGTCAGCCGGCTCGTCGTCATACCGGTACCAGCCGCTCAAAGCCTCCTGGTAGTCCTGAGCAAGCTTCTGAGCTCGACGAAGCATTTGCACCGCACCGGTATCTCCGCTCGCGCCGTAGAGGCACTGGGCAGAGATGCATTTACCCTCCACGCACGTGCTGGCCTCTGGACAGGCGCCGAGAGGATTATCCGGCCCACAGGCAGTGGGCGCCGGGCAGGCGGCCTCTTCCTCGGGGACGCAATTTTCGTCGGCATTGCAGGTGAAGCCATCGGGACAGTTCTCAGGTCCGTTGGTGCAATCGACCAAGCAGAAAAAGTCGTCCCCGTCGATGGGCTGGCAGTAGACGCCGTCCAATTCTCGGGTATGACCTGCGCAATCACGACTGTCTTCGCAGGGACTGCACAGACCCAGGTGTCCACCGAGGGAGAAGCCCTCTACGTCTGGGCACTTCGGCTGGACGGCGGCGTAGGATACGCCGGTCAACGGATCCGTAAAGGTCACCCGTTCGGCTGCCTCTGGATCGACGATATCCACCTCGGAGGCGGTCCCGGGACGAAAGACATTGAGTTGGTCGTTGAAACGGGTGCTGTAGCTCGACGTCGTATAGAGAAAGCCATTCCACAAGATCTCCGTGGCCAAAGCGAAGGTGGGTTCGGTTTCGACCAGGGGCCCGTTTTCGGTGCTCAGGCACTCGCCTTGGACGCAGGTCCCAACGTCGCAGGTACCGAAGGGGTTGTCTTCACTGCAAGTCCCTCGCAGATCGGTGCAATTGGTTTCGGGGACACAATTACCGACGTCATCGCAGGTGGTTCCCGGGAGACAGGCATTGGCGTCATTGCTGCAATCTTTGAGGCAGACCCAATCTTCGTCGTCTGCGTCGACCGGCTGGCAATAGAATCCCCCCAAGCGACCGGTGTAGCCCACGCATTCGTTACTCTCGTCACACGGTTCACAAAGGCCCTTGGGACCGCCTGTGGGGGCGTTGGCCAAGGTGCCCGTTTCCGGATTGTAATAGGTCCCGTCGCCCGGGTTATAGATCGAAATCGGGGCGCGGTAGCCCATCTCTGCGATGGGTTCGTCTTGACCGTCACGGCTCCACAAACGGGCCCGGGGAGCAAAGTTAGAGTAGCTCTTGGCGAGCAGGTTATTCATCAGCTCGGTGAACTCGTCTTCGAACCAGTCGTAAAAGCTGATGGCATAGGTCCCGGCGTCACCATCGACACCCAATACATAAGCGTCTGGGTCCGTCAGGGCCCACACCGCGGCCATGGCGGCCCAGTAATGGCCCGCCTCTTGGGGCTTGTCGGGAAAGTAGTAGCCAGTCGCCGGATCATACGCGGAGAAACGCCGACGGCCTACGCCGGGCTCGATGACCACCTTGCCGCCGCCATCTGCACAGTAGGGATCCAATCGGACATTGCCTTGGAGTTCCGGCTCATCACTCAGGTAGATGAGGTTGTTGTCAGTGCCCTCACAAAAAGTGCCGTAGGGCGGCGTTGCGAGGACCTCAGCGAGCAAGTTGAATCCTGAGCCAATGGCCAAATCGTAGACTCGGTCGAACAGGGGATCGAAACCGTAGGGTGCGACGTACCAACTTTGGAAAACGTCTGAGAGGGGGAGGAAAACACCCCAGTAATAATCGACCAGCGCGTGCCAGGGCTCGAAGGCCGGGTTGTCCCGCCGGAAGTTAATGAAGGGGTAGTAGGCTCGATAATTGTGGATCTTGCCCAAGGCAATCTCGAAGGGGTCCGCCCCTTGGTCAAAGACATGGCAGCTCACCAGTCCGCTCTCCCACTCATCGGAGCAAAAGAGGTAGGGCACTCGCACCGCGCGGTCTTCGGCACCCAATTGTGCGCGGAAATCAGCGTAGTTCATCCATTCCCGGCCGGCGTCGCGCATGTCGTCCAGGCTGGGAAAAGAGAGGGCGACAGTCGTGTAGTGGTATCGCTCGAGAGCAGTGATCGAGGGGAGCCCTGGATCGTCGAAAGTGTACCCGAACTCTTTGCTGTCGAGAATCTCGCCGGCGCGCCCCAAAGCGTTCTTTCGCTTGTTGAAAATCTGCACGAAGCCCGGGAGTTGAGCGCTGCAGCCGCTGTCCGTCGCAGTGCTCGGATAGGCCTCGCAGTGGTCACCGGTCGCCGCGTAACTCCCCGAGGTGTAGCCGAAGACCAGGGCGGCCCGGTCGTATTTTCCGAGGCCTGCGAGGTCATTGGCCCAACTGTAGCCGTAATCCATGATGGAGCTGTATTGCTTCTGCCGCATCTGACCGTCTTTTTGGGCATCTGTGAGTTGGGAGACCTCGTAGACGTCGCCCAAGCTGGTGGCGGCGAAAAGGTTCTCTTGGCGGAGGTCCCAGTACTCTTCGTGGTAATTCACGCTGTCGTAGCTGCCCTGGAAATTGTGACGCAGACCCAGGGTGTGACCCACTTCGTGCTCGGCCGTCGCTGCGAAGATTTCGGCCCGTAGTTCTCGCCAAACCTCGTCGTAATCCGTCCGACCTGCATAGCTTCGAACGATGCCGTCGATATCCGGCGCGATCATGTCGTGCATGTCTGCCGTCTTCGCCCGTGCCTTCTTGCGGAGATCCTGCCGCCGCTTGAGCGCGAGGGGGTTGAGGAATCGCGTGGGGTCGAGGCGGTCTCGGGTCGCGTCGTCCATGTCATCCCAAGACGCACTCCCATGGCTCCGTGAGAGGGCCTTTTTGACTTCGTTGTTGAGGAGCATCGAGCTGGCGCCGGATTCGCGAGCGGCATCCATTCGCCGCTGCACACGGTCCCGGTCGTAGGGGCGGAGTGTTTCCACTGGGCGGTTCGGACGCTTAGCACGGCGCTCGCCGTGAACGGGTCGGTCCAATCCCATGCGGCGCAGGGCGGCGGCCGGCTCGGGCACCGTGTCGTTGCCCTTGAGGCGCTCCATGATGGCGTCGGAGAAATGATGCCCACGCACGAGGGTGTCGAATTCGATCTCGCCGTTGAAATAGCGCAGAACATCGAGCGCATAGGTCGCCCAGGTGCTGACCGCTCCGCCGTAGACATAGGCTTTCCCAGAGACGATCTCACCGGTGATGGGGTCGACGGCTGAGGGGCCGTAGCCGAGGAGGCCAGTCAAGGTCTCGGGTTCGACCCAGTGCAGGGTCGAGTAGCGCAGATCGCCCATTCGGGGGGCAAAGCCGGCCTCTCCACAGGCCGTGTGGTCGTCTTCGGCCACGGGGTGCTTACAGAGGACGAAGACGTCGGTGGTATCGCTGATACCGGCAGCGGTCAATCCGTCGCGAATTCCGGTATTCCACTGATCCATGGTGGCCTCGGCGGCCCCTAGCAGATGAGGGTCGTCGGGGAAGTTCGCGCTGAGGTAGTACGGCACCGTACGAATCTCGCGCTCAGGGATCGGGATGACCTTGCCGTCGCGGTAGGTTTCCTTCCAGATGTTGTGCCGCTGAATCAGATATCGGCGGCCCTGGTCGCGCACCCCGCGCTGCTCATCGTAGGTGAAGTACTCGCTGCGGAAGTAGCCGAAGCGACTCATCAACTGGTCGTCATAATGGAAGGCCTCGTAGTCGGGGACTTCGGGGGCACGGGAGAACGAGGTGCGGACGCCGATCTCTGCGGCGGTGCAATCTTCGGCAGAAAAGCCCCACCAGGTGTAGATGCAGCCCCAAAGATCCGGCTCGACGAACATCTTCCCCAAGACGTCGAAATACTGGGTGACACCGGCCGTGTCCTTCTCCCGGTAGAACGCGTCTGGGCCGCCTTCTTCTTCGGAGACGAAGTAGGCGGTATTGGTGACGTCATTGGTCGGGGCGATGAACTCGAAGTTGGTGACCATGCTCTGCGACCAGTCCACTCGGATGAAGTCACGTTCGTGCCACTGGCGATCCGACTGGTTCTCGGAAATGACATTGGATTGCTCACCCGTACTGGCGTTGTACTCGCGCTTGACGTCGATGTGAGCACTGATTCGATAGGCTGCGATGGGGTTCTCGGTCCCATCGAAAGGCACGCCTGCCGATGGCGAATCGCCACCGCGCAAGCGGGGATAGGCGCGATAAGCGACCAATTGATCCTTACGGATCTCCCAGCGGACACGCTCCATGCTGGAGGTTTCGCCAATGAAGGTAAACCAGCTCGTGGTGGGCACATGGGTGATGGTCTGCATCATGTACCACTGCCCATCGAGGTCGCTCTTGCGCAGCAAGTTCCCCTGCGTCCGATCGATGTCAGGTAATTTTTCGCCGCAGCCGAGCCCGCCGATCATGGTTGCCAGGGCCACTAATAAGGTCTTCATCCGCAGCATTCTTCTCTCCCAAGCTGTCCCCACGGTTGATCACTTGTGTAGCGCCGGTTCAAGATGCAGGCAATCACGGTGTGTAAGGAGCGAGTGGTGAAGCGTTCTCTAATTTGGATGTTGGGCATTCTTGTCTGTACAGCCTGCGCCGACAGCACGATCACGAATCTCGATATGGGTATTTCGTCGGGGGCCGGCGGGATGAATGCCCCGACCGGGTGTATGGCGGGTGAGACGCGCTGTGTGGCCGGGATCGAGGAGGTGTGTGAGAACAATGCCTTTCGGTCCACAGGCGAGCCGCGAGGGTGTCTGCCGGATATCTGTGGCGGCGGTGATTGCGATGATCGCTGCTCGCGGGCCGCGGTGGATCGCGCGTATATCGGCTGTGAGTACTGGCCGGTCGACCTAGACAATGCCGTCGAAGTGGCATCGTTCATCCCTCAGAATGGACGATGCGACGGCAATTTAGAGGCATATACATTTCGCGACGACCTGGAAATCTGCGTTGGCAACGAGCGCTACGCCGGTCTGTGTGACGCCGGTCGGGTGTGTCCCGATGGGTTCCAATGTCGAGTCGCCCCAGCGTGCATCTTGAACGCCCAGGGTTCGCCCTTCGCTGTCGTGGTCTCCAATCCCTCGGAGGTGCATACGGCCACGGTGACCATTGCCAACGCCAGAGGCCAGAGTCAGCGAGAGGAGGTCGCCCCAGGCGAGGTCTTGGAGATCTTTCCCAATCGGGCCGGACTGGATCCCGCCTCCATCGACTTCACGAGCAAGACGCCGAGCGCGTATCGGTTGACCTCTAACGAACCCATCGTGGCCTATCAGTTCAATCCCCTGGACAATGTGGGGGTCTTTAGTAACGACGGCAGCCTACTCATCCCGAAGCATGCGTACGACACCATCTATTACGTCATGACGCTGCCCACGTTGGGCCGGCGTGCCGGGGAGACCCAGAACCACGATTACAATGGCTATATGACGATCGTGGCCTCACAGCCCGGGACCACTGAGATCAAGTTCATCTCACCGGCTCCAGTGCGCGCCGGCTTGGGCATTCCCGCGCTGCCGGCTTTTACCGAGCACGTGTTCAGCTTGGAGCAGTACGAGGTCCTCAATCTCGAGGCCGAGGCCGATGAGGATCTCACGGGGAGCCGGATCGAAGCGGTCGATGGCAGCACGCCTTTCGGGGTCTTCATCGGGCACGAGGCCATGGTCGTCACCGACCAAGGGTTTAATGGGCTCTGCTGTGCAGACCACCTCGAGGAGCAGCTCTTCCCCGCATCGACCTGGGGCAGTGATTACGCCATCGCTCGAACCAAGGAGCGAAACCATGTGCCCCGTGGAGGAGCGGCGCCGGACCAACTTCGGATCTTGGCGCAGAAACGCGATACGCGGGTCACCTTCGATCCGGTGCCTACGAACCACAATTGTGGCGTTCTGCCTGCGGGTGGGTTTTGCGATGCTTTCATTACCGAGGACACTCGGGTCTCGTCCGATCAGCCGCTCTTGGTAGGTCATTTGCTCTTGAGTGCGGGAGGGCCCAGGGGGGCGCCCACGCCCGGCGATCCGGCCTTGGCCTTCGCCGTGCCCTTCGAGCAGTTCCGACTCGATTACACCTTTCTCGTGCCGAGCGCGTATGACGCCAGTTACATCTCGGTCGTCGCGCCCTTTGGTGGGTCGGTGCTGCTCAACGGCGCCGAAAAGGGGCCGGAAATGACCCAGTTTGCAGGGGTCTTTGGAGGGGGACGGTTTCCAGTGTCTCCCGGACAGCACCGTCTGGAGTGTCCCGATGGCTGCGGGGTCCTGGTCCACGGATTCTCCGAGGCCGTTTCCTATATGTTTGCCGGTGGACTCGACCTCGCGCGGATTACCGTACCCTGAGTGGGTCTGCGTCCACGGTCGAAACCAAGGTCGTCACCCCGTCGCCGAGGCTGGTACGCACCCGAGCGGCATAGGCATCCAAGTATCCGCGTTCACAATTGGTGTGGTCTGTGAGAATCACGCTGGTGCCCCCGGCGACCTGCGCCAAGACATCGTGGTGTCTCATCTCACCAGTTACCAGGAGATCGACACCGCGGACGGCACTGAAAAGGCTGCCACC
>Ga0115011_10001841_pt1 | contig 15000 bp, 9 predicted proteins | sample TroAtlMetagenome_2_FD_88705 | JGI IMG/M metagenome (GOLD analysis project Ga0115011, IMG submission 88705) | Marine eukaryotic phytoplankton communities from Atlantic Ocean - Tropical Atlantic ANT8 Metagenome | ecosystem: Environmental > Aquatic > Marine > Oceanic | place: Tropical Atlantic...
GGAAGAGAGACGTCAATGATAATACTAAAAAATAAGCGGAAACAAAAAGGACCCCCCACAAAAACTCCTCCCTTTTTGCCTTTGAATTCACTCACTCTCGCAACAAAAAAAATTGTGTGTTGCGTTTGAGTGCGTGGGAAGACGACGGCGTCGAGGGGAACGAGGAGGAGGAGGACGCCACGCGGGGAGTGGTCGTCTTTTTTTTGGTTCTCATCTCGAGGGGTGCACTCTTTGCGTTGCATCGCCCGAAGTCGCGCGGTGTAAACGAGAGAAGAGATCGACGCGAGAGAAAGAATTGGTGGTCTTCTCGCGTGGTCCAGAGAGAGATCGCGCTCAAGTTCATAACAACAACAACAACAACAACAACAACAACAACAGCACGTAGCAAAAGAGTAACAACAACACGATGTTGCCATTATCCTTGTTGAAAACATCCCAAGGGCACTCCATGCTCGTTGAGTTGAAAAACGGAGAAACATACAACGGAGTTTTGAACGCCTGCGACGCGTGGATGAACGTCCATTTAACCAAAGTTGTCTGCACGAACAAAGACGGCGATCGGTTTCACGAGCTGGACACGTGCTTTATTCGAGGAAATACGATTAAATACATGTGCGTGCAAGAAGAGATTATTCAGTTAGCGAAAGAGGAGAACGAGAGGAGAGCGGCGCAGAGAGGACCGTATCAAGGCAGAGGCGGCGGGAGAGGCGATGGCGGCGGCAGAGGTCGAGGAGGTCGAGGTCGCGGCGAAGGTCGAGGTCGCGGCGAAGGTCGAGGTGGTCGAGGTCGAGGCGAGAGAGATTAATAGTATTAGTCATGACATATCGACGAGAAGGTACTCGTAGTTTTTAGTAGCTCGTGTATTATTATGCGAAGAAAGAGTCACATCTGTACCTCTTAAAACACACACGCACCTCTCTGCTCCCTTTTCTCCTTTCTTTGAAACCAAAAATGAAAAAATGCCAAAAATTCAGGGTACAGACTAATTTGATTCTCCCTCGTAAATATATAAAGCTCATCGTCATCAGTGATATGTCTCATACGATTGCTCTGAGGAATGAAAAACCATGACGCGCCCCGCGACGATATAACTGAATCGATGCGCGCGTAAGAAGAGGAGGAGGAGGAGGAGGAGGAGACGACGACGACAACGGAGAAAGTGAGAAGAGCGAGCGAGCGAGGTAGCGCGGTGGTAGAAATCACCTAATTGGAGATTCGTAAATCGGGGATTTCCTTCATGGTTCGCGCACACAGCGGAAGGTCCCTGGATGCTTTAATCTCCGATTTTATTCTCGAACAATCGCTAGAGAACATCGAGTCGATACACGAACAACTTCGAGGCGCGTATGATTGGGAAGAAAGTGGAGGAGGAGGAGGAGGAGGAAGAGAAGGACAGTTGAACGAGAAGGAACAACAACTACCACCACCTGCGTCGTCGTCGTTATCGCCCTCGCTGCGAGCGTTGGCATCTGTTGACGCTTCCACGGATGCTGTGAGGATATTGATTGAGCGATTGTGCGATGAGAATAGAAAACACTCTGAGTACGAAGATACAATGCTGCTGGATGTCATTGGGGTGTTTGCGAGCGCTTCCTGTTCGCCACGCACACTGCGTTTTTGGTTAGAAACGATTGCAAAGAACAGGAAAAGAAAGAAAGAAGGCGTTGAAGCTTTGTTAAGATCGGTTCAAAATGCAAATGGAAGTTCTTCGACGTTCTCGCCAAAATGTTGTTTTCATTTGGATGGCGAAAATGCGGGAATTTTAGGTAACGCGGAAGCTAAATGGCCGTTCGCAAAGGATGGTTTCTCTGTCGTCATGTATGTGTACGTGAATAGCTTTGAGAACTCCGAAACGAACCAGATTAACGCGGAAGCGTTAGCGCAAGCTGCGCAAATTTCAACTCCAAATATGAAAATATCACCGAAGACGGCTCAAGTTTTAGCATCAGCAGCGGCTGGAAGTAAAGTAGAATACATGCCGCGACTTTTCTCATTGCTTTCTAGTGAGGGTTCTTCAGGGTACGAGAGTTATTTTCACAAGAACTACTTAATATTCGAAGCACAAGGGGAAAAAGGAGAAAGGGTAACGCTTCCGTTTTCCTACCACTTTCAATTGAAAACGTGGTTATGTGTTGGCATGGAGTATTCCGTGAAAAGAGAGATGGCATCGTTGTACATCAACGGGAAGCTCGTTGAGACACACTCGATGAAACTACCTAAAGTTACGAAACCGCTTGGCTTTTGCTGTTTGGGAACGAACCCTCCGGCCGCAATGGCTGGTATGCAAGATAAAAGAAGGCAGTGCGCGTTATACGCTGAACTTGGCCCCGTGTATATCTTCAAAGATGGACTCGGAACACAGGCTTTCAAAAAACTCTACGAGCGCGGGGGGAATTACGTGCCGTGCTACGTTGGTCAGCATCAAGAGTCACTTTTGACCACAGCTTTGAGTAGCAGCGAACCGCTTTCGCGAACAGCAACTGGCAATGTCGCCGTATCTAGTACTTCTACAACTATTGAGTTTGAAGAAGACGAAGCAGAGGTATTCGACAAGTTGCTATCGCCGAAACTTTTGCAATTGTTCCATCCTGCCGTATCAAAAGTCAAGGCTAAATCTGTCACAAACCTTGCACCTTCTGTTTCAGGCCATGGAGAAAGGAAAGGAATTTTGATCGGAAACACAAAGGTATTCAAAAGAGATTTGATTCGCAATTCGATGTGGGAGAATTTCCAATCGGGGCCATGTGAAATGCTGAGGTTCTTATTTGATGAAGAGGGAAAAGAGGGTAATTGCGTCGTCGATAAGTCAAACGCGTGCTTAATTCTTCATGCCATGGTCGAATTAGTTCAAAGACATTCTCAAAACGTTCAAACTATGGCAGACATGAATTTGGGACGGCTTCTTTCTCAAATATTTCCTAGGCTATTCCAAGAGACGCCAAATGAGGATAGTTTGCACATCGAGATATGTAAGTTACTCGGTAAACTTCTCGTCATCTCCAGAGAACACGAAGGCTTGCACGATGAAATGCTCATGTCTCTTTTCTTGACGCTTAAACCATATGCTCAAACTGGTTGTTCTTCAAAGGGTATTGTTGAAGTTTTGCGCTCGTTAAATGCGGAAGCGCATGCAAACGCACACGCACTCGTTAAGTTGAACGGCTTACAGATGCTCCTAGATACTGGTTGGGATAACATTGAATTACTTAGATCCAACGAAGATATTGCAGAAGAGCTGACTCTTTCACTCTTTGTGATTGTTTCTGCGGGAGATGCGGTCGAAGCGTCAAAAATTCTTCTCGAATTCATCAGCGCTTTTGATGGTGGTCAAAAGTATTCGCTCATCGTCTCGAAAGGATTGAAAGCTTTGAATAGAGCTGTTCATGCGTTGAATAATTCTTTCAGGAGTGCTTTCACTGAGAATTTTATTGGTCAAGGTGGCATTGAAATTCTAATGCGGTTACTCCGAAAAGTTGCACTGAAAAATGAAGAAGATGGAACATCTCGCGACGAAGAGAAATACGACACTGAATCTGAGCTAATCGCCGATGTCATTTTGATAACTGGCTACTTAATGAACCAGGGCTTCCTGGATATTAATGATTTGACTTCTACAAAAGCAATAAATGAAGAAGGTAGCGTTACGGCATCATTGGTAGTTCGTTCAATCAGACATACTCTTCGATCAAATCCTCGTACACTTATGAACGGATCCGTCTTTGACGCTTTACTTTCAATTTCGTTGGCCACGAAGATCAATCATCTCGATGATATAATGGCGGCTAATGTGCCCTCGGTAAAGAACGAACTGATGTTTGACGCTCTTCTTGAATCCTTACCGTATTCGAAACCAAGTGTTCGTAAGAGAGCTTTGGATGCACTTATACTTTTGGCGTGTACGAAGGCAGAGAACAGAGACACTTTGGTATCTACGCTTGAATTCCCGGAATGGATCGTTTTACTGCTCATTCGCACTAAGACCAGAGAACAAAATGAAGAAGACATCATCAAAGTTGGTATTGATTTACTCGACATTCTGTTACATCACGCTTTGAGAGCGTCGCGAGATGGTGCTTTTGTCCTCGAAATTTTATCGAGATCTTTCAAGACATCTGGAGAAGCTAATGCGAAAGCGATCGAGCAAAAAGTGTTGACAAATCTACTTTCTTTTGTTTTTAAAGAACTCAGAGGTTTCAATAAACTAGGCATGTCGGAAAATTCCCTTGTAATGCGCGATAACGGCTTGAAATTATTATCAGTTGTGGATGAACATTTGCATCGCATTGGTGAAATTGATTCAGAAGTGAGTGATGAAGATTCTAAGAAGATGGCTGATATGTACGCGGGAATTCGCAGCATTCTTGGTGCCGCAACAGATTTATCAAAGAGTGGCTCTTGTGGTCATATTTCTGCAGAGGAGAGATGGAATGCGTACAAATCTTTGCAAAGCTCGAAAGAGAAGGCGTATATGGCATTTGTCGAAGACTGGGTAGAAAACGATTTCGAAAAGCTTCCGTTGTCCAAACGATGTTTAGAAATTGAGCAAAAAGAACTTGCCCGTCGAAAATCCACGCTTGCAATGCGCATTAAGTACGAACGAGCAAGCTTGAAGATTTTCAGCGAGTTTGAAGGCGGAGATTTTGCAAAATTCCCGTGGGAGGTTGACCCGATTGAGACTGGAAGGAGAAGACGCTATATTTTACGAAGAATGAAAGAACCTCCGAAACGAGAACAAAGAACCCAAACCAAAGAACAACTACCTTCGATTACCTTACCAAAAGCAGTTAATAGAAGACAAAGTTTAGACTTCGACAGCGAGGAAAACATGATTCAAGAGATACGGGAGGAAGAAAAAAAGTCGGAGAAGAATACGAGGGAAGGAAAAGGAGCTGATACCGACGCGATTCGCTTCGCGAATAAAGTCACCGACTCGATGGTGCTTAGCGACGAACCGGTTTTTAAAAGCGATGAATCTACGATGGTCACACCGTTGAAGACATATCGCGGCTCGTTTATTCTCACTGAAGATTGCATATCGTTTACGGGAAAAGATACCGAAACCAATATCGAACATTCGTGGGTTCAGAAACTCGATGAACTTCATCAGGTACAATCGAGGCGTTACTTGTTACAAAGAAGCGCGCTGGAGTTTTTCTTTTTATCGCGAGAGACGTACTTTATTGATTTCGGATCCTCTGAAGAAAGGAAGAACATCTACAAATGTTTGATTCGAATGAGACCAAAAAATTTCGTCCCTCTCTACCTCGAAGCTTCGAACCCGGAGGTTTTAATGCGTAAAAGCGATATCACGTCGAGATGGATTCGACGCGAACTATCGAATTTTGATTATATCTTAGCTTTAAATACGCTCGCTGGGCGCAGTTATCTAGATATTACGCAGTATCCTGTCTTTCCTCACGTCATTGCAGATTATGAATCAGACGTGTTGGACTTGAATGATCCAAAGACTTTCCGAGATTTGTCAAAACCCGTCGGAGCACTGAACACAAAACGGCTTAATCAAGTAAAAGAGAGGTACGACGCATTAAAAGACGATCCAGAGATTCCACCGTTTCATTACGGTTCTCATTACTCGTCTGCTGGAGTCGTGATGTTTTATCTCCTGAGATTAGAACCATTTACAACTTTGGCGTACAATTTGCAAGGTGGAAAATTTGATCACGCGGATAGACTTTTCACTAGCGTTGAATCCATGTGGAAGTCCGTATTAACTGATATTTCAGATGTGAAAGAGCTCACGCCTGAATTTTTCACCATGCCAGAGATGTTCTTAAACTTGAACAATTGCGATTTTGGCACCACACAAAAAGGTGAAAAAGTCGGAGATGTCAAACTTCCAAACTGGGCTAGCGGTGCGGACGATTTCGTTGCAAAGCAAAGAGCTGCTTTAGAATCTGAGCACGTGTCAAAGAATTTACACTCCTGGATTGATCTCATATTTGGATTTAAACAGCGCGGTGCAGAAGCAGTCAAAGCAACGAATGTTTTCTATTACACTACGTATGAAGGAAACGTAGACGTTTCAAAAATCACAAACACAACAATGCGACGTGCTTTGCGAGATCAAATTGAGAATTTTGGGCAAACGCCGAGTCAATTACTGAAAGCGCCGCATCCCGCACGACAACGAGCACATGATACATTGAGTGGATCGCATTGGTTATTCGACCGACCCGGTGTCGTTGGAAAGTACCGATTAAAAACGAATGAAAAGCAGGCTATTGCAAATATTTCGAGTTTTGGGAACAGTTTACTTGTAATCAACGCGAAATTGGAAATTGTAAAACATCAGTTCAGTCCAAATATTCCGGATGGAACGTCGAATCCGTTTACATTTGTTGCGTCAAAGCGAAAACCGGGAGCGCTGTCTTTGCCGTCGAATTCTTCCCCATCTGGTGGTGGATTGTTATCGTCAACACTTCTTTCCAAGTCAACTTCGCTCATCGGAGGATTATTTGGTTTTCCTCAAAAGGCTATGAATGTTTTAGAAACAATCTTAGATGAAAGCATGAGTGAGAGAAAACCAATGTGTATCACTTCAGACGGAAAAAGAATATTCTTAGGAGGTAATATTGATAATTCCGTTCGCGTTTATTCCGGAGATCCAAACGGATGCCGATTAGAGTGCATGCGAAAAGTACATGGGAATGTGACTTCTTTGGCCTTGGCGTGTGATGACCAAATATTAGTTATTGGCTCTGACGATTCAACAGTCTCACTTTGGTTGGTTAAATATCCGAGTAAGAAAACGAATTTGGATAACATACGCGAAGGTCTGCGCGATAATATCGCGATGATGCGTGTCGAAGCAAACAGCATATTCAACGAAGGATCAACAGTCTTGGAAGTTATTCATCGCAGAGAATTCGAGACGTTCGGAAATAACTTCAACGCGACTCAGGGTAATGATGCTTATATTGTCGGTACAAAACCAGTTCGATATTATCGCGGACACGGTGCGAGAATAGAAGCGGTTTCCGTTTCGGCAGATTTGAATGTTATCGTGGCAACCTCGAAGGCGAATGGGACTTCCATTTTCCGTCTGATGACTAACGAAGTCGTCACGAACGTTCCAGCTCTCAGAGGTGAGTTGAATATCATTACTCCTGATGGTATTATTGTTGTATGGGAAAGAGAATCGCACACTTTGCGAGCGTGTACCTTAAACGGACGCGTCGTTGCTGAGAGACCATTAAAAGATCTCATCCCACTAGTAACTTCTTTAGCGTGGAGTCGTTTGGGAGAGTACGTAATCGTAGGAACGGAGAAGAAAGCGGCATCAGCAGCACAGGAAGGGGGAGAAAATGCTGGAGTGTGCTTGTTTGCCTTGCCATGGCTCTCTTTGTACAACACGTGGGAGTTAGAGTCCGCGGTCACATCGTTAACACTTACAAGCGACGAGACGAATATCATCGTCGGTCAAGAAAACGGAGAAATCGTCATCTTGGCGAACCCATCGCTTTCGCTGCGGTTGGTGGATAACTTGCTCCAATCAGGTTGGGTTTCTGGATTATAAAAGGTACCAAGGTTGGTACATAATAGTAGCAATTAGAGATAGAAGTTAGAGAGAAAATAAATGCTATATTAATAAACGTGCGTACTAGTAAGTCATTAGTATCAATAAAATCTTTTGAAGCAGCTATAAATCAAATCTAAAAGGTCTTCTTGTTGACATGTCGTCGAGCAAAGGGAAGATGTCCCGGAATTTCTATCGACTGGTGAGAGCTCAACGCATACTCTTTCGCTATTGTAGGTTTCGAAAGTCTCAGATTTATAAACTCTTCCGATTGACTGACTCCTGCCCAATCACCTTGCGCACATCTCACTGCGGCTTGCCACAAAGTCAAGTCACGAATTTCATATGCCAAACGCGCCGCTGAAGCTGCCAAGGTTGGGTTCATCTCCGTTCGTAACCGGTGTAAGCAGTAGTTCGGTAAACCATCGATTCCGAATTTAACTCCCAGACGATACGTATCCGCTAAAATCTCCTGGCTCGGTTGGACTGGAATTTCATAAATCCATCGCAATGTGGCAATCAAAACTGGAACTTGCGTATCTCTCAGAACGATAATTTTCACATTCATTCGCTCCTCTGGCGTGACGAATTTCTTTATTCCGAAGGAGAAGGCAACTACTATAAAATACAAAATTTGAATCACCGCGGCGATAATGCCTTTCAAAAAGGTTCCTTCTTCCTTGAGCTTCACGACTACTTCCACCTCCCTGTTCAAAGCCATTCCAATATCTGAAGCGTTTAAAACGCGTTTCAAATAGTCAGAGTGTTCACTTAAAACGTCCGCGTGTGCATGCACTTTAATATCATCGATGACGAACTCAACGTCACCAACTTCATGATAACCGCACTTTGGAACGTGCAGGGACTGACCAAAATGTCCTCCAGATCTGTTTGTGATGCCTTTGCTGTTGAGTTGCGCGAGGACCTTAGCTTCTAGTGCAGCATTTCGAGAGGCGGCAAAACTGCCGCCTCGCTCGAAAGACTCGTCCAAATCTTCGCTAAAAGAACCAGTCGTGTCATTTTCGTTGAACGAGTAATTCATTTCGCTATTATCTCCTTCAGCTAATCCACCACTACTGAGAAGATTTCCGCCGAACTCGGATTTCCCCAAGCTCGCGACGTCTAAATTCCAATGTCCGTAATTTTCTGCTTCGCGATCGACTAGAAATTGTTCCTCTTCCTCTTCCCCGATAGGAAACGGTAACAATGCTTCTAAATTGATCGCAATGCACACGCTCATGTCTTTGTTCGGCACTTTCGTCGAAGAGCTTCTCGTGCCGGAAAACATGACTAAAGCACCGTCAATACACGCGCCGCAGTGTCCAAATCTCGGGTCTGTGTCTGCTATGGGATCGAGTCTCGCCCATTCACCTGTTGGGAAATGGAAACAGTACGCGTCACCAAGGACGATGACGTTACCGTTGTCGCTTAAAGATCGACCACCGTGGACGATCCAATTATTCCCAAACTTTGAGGCGACGTAAGAGGTTCTCGACGAAGGAACGTCGGATTCGTTCTGGGGTGCTACTTTTGTCCATCGAGGCTGCTTCGCTTTACCATCCGATGACTTCTGCCCTCCTTCTAAAATCCACACGGACATGCCCGCATCCGTATTGGAAGAACCCAAAGATTCCACGCTAGACCGTCTAGACTCTACCAGAGATTGTTCAATTTGTTGCTGAGAAGAGGATCCGGTTAGATGTGATGTCGATTGCGTCTCGTCCACCGTGATGAGTTCACCCATTGATGACGAAGAGTGTATATTCTGCATACTACTGCTCAGTTGAGAACCACCACCAGCTGTCGTAGACGAGGGCATGGATGGACTCAACACGTGCAACACTGAATCTACCGCAGTTAAAGCGCACCCTTCTCCTCCGCTCGGTCTTCCATACCTGCTCTCGATATGTAACCACTCCCTCTCGGCGATATCAAACCCGTACAAATCATCGAAACTTTCCACGTTCATTCCAGGTCTGGCATCTTTCCCACCAAAAATAAACAAAACGTTCTCAGAAACGCATGCGCAGTGCCCAAACCGTTCCCTGGGCGCTTCCCCGATGGCATCCAACGGCGACCACGTCGCTCGAACAAAGTCAAACACCCAAAGGTCATTCATCGCGCCGTACCTCCCTTGCCCGCCAAAAATGTACATGTAGTCCCCACTAATCGTCGCCGTGTGTCCGTATCTTCCCGGAGGCACGTCTGTTTTCATGTTTTTATTTTGGGGCGTCACCTTCCGATTTTCGCCTCGTCCGGACCATCTCGTGATGGCATCGACAAACTCGCCGTATTCGCCCAGACCGCCGTAGGTGTACAACTCCCCTTCCCACACGACGCATGTCAATCCGTGTAAGAATGTTTCAGCTCTGTTATTGTTGTCGTTGTTATCTTTCATCGTTGCTGTCGTTGTTGGTAAGAAGTCGTCCTCGTCGACGTTCGAGCCTCCTTCCGCGCGCGACGAAGACATGACCATTCAATCAGAGAGAGAAAAATCCAAAAATGTATTCTGTTAAAGGTCGCGTTGGCACGTCCTCCGCAGCGGTCATCGTCGCGATGCGGCGCGCGTTGCTTCCTCTCGTCGTCGCGTCGTGTGCCCTTCTCTCTCTCTCTTTCTCTTTCCCTCCGCGAGTCGAGAGAAGAAGAAGAGAGCGCACTGTAGTGGTCGTCGTCCTCTTCGATTTGTGTTTTGTTTTGTCCTGAAGACAAAAGTCTTCTCCACCGTCTGTCTCAAGAAGCGCGGCCTTTCTTCGTCTAAAACATCTCTCCCTCCTCCTCTTTAAAAAAAAGAGAGGAAAATTCGTCCCATCGAATGTTATTTTTGACACATCGACACCTTCTTTTGACAACACTATAAAAATCGACACACGACAGGAGACAAAAAAAACGCCAGAGTGCCTCGTACGTCACGCGCGCGTTCGCAAGGTGCGACGACAGTAACACGACCACCCTGCCCCTGAGACTATATAATACGACTACCACGAGAGTGCCGTCCGGCGATACCACGCCGCATCGATACGTAATAACAGAATGAAAGAGACGGACAGACTGTTGCCGCGCGCGGATGATGGGGAAAAGGGCGCGCCTTCCAAAATAATGTGCGGGAAATCCCCAAAGTCGCTCGCGATGGTTGGCGTCACCTCCTTTATGTTTGTGGCGTCCGCGGGGTACGCTGGGAAGAACTACGCGCATCGCAGTTCTTGGAAGAGCACTCGTTTGAGTGATGCGAACGACAATAACGCCAATCGGTTGTTCTCGTCTTCGTCTTCGATAAAATCAGCAGCAGCAGCAGCAGCGAGAGAAGATTCAAACGCCTTCTCAGTCCTCTCTCAGTTGGGTGTTCAGCCAATTTCGAAACTGAAATCTGGTCATTTCGGAGAACCGCAAACGATTTCAAAATCCGAATTTTCCTCCTACGACGACGAAAGATATCCGAAACACTACATTCCGCGCTCAAATTTAACGCCCGAGTTAGGAAATTGGGGCACTTCAACGAATTCGGATGAATATAAAAGAGACATCAAAGCTTCCTTTGACCCGGAATCGTTGGGTTTGCCGAGACACTTTGACGCGAGGAAGGAATGGAAAGAATGCAAAGGTTTGATTGGTACTGTCAGAGACCAAGGGAAGTGTGGAAGTTGCTGGGCAGTCGCGGCGACGGAAATTATCAACGATCGATCGTGCATTGCGCACGGAAAAATGGAAGAGTTGTCGCCACAGTACGCGTTGTCGTGCTACAGCGCAGGCGAAGGATGCAACGGTGGAAACGTCGTAGATACCTTACAAGAAGCGATGGAGAAAGGCTTACCGACTGGTGGTATGCTTGGTGATTCATCGAGCGCGTGTTTGCCGTACGAATTCGAGGCGTGCGACCACCCTTGTCAAGTACCCGGGACGGTTGCCGAGCAGTGCCCGACGACATGCGCAGATGGGACGCCGATAACTGATACCGAGATAGTCAGGCCAAAGTCGAAGCCGTACGAGTGTCCAGCGGGAGATTGGAAGTGCATCGCGCAAGAATTGTACAAGTATGGGCCCATGGCGGTGACTTTTGGCCCAGTATGTGATGATTTTTACGGACATAAACACGGTGTGTACGAACAACCAAAAGATGGGAAACCTTTAGGCTTACACGCGACGAAAATCATCGGGTGGGGATTTGAAGGCGACGACGAAGAGACCGGGAAAGGTGGTAAGCCATATTGGATTATGATAAACTCGTGGCAAAATTGGGGCGACCATGGTGTCGGCAGAATAGGAGTTGGCGAAATGTCCATCGAAGGAGAGGCAACTGCAGTCAAAATGTAGTAAACTCCATGTAAAAGAACTAGAAACTCAAAATATAGAATGAATTGAATTAGATCGAATAGGAGTTCATAGAAGAACAAATTCTAATACTACACTAGCATATTGACGATAATATTTTGATAAATAATGATAATAATACTAATAATATACCCTGTACTGTATGAAGATGACACGTGTGCGGTTTATTAATCTAAGTGCGCTAAATCGACGTCATCTGTGAGCGCACGACGATGTCTTGCAGCTTCCGGTCCAAACGTCGTGGACATGAGCTCAATGAACATTCTCGCTGCAGTCATGAGGCCACCCCCTGTGATGAATACCAACACCAACGCTCCTAAATCAAACCTCCCCAACTTACCTTTTTGATACACAATCAAATGAATACCAGCTCTTTGTAAGTTTATTCTTTCCGCCGGCCAATTTTTGAACACGTATTCTTGTGCTCTGACTTCCGTATATCCGACTAAACGCACATCCATTTCGCAGTGCCACGGGAACGTCTCCGAACCTTGACCGGCTAAAGCCTTGAACACATCGAACGGAGACGTGTTCGAATACGTCAACTCCAAGGCTAAAGTCAAACCGTTTTGCCTCAACGTTTGCGTTTTTCCATCGTATTCGTACAACTCGTCCGCTTCTAATAAATACTCCAACCCTTTCTCCCGTAAACCTTGTACAATCACCGACAGCTCTTTCTTTTTCAACTCGTTCGGATATAACTCCACGTTTTTAATGATGTCTCCAACTTTAATCACCACGTCTTTCGGCGTCTCCGAGAGAAAATTTGGTCGAAAAATCTTCTTATTCGGTAGCATTACTTGAAGAAATCCGGCATGTACCGACCAAGACGTGGCCACATACTCCGGTTTCACGTGAATCGCAAACTGCTCCGCCCCGGAGACTCTGAATATTTCCCTCTCCACTTCTTCCCACGACCCGCACTCTGGTTGAAGTTGGTGGTCTCCTCTAGCGAGCCGACCGCCTCGGCCCAAGTTTCCGCTTGTGTGGAAGTCTTTCATCAGATTATTATTAGTATTGCTGGTACTATTATCGCTATTATCGCTACTCCCACCACTCTCGATATTTTCTTCTAATTCTCCGGTAAAACCTTTCCGCTTCACGCAATTCTTCGTCCGTCTCTCTTGGTGCGACTCTACCCATTGCGTCGTGATAAACAAGGAGTCTTTTCTCACCGGTTTCCCGTTGTTATGTTCATCGTCCACGATGTTCCACTCTCGACACGGCGGGCCTCCGTCGAAACAGTATGACATTAAATTCACGTCTAACACGTCCGGGCGTTGCAACCACAACGGTATGGGTTGGTGAATCGGCGTCTCGTATTTCAAATGCGAACTCTTGAATAAGATTTCGTAGAAGAAAACGTACCCGATTAACAGAACGATTCGTAAGACGAAATGAGAGTATCCCAACCAGTGCGGGTTGCGGAGACGGACGTATTTGTAGGTGACGAACGTGGAAATGTAATCTTCCAAGGCGTTGCTGTTGCTTCCTGGTCCACCTTGAAAGGAGGATGCCATGGTTACGACGCGAGGAGGAGGAGGAGGAGGAAGGATAAATTATGTCAGGAAAATGCCGAGATAGATGTCATGCAACCGAATTCTTCTCTTCTCAAAATTGAACAAAAAAATGACAGAGCGGAGACAAAAAAAAAGGAGTGACAAAAAGAGAACTTTGGGCTCACGAAAAAAAACAAGCATTCTTTATCTGTCTACTATGTCGTACTCGAAATTATCGTCAATTAACAAACTATTTAAGAGCACAATTTATGTAATATTAGCTAATCACCCTTATAAAATCTACTGTAACACTCTTCTTAGTTCGCAACAAAGCCTTTGCCCGAAGACGAACCCGCCGGAATGACTTTCAAGACGTTGAATCGAACAGTCTTGGACAACGGTCTGCACTGGCCGACGACAACCTTGTCGCCTTCCTTGCATCGAAACGCTGGAGAAATATGCGCGGCAATGTTGGAGTGTCTCTTTTCGTATCTCTGGTACTTTTTGATGAAGTGCAAGTAATCCATGCGGATGATGATGGTGCGGTTCATTTTGGTAGACTTGACGACGCCGGACAAGATCCTACCTCTGATGGAGACGTTACCGGTGAATGGGCACTTTTTGTCGATGTAGTTGCCTTCGATGGCCTCTTTCGGAGTCTTAAAGCCCAAACCAACGTTCTTGTAGTAACGGGTACCCGCTTTACCCGGCGCTTTCTTTTTCGTAGATGCGGAGAAACTGTTATTAATAAGAAAAAAGAGAGAGGAAAAGAGGTGAGTAAACACAGAAGAAGAGAGAGATCGAATGAGGTGCAAAACTCTCCTTCACCCAAACAAAGCGAGAATTCATGGTTACCAATCCACGTCACTCATACTCTCAAGCGGATACTTTCTCAGCTTCAAGAACAACGAATATCCGTTCAAAAAGAATACAGAGTGCGGGAAAGATGGAAGCATAAAAAACGCATCCCCAAAAGGCCCTACTCCTTAAAAATGAGGGCTTCCTTTTCCAAACGCGCGCATCATTGCTACCCCATTTTTACACCTCGCGAACGTATATCGGACAATATTCATGCACAACTGCACTCAACATTGTCTACCATACATATCGAAACGTAAACGTGAACTGATACGCGCACTCTCGTGCCCTCAAATACGCGCCGGAACTCGCCATTTTCCGCCTTTACACACAAGAGCGGGGCCTTCTAAAAAACGAAAACCGGATTCCTCCCTAACGCTCGACAACGCGACAGATCAAATCGTTTAGACGCGACGCCAACCGATTCTACGCTACTCGTTTACTTACCCGACGTTAACGCCGACTTGTTTCTGATAACCTCTCTCGTGCTGTACGTCAGCCATGGTTGCTCGCTTTTTTTATGTGAAGGAAATGTTGAACAGCTTCTCTTTTTCCTTCGTCCGGCTCTTTTTGCAAAAAATGAAAAAACCAAAAAATAAGTCCGCATCTCTCTCTCTCTTTTTGAAGCTCTTGCTCCAAAACGAACACAGCCACAAAACAGTCAAGTTCCACCTCTCCGGACGACGATGACGACGTCGACGCTTTTTTCTTTCGTTTGTTTTCGAGGAACAAACGACGTCACTTTCTTGTTTATAGAAACGCACGCACGCACGCACGCAC